>Ga0105049_10006914_pt1 | contig 13196 bp, 13 predicted proteins | sample MAT06_FD_78087 | JGI IMG/M metagenome (GOLD analysis project Ga0105049, IMG submission 78087) | Freshwater microbial communities from Lake Fryxell liftoff mats and glacier meltwater in Antarctica - MAT-06 | ecosystem: Environmental > Aquatic > Freshwater > Ice > Liftoff microbial mat | place...
CAAAGCACCATCTTTTTCTATATACTGGCGGTATTCGTCTAATGTTGTGGCTCCAATACACTGAATTTCTCCACGAGCTAAGGCTGGTTTAAACATGTTTGAGGCATCCAAAGAACCAGAAGCTCCACCTGCACCTATTATGGTATGAATTTCATCAATAAATAAAATTACGTCAGGAGATTTTTCAAGTTCATTCATCACTGCTTTCATTCTTTCTTCAAACTGCCCACGGTATTTAGTGCCAGCTACTAATGAAGCTAAATCAAGCGTAATTACTCTTTTATTAAATAAAACTCTACTTACTTTTTTCTGAACAATTCTTAATGCTAAACCTTCTGCAATGGCGGATTTACCAACACCTGGCTCGCCAATTAAAATTGGATTGTTCTTTTTTCTGCGTGATAAAATTTGAGAAACTCTTTCAATTTCTTTTTCACGACCAACAATTGGGTCTAACTTTCCGTCTTCTGCTTGTTTTGTTAGGTCACGGCCAAAATTATCTAACACTGGAGTTTTCGATTTTGGGTCAACTGGTTTTTTTGAAGCACCAAATGTTCCGCCGTCATCATCTGAATCGTCTTCGCCGGGACTTCCGCCTGGCAATTCGTTTTTAATGTCTTGAGAAGGACTATTTGGATTTGCTGACAAAAGTTCCAATTCTCTTTTTACAATGTCGTAGTTGATGTTAAAACGACTTAAAACTGTGGCAGCAAGATTGTCATCTACCTTTAATATAGAAAGTAAAAGATGTTCGGTTTCTATTAATTCCGATTTATACATCTTTGCTTCTAAATATGTTATTTTAAGGGCTCTTTCGGCTTGTTTTATAAGTGGTAAGTTTCCTAAAGCGTTAACAGGCTTAGAGAAATTTGACTTTACCATTGATTCTAAATTTCTTCTTAAATCGTTTAAATCAATTCCTAAAGAATTTAAAATTTGAACTGCCATTCCTTCACCTTCTCTAATTATGCCAAGCAAAAGATGCTCTGGTCCAATGTAATCGTGTCCTAATCTAAGGGCTTCTTCACGGCTAAAGGCAATTACATCCTTTACTCTTTGCGAAAATTTAGCTTCCATATTTTTTTATTTTTATTTTTTATTTCAATAAATATGCCACGTTAAACTTTGACATAATTTAAATTATTTCAAAAGTTTATAGAATATTTTTCTTTTCCAAAATTATCTCAATTTATTTTCATGGCGTAAATACATCTGTGCAATTTTACACTTTTAATTGTTGAAAAAACTATTTTAAACTAATTTAAGGCATTTAGATATATTTGCAACTATGGATTTTGAAAATAAAATAAATGTAACGGTAATAGGATGTGGAAATGTGGGAACACATTTTTGTAAATCTTTTTTGCAGGATAGAGTTAAAATTGTTCAAGTAATAAACAAAACTGAACTTTGGGCAAAAAAAGTTGCTCAAGAAGTTAAAGCTGATTTTTCTTTTGAATTTAATAGCATTCCAGAAAACACCGATTATCTTGTTATCTGCGTTAAAGACAAAGATATTGAAAACGTAGTTGAAAAAATTCCAGTAGGAAATTATACAGTAATCCATACTTCTGGCACTGTTTCTATAGATGTTTTTAAAAATAAATTCAAGAATTTCGGAGTTGTATATCCGCTTCAAACATTTACGAAAGAAAAAAGATTAAGTTTAAAAACTATTCCGTTTTTTTTAGAATCAAATTCAAAAGATAATTTTCTAAATCTAAAACGATTTGCTTTGGCATATTCTGATAATATTTGGGAGGCCAACTCAGATAAAAGAAAAAACATTCATTTAGCTGCGGTTTTCTCTTGCAATTTTGTGAATCATTTAATGGTATTGTCAAAAGAGATTTTAAAAACGGAAGAAATGCCTTTGGAAATTTTGCATCCGTTAATTAAAGAAACTATAGAAAAAGCTTTGTTGTTTGGACCAGAAAAAGTTCAAACTCGCCCAGCTGTTAGAGGAGATGAGCAAACCATAAAATTGCATTTAGAATTATTAGAAAATAAAAAAGAAATTCAAACACTTTATAAATTATTGTCACAATCTATTACCGAACAAAATTACAATGTCTGAAAACATAAATTATAAATCGCAACTCAAAAATATCAAATCAATAGTGTTGGATGTTGATGGCGTTCTTACTGATGGTTCCATTGTATTAATGGAAAATGGCGATATGGTAAGAACTATGAATATAAAAGATGGGTTTGCAATTCAACATGCAGTTAAAAGTGGAATTTTAGTGTGTGTTATTACTGGTGCAAGGTCAGAGGCTGTAAAAGCAAGATTAAAATATTTGGGTGTGCAAGATGTTTACATTGGTGCATTTAATAAAATTGAAGTTTTTGAAGATTATTTGGCAAGTTATAGTATTGATAAAAGTGAAGTTTTATATATGGGCGATGACATGCCTGATTACGAAATAATGAAAATTGTGGGATTGGCTGCATGTCCTAAAGATGCTGTGAATGAAATAAGAGAATTATGCAAATATGTTTCTTCTTTTGATGGAGGAAAAGGATGTGTAAGAGATATTGTTGTGCAAGTGTTAAAAGCACAAGGAAAGTGGAACTTTAACTGATAAATTTTTATGCCTCCGTTTTTTAAATTACTAAGAATTCCAAATTTATTAATTATTGCTGCGTCAATGTTTTTGATAAAATATGCAATAATGCAAGTTTTTGTCAATGCTTCTGATTTAAGCTTTCAGCTTGAACCTAAATTCTTTTTTTTATTGATACTTTCTGTTTTATTTATTGCAGCAGGTGGCTATTTAATTAACGATTATTTTGACCAGGATATTGATACCGCAAATAAACCAAATGAAGTTATTGTAGGTAAAGAAATTTCGGCAAACAGCGTTATGACTATTTATGCTATTTTTAATGTTATGGGAATTTTGCTTGCATATTTTGTTGCAGCAAAAGTAGGAGTTACTCAATTGGCCTTCGTACATGTAATTACCGTTGGCTTGTTGTGGTTTTATTCTAGTGAGTTTAAAAAGATGTTGCTAATAGGAAATATTATTGTTGCGGTTCTTTCTGCTGTAGTTTTTTTTATTCCAGTGATGTTTGAAATTCCATTGCTTATTAAACAATTTAAGAAAGTTGTGCTAGAAAACGAAGAACTTTTTTTGATGTACAAACAAATACCATTGGCAATTGAAGCAAATTTTAAATTTATGTGGTATTGGGCAACTGCTTTTGCTGCTTTTGCATTTTTAATTTCGTTGAGTAGAGAAATAATAAAAGATTGTGAAGATTTAGAAGGCGATGAAAGATATGGTGCAACTACTTTTCCTGCGAAATTTGGATTATCACTTAGTAATAAACTTGTGATTTTTGTTTTAATAATTACAATTTCATTGTTGGCTTTTGCTCAATACAATATTTTTATCGCCAAAGATTATTATTCGTTTTCTTACATTTTAGTATTTTTTCAAATTCCGTTGTTATTTCTTATTTATAAAATTCATAGTGCCTACACTTCAACTAATTATAAGTTTATTAGTAAAGGGCTAAAACTATTGATGGTATTGGGTTTGGGCTATGGTGTGTTGTTTTATTTTTTAATGAAATAATTATATATTATTTAGTAGTCTTTAAAGTTCTCTACCATCTTTTAATATCGATTAATTTAAAAAAAAATGCAGTTTTTTTTATAGCGAGAATTTCTGGAAACGAAAGATAAAATGAAGCCTTGATTTTTTTTGTTTACTTTTTTTGATCAAGCAAAAAAAGTGAATGGGTTTGGGTGAAGCCCAATTAAAAAAATCATAAAAAGACTTTCTGAGGCTCGACTAAATAGAATGTAACTGTTTTATTTAATTTATTAAATATAGATTATGATATATAAACTAACAAAAATCATTTTTCACACTCATAGTTTGGAATATTTTTGTACAAAACGAATGAGTTTTTGTTTTGGAAAATCAAATGTTAAATACCGATTTTTTGAATATAATTCGTAATATTGAAATAGAAACCCTAAAAACAAAATTAATATGGAATCAACAGAAAAAAAGCATGTGTATGATTTACACCACGAAAACCAAGAATGGATAAGTAAACTTTCTTTCTATGAAGACGAAATTAAAATCCTTAGGCGCAGAATTGAAGAGGTTGCCATTGCAAATAATAAAACAGAAATTATGGCTATGGTAGAACATTTTCAAAATATATTTATCGTTCAAAAAGATGCAATTGATACATTCAAGCATGAAATTAGGTTAGCAGAGCAAGCAATTGTCGATTTAATTGATAAAAATCCAGTTGCTGCCGATAAAAAGAGGATGGACGATCACTCAGAAATTCGTGATAAGTTTGCAACATTTGAAACTCTATTTCATTCGATGAAAGGCGAATTGATGAGTTTTGTTGGAAAAGTACTGTAGAAATAAACTTTTGAAAAATTTGAAAGACTGGAAAATTTTCTGGTCTTTTTTTATTGATTAATTCTTCCTTGATAACTACTACTGAAGAAAAATTCTAATCGAATTCCTCCAATTGGATATTTTACGTTGTATGAAAAAAATGGACAAAACCCAATTCCAACATCGTAGAATAATTTTCGTATGATGTGGGCTTCGGCATAAAAACCAAGGTGACTAAATCTTACATTGTTTCTTAAACCAAACGCTAAAGAAGGACCTGCTATGTAAGAGATATTTATTTTTTTATTTTCACGTCTAGAGCAAAATCCTAAATGCAAATCGTTTATAAAATTTTCGGTGTAAGTTCCCCAAATCACTGGCATTTCCGACCGCATAAATCCAGTTTGAAGATATATACTTTTTACTTTAAAGTTGTAACCTGCAGCAACTGGAAATGAAAATTTTGATGGAGAAGTAAACTTTTGTCCTATTCCAATTCCAAGATTTACATAGTTGTTTACCAATCTAAATCTATCACCATTTATAGTTCTTTCTCTCTTATTTTCGTCTCGTTTTTCTGTTGCAGTTTGCGAAAAAGTAAATATTGAAATAGAATTAAATAGGATGATTAGGCAAATGTTTAAAGCATTTAATTTAGAAAATAAATTAGAGTTTTGATTCTCGTTTGTCAAGGTTTTTTTTAATAAATTCTAACTCTAGGATCTAAAACTCCGTAGATAATATCAACCAATGCATTTATAAAAACAAATATAGTAGAAACTACCAAAACCGCTCCCATAACAACCGGTAAATCAAAATTATCAAGTGCCTCCAGCATTTCTTTTCCAATTCCTTTCCATCCAAAAACATACTCAATAAAAACCGCTCCCGCCATTAGGCTAGCAAACCAGCCCGAAACTGCTGTTACAATTGGAGCAAGTGAGTTTTTTAGAGCGTGATTAACAATTATTTGATAGTTATTTAATCCTTTTGCTTTTGCAGTTCTAATGTAGTCCTGAGAAAGAACATCCAACAAGGAATTTCTCATCAATTGCGTAATTACTGCTAATGGACGAATTCCCAAAGTAAATGCAGGAAGTATTAAATTTTTAAATTTATACTGAACACTTTCCCCAAAATCATCGAGTTCTAAAATGCTACCCGATAAATTTAAACCAGTAAAATCGCCAAGAACAAATGCAAAAAGCCAAGCAAAAATTATAGCTACAAAAAATGATGGACCAGACATTCCAAGTGAGGCTAAAAACAAAAGTAGTCTGTCATAAACAGTGTCTTTATTTAGAGCTGCAAAAATGCCAAAAACAATGCCTAAAATTGTGGCAAAAGCCATAGCAGCAAAAGCCAAAAGAAACGTTGCTGGAAGAGTTTCTGCAATTATTGAGCTTACTTTTTTATTGGTTTGGTAAGACTTTCTTAGGTATGGAAATTTTATATGAATTTCTTTGTTTTCAATTGAAAGAATCGTGATTGTTGATCCATATTTTTCTTCTGAAAAAAAAGTGGAACTTTCCTTTTTAGTGCTGTGAATAGAAATAGGGGAAAGGTCGTTTAAGTAAATAAGAAACTGAGTGCCTAATGGCTTGTCAGTGCCAAGTTCTTTTCTAATTGACGCCAATGCTTTTTCGTTTGCTTGCTGGCCCATCATCATCTTTGCAGGGTCGGCAGGTATTATATTAAACAAAAAAAATATAACGGTTATTACACCGGCGAGGACTAGAATTCCATTAAATATTTTTTTTAAAATATACTCTAACAATCTAAATTATTTTGTGAGTGTGAATGTTGACTTTAAGTCATTAAATTTAGGAAAATCGTTTTTATGCCACATGCCTTTTACCACACCTTTTTCTAACAACACTAAGCCTGGATTAGAACGAATAATTGTTTTAAGAGCGGTTCCATCGCAAGAATAATAAGGATACATACATTGATTTTGATGTCTAAAATCTTCTATATCCTTACCAATTGATCCTGAAATTCCAAAGAATGGAATTTTGTTTTTTTCGCATTCGGCCTGAAAAATATTTATTTCCTTTTGAATGTCTTTATCTGTTTTTTTAATGTCGTAGGCCACCAACATAAATGTAAATCCAGGTGTTTTTAAAATAGAGTCAGTTATATTTTCTCCATCTTCGGTATTTATGCTAAAATCGTGAATTAGTGGTTTGTATCCTTCTATAATAACTTTGTTTTCTGTTTTTACCCACTTCCAAAGAGTATCTTGCCAAGGATAAGTTTTTGTAGTAAATTCTTTTGTTACTCCATCTTTTTGATAATACAAAATTGTTTCTGTTACATCTAGTGGAGCGCCATCGGGAATTGACATTGATTTTGCAATGTCGGTTCCAATTTTATAGGGTCTAAAATCAATTGCCGGCAAGTGCATGATACAATTTAAATTAAACCAAAACGAAATTACTGTTGACGCAATGATTAAACCGTTATTAATTTTAGATGAGAAAATAGGTTGAATTTTATTTCTCCAAATAAAAATTGGTAAAATCCAAACAAGTAAAACTATATCTTTTGTAAACGACTGCCAAGGCGTTAAATGCAAAGCATCTCCAAAACATCCGCAATCGGTTACTTTATTAAAATAGGCCGAGTAGAAAGTTAAAAATGTAAAGAAAACTATCATTAAAAGTAAAAGCCAAGAAAATAATTTCATTCTTGAACCTATAAGAGTTGCTACTCCGCAAACTATTTCAAAAACTGTAATTAAAACAGAAAGCGTTAACGCATAAGGAACAAAAAATTCCATACCAAAAACTTCAAAATACTCTTGAAGTTTATAAGAAAAACCAATTGGGTCATTGGCCTTAATAAGCCCCGAAATTATAAAAAGTACTCCAACTAAAATTCTACAAATTGCAACTATATATTTCATATTTATTAATTATTTTTTTTCTTCCTTTAATTTTATTAATGCAAAAACCGAATAGTTAATCATATCGTAATAATTAGCATCAATACCTTCTGATACTAGGGTTTTTCCCTGGTTATCTTCAATTTGTTTGGTTCTAAAAATCTTCATCAAAATTAAATCGGTTAAAGAACTAATTCTCATGTCACGCCAAGCTTCACCGTAATCGTGATTTTTGTTGTTCATTAATTCTTGGGCTTTTTGAGCATAAGAATTATACAAAATCATTGTTTTTTCTTTTTCAAGTTCAAGCTCAGTTTCACTAATTTGTTCAAGTTCTAATTGAATTAGTCCTATAATTGCGTAGTTAATAATTCCCATAAATTCAGGTTCAATTCCTTCCTCAATTTTTTGAATTCCTTTTTCTTGAATGGTTCTAATTCTTTGAGCTTTTATAAAAATTTGGTCGGTAATAGAACTTGGTCTTAATATTCGCCATGAAGTTCCATAATCAATTAATTTAGTTTCAAAAAAAGATTTACAATAATTAATTACTTTTTGGTATTGTTTGTTTGTAATATCTAAATCCAACATAAGATTGCAAAAGTAGTTAATGAAATTTATTCTCCTAATAAGTTTGGTTCTTCGCCGCTGAATAAAGAATAATCAGGCAATGAACTTCCAGCGATTCCTTTTATTGAACCATAAAATTGAGTGGCATTTGTAAGAACTTTATCCAATTGTTTTTCTCTTTGTTTCCAAATAAGTTCCATTTGAGTTTTCTCTTTTATTATACTGGTTTTCATTGTCACAAAGCCTTCTACAATAGCTTCCATAGATTGTTTAAACTCATTTGAAGTTAAGTAATTGTATAACATTTGCATTTTTTCGCCTTTGTTTTCTTGAGATTGAACAGCCTCACTAATTTTAATCAATGAATCTCTCAAAACCAATGCCATACTTCTAACATCAGAAAATTTACAAATCCAAACACCATCTTTCTCTCCAAAAAATTCCATGTCTTTTGGCAATACTTCGGTAACCAAAATTGCAATATGTGCTTGTTGATTTCTTAGATCTATTTTTAATTTTTCTATCCATTCTTTAGAAAATGATTTTGTTCGTTTGCTCTCATAAATTATTTTTCCGCAAACTTTTCCAGTATTTGTTCTAACGGTTTGAATTGCGTCAGCACCTTTTACTCCTTTTCCAACCTCCTCAATTGTATCAAAAGGGAAAGCAGATTTTAACAAATCTTCTAAAGCCAATTCCTGCACTTCTCCTTGTAATTGCATTGAGCCTTGTTCTGCTTTTCTTCTCATTTCTTCGGCTAATTTTTTCTGATCTTCCAACTGCTTTTCCATCTCCTTAAGCCTCATGTTAAATTCATTTTCTTTGTTCAGAATTTTTTGTTCTTCAATTTTTCTAATGTCTTCGGTAAGTTTTAATCTTTCTTCTGCTAATTTTTTTTGAATTGTAATTTCCAACTCTTGCTCTTTTGTTTTCATGGCCTGCTCTTTTTGCAGAAATTCCAATTCTTTTTTTCTTGCTTCGGCAAGCCTAGCGTCGTTTTCTCTGAGTTGATTTTTCATGAACTCAATTTCTGTTGCAACCTTTTCGTTTGCAGATTTAAGCAACTCTTGAGTAAGCTTTTTTTTCTCTTCTTCTATTTTAGTTTTAATTAATTCGTTTTGTTGTTCCTTCTCTTTTTCAAGTTGATTTTTTAAAGAACTTATTTTAGCATTTTCTAATTTAAATTTCTCTTGCTCCTCTTTCCATTTAACGTTTAATTCATTTTTTAGAACTGCTTCTTTTTTGCTAAATTCATTTATATACGAAGCTTCTATTTTTTTTGAAAGTTCGTTTTCTACATTAAATTCATGTTTGCAATTTGGGCAAATTATAGTATTTATTCCTGCTTCCATTTTATACTTTTCTAAGTTTTTTATAAATTTTTATTGCCACTAAAAGAGCCGCTGCAAAGGCTATTAAACCTAATAAACCATAAATCCAATCCGATGTAGATTTTAGAACAACAATAAACACAATGCTAACCAAAAATAATGTGGCAACTTCATTCCATATTCTTAATTTTTGTGAAGAAAATTTATAGAGTTCTTTATTTTGTTGATTAAAAATTGCTTGACACAAAAAATGATAAATACTGAGGCCAAAAACAAAACTTATTTTTAAAATAAACCATGATTGATAAAGGTAAGAAGGAACAAGAACAACCATCCACCATCCAAAAACGTATGTTAAAATCATAGATGGCCAAGTAATTCCATACCACAATCTTTTTTGCATTAAAGCAAATTGGTTTTTTAATATTAGCTCTGCTTCGTTTTTATTTTCATCAGCTTCGGCCTTGTAGATAAATAATCTAACAATATAAAAAAGCCCTGCAAACCACGTTACAACAAAAATAATATGCAAAGATTTAACATATAACAATCCCATGTTTATATTTTTTTGAGTTCAAAGTTAAACTATAAACGATTAACTTACTTTTGTAAAAAAAAATTATGAGCTTAAAACCAAAAACAGCAAAAGAAACATTAGCAGTATCCACGGTAATTGTTTTGCCAAATGATACAAACACAATAGGAAACATGATGGGAGGCAGATTGTTGCATCATTTAGATATAATTGCTGCAATTGCTGCTCACAGACTTTGCAGAAGAGTTGTTGTTACGGCCGCAGTAAATAATGTAGCATTTAATTATCCAATAAAGCTAGCAGATATTGTAACGTTAGAAGCTAAAGTTTCTCGTTCGTTTAGCACTTCTATGGAAGTTTGCATTGATGTTTATGTAGAAAATCATTCAACGGGAATTAAAACAAAATGCAACGAGGCCATTTATACATTTGTTGCTGTTGACCAATTAGGCAGCCCAATTGGCGTTCCAGAATTGATTGCAGAAACCGAAGAAGAAATAGAAAGATTTAGTGCGGCATTACGAAGAAAACAACTGAGTTTGATTTTGGCTGGAAAAATGAATCCACACGATGCAACAGAACTAAAAAAATTGTTTGTTTAAAAGAATGGTATGTTAAAGAAGATTCTCTTATCACTACTTGTTATACCTGTTTTAGGAGGATTGATGTATTTTTATTTTAATGCAAAAACAAAAAACACTCAGAGATTTGAAGTTTTTGACGCAATACCAAACAATTTTACCTGGGTTTTGCAAATTAATGATTTGAATAAAATTCTGAAAAAATTTGCAAATGATGAATCCATTATTGATTGGCTTGCAAAAAATCCTGATAATTTAGAAAGTCATAATTTGATTGCTCAACTAAAAAAATCGGTGCAAGAAAATGTCAATTTTTTTGAAAAACTCGCAGGGCAAAAGGCAGCAATTGGTTTTTTTAAAGCGGAGAGTAAATCTAGCTTTGTTATATATGCGGAATGCAGTTTAAATAAGAATGATTTTTTTGATTTGATTGATGGAAAATATTCTCAAGAACAAATTAGTTCTTATAAAATTTATTCAACAGATTTTGCTAGCGAAAAAATTTACTTCTCTTATAAAAATGGTATAATTATTATTTCAAAATCAATTGAATTAATTGAGAAATCTATAACAAATTTTGAAAGCAATGAAAAGTGGAAAAACGAAAAGACATTTAAAGAGCTTTGGTTGGCTTTAAATTCTAACGCAGATGCTTACTTTGTTGCTAATACAAAAATACTTTCTACAAATGTTCCAAGTTATTTTTCGATAAATCCTTTTGAAGCTATTGGAGAATTTTCATCTAATTGGATTGTTAATGCCGTATCAATAAATAAAGAATATATTAACGGTATAGGAGTTGCGAACACTTATGAAAATGAGTTTTTTACTACATTAAAAAATCAAAGTCCAATTGAATTAAAAAGTATTTTATCCTTGCCGATTGGAATTACTAAAGTACAACTATTTGCATTTAGTAAACCTGAAGAATTAGCTAAAAAATTATTTTTAGATTCTACATATTTTAAAAAAAATACTTCATTTAATAATAATTTTAACGATTGGTTTTTAACTGAAAAGATAAATGAAATATCAAAAGTAGAATATAGAAATTCTAATTTTTATGTTTTTAGTAAATCAAAAGAAGATTGGTCTTGGCAACCTGATTCAAGCCTAAATACTAATGATTCTAATGTGTTTAAAATTGATTTTAGTAAGAATTTATTCAAAGGAATTCTTGCTAATTTTAAATTTGATTCAGTTAACTATTTTTCTTTGTTTAAAAATCAAATAATATTTTCAGAAAGTAAATCTAATTTATTAATATATTTAAAATCGCTTTACCACAATGAGGTTTTAGGTAACAAAGAATTTTCTGATGTTTTAGAAAACATAAATTCAATTAAAGCCAATTATTTAATACTAGAAAAGAAGAGGTTCCAATTGGAAGATAAATCATATTCAACTAGTGAAAAATGGTCTAATAGAAATTATTTTTCGGCATTTAGTATTTCTATGAATGAAAAAGTTTTTGAGTATTCCTTTATAAATTCCAATAAACAAAATCCTATAATTTATCCAGATATTGTATTTTCTGAAACAGAAGCAAATTTGCCACTTGCTAATTGTATTTATTTTAGAGATTCCAAAAATGAATTTATTATTATTAATGGAAAAAATAATTTATTGGAGGCTTATAACTTTGATGGAAAGTTAGTTTGGAAGTATAAAATAAGTGGAGAAATTTTAGGTAAGATTAATAATGTAAAATTTAAGGATGATAAAAATATTTTGGTATTTAATACAGCAGAAAAATTGTATTTTATAAATGCTAAAGGTCAATCTGTAAAAGGTTTTCCAATGAAATTTGAAAGTAACGCAAGTGCAGCAATTTCAATTTTATCAAATGTTGAAAAAGATGAATACAGAATTACTGTTCCATGTGAGAATAATAAAATTTATAATTTTGATGGAACAGGAAAAATGTTGATTGATTGGAATTTTCCAAATTTTGAAAATAAAATTGAAAATAAAGTAATTGCCTTTTCTGAGAACGGCGATAGATTTTATGCAACAATAGATTCTAAAAACAACTTTATTTTGCAAGGGAGAAAAGGTAAAAGGATAAATACAATTGACTCAATATTTAAATATCAATCATCGATTAAAAAAATTGTGTTGGATGAAACCTCAAAACCAATATATTTTGAATTAGATTCATCAGGGTATATAAAATTATTTGGTTCTAATAAAGAAAAAAATTATTCAATTTCTACAGGTTTAAATGGGGTAGGGGAGTTTATTCCTTTACTGCAAAAAGGCCAAACTCACTGTGTTGTTAAAGTTGGTTCTGTAAGTTATTTGCTAAACAGTAAAGGAAATATAATATCAAAAAATGATGTTTCAAAAAGCCTAATTGATAACTATACTTTTAATGGAAATTATTTAATGTGGAATGATGGTAAAAATAATATTCTAATTGCCGGAAATAAAATCTTAAAATCCTTTGATTTAAAATCCAATGAAAAACATTTTATTATCGAAATGGATAATAAAAATTTATTGTTATTCTACAGCTCAAAAAATAAATTGGTTGGAAGAATTTTAAATTAAACTATAAATTTTAAAACCACAACTATTAATGTGTAAATAAAGGTTGCGATTATCACACCCCGTGCAGAGTCATTGTAGTAGAGATAATAAAAAATAAAAAAAGCAGCAAGATTTCCAATGCAACACAATGAAATAAGAGGAGAAAAAATATCTGTGTCCCAAATCCTTTTTATAAATGTTAGCATATCCATTTTCTTAAAATACACTTGCAAATAAAATAGGAACATTATTAGTTGCGGAACTAGCAATCCTAAAACTATTCCAATCCAAAACTTATCTAATTCTTTTTTTACAGCTGCCATTTTTTTATTTCATCTATTGCATGATGAGCAGTAAAATCTATTTCAATAGGAACAACAGAAA
>Ga0105049_10006917_pt1 | contig 13193 bp, 6 predicted proteins | sample MAT06_FD_78087 | JGI IMG/M metagenome (GOLD analysis project Ga0105049, IMG submission 78087) | Freshwater microbial communities from Lake Fryxell liftoff mats and glacier meltwater in Antarctica - MAT-06 | ecosystem: Environmental > Aquatic > Freshwater > Ice > Liftoff microbial mat | place...
GCTTCACCCGACTTAAATCCCCCGTCTTTTACGGCTCCATTGGGCAAAAAACGCGCTGCGTAAAAGTGCAAGGCATGGCGCATAACCGCTTCAATTTCAGGGTTTTGAATCTCGTTGTTGGCGTGTAAAACGCCCCATACCGCTCGGGTATAATAACTGTGAACAAAGCCCGGCACAAAGGCGTGGGAACGCCAGGCACCGTCGGGATCCAAGTTCGAAAGAAGCCAGGAGACAGCTCGTTCAGAAGCCGGGTTTTTTAGCCCAAATAATATCTGACTCGTGTTAAAAACACTCGGGTTTGTGCTCCCTGCCAACAAGCCTGGGAACGCTCCCGAAGGCAACTGAATCGTTTCCAGCCAGTCAATGCATTCACAGGCCAATTGCCGCAGCGATTCGTCCTGTTTTATTTCAGCGTACACAAGCAAGGTTTCGATCAAATATCCAGTCGTTTCAGGGTAGGCTTTGGCCCAGCCGAACAAGGGATGCCAACTGTGTGAGGAGCCAAGTCCGCCCGTCGCCGAAATGCTCCTGCGAACCCACTGGAGCGCAGCGTCCGTACGAATCTGTCCTTCGTTTTTTGTCATACCTTCCAATATTGACACACTTTAGTGAACACTCTTCGCAAAGGTGTAGTTTTGCTGTTCAAACATTCCTATGAAAAAACTGCTCCTCATTTTCCTTTCTCTTGCCTTCTTTTCTGTCGCGCATGCTCAGATGTGGAATGGCCAAGACACCCTCTTTGGCAACGAGTGGATTGACTATTCCAAAACCTATTTCAAAATAAAAATCGCAGACGATGGTGTGTACCGCGTTGATTTCCAAACGCTTGCAACCGCAGGATTCCCGGCAGGAAGTGTGGCAGCCAATGATTGGCGACTTTTTAGAAACGGTCAACAGGAGCCAATTTTCAGCTCAACCAACGGCGTGTTCGGCGGCGCAGATTTCTTTGAGTTTTACGGACAAAAAAACCGGGGCGAAGTAGATTTCTACCTGTTTGAAAATGCAGACAAGGAACAGATCAATCCTTGGTACAGCATGTTCAACGATACAAGCGCGTATTATCTGACTTGGGGAACGGGCGGACAAGCCCTCCGCTATACCGCTGCACCCAACAACCTGAACAACCTGCCCGCCGCAGAACCGTTTTGTTGGCAAATCTCTGAAGAGTTGCTGTGGCAAGGAGGCGTGGCCAAAAAAAACATCAGCGACGAGATACGGTATTCCTGGTTTGACGGCGTTGGCTTTGTGCGGGCAGGATCGGGTTCCACGAATCCAGTGCCCCTCAATCTGCCCAAAATTTTCGCCGCCGGCCCAGACGCTTCTGCGCACATTCGCTATTCTTGCAATCTCGGCAACCATCACCAACAGATTTTCCTCAACGACTCTCTTTTTGCCGAAGACGAGTTTTATGATTTTAAACTTATTGATCGAAAATTCCCCGTCGGCACAGGCTTTTTGACCCCAACATCCACCTTCAAACTGCTCTCGCCCCTTGCAGACCGCAATGGCTTAGCCCTGGCCAGCATCCGCTACCCACGCCTGTTCGACTTTGAAAACGCCAAAATTGCTTCCTTTGAACTGGAGGCTTCTGCGAACGAAAAATACCTTGAAATCAAATCTTTTGATCTCAGTAACGGCAACGCCATTCTCTGGGATTTGACCAACAAAACAAGATTGTTGACTGCCAGTGAAACCGGTTTGGCAAAAGCTAAAATCGCGGCCAGCGCAAGCTTGCAGCAGTTTGTTTTGGTCAGTCCGGCAGCCGTCAAAAACGTCGCGACTTTGCAGTCTGTACAGTTTCAAAATCCCGCAGGCGACCCTGCAGATTATCTCATTATTTCCAACAAAGCACTCTATTCCGACCCCACTGCGGGCGGTGCCGACCGTGTGGCGGAATATGCCAACTACAGGCGCAGCCCAGCGGGAGGAAACCATGCCGTGAAGGTGATGGATGTGAACGATCTCTACGAGCAATTCTCTTATGGGGTACGCTTTCACCCCATCGCGGTCCGCAACTTTTTACACTGGGCAAAACGTGCCTGGCCGCAAGCGGAACACGCTTTCATCCTCGGCAAAGCATTGGATTTCAACCAGTTTCGCAGCCCGGCCCAGCAGAATCTAATGGTGGATTCACTCTTTTTTGTACCTACCTTCAGTTCTCCGGGCGCAGATTTGCCTTTCGTGATGCGCGGCAACCACCTCTCCGACCCGATTATGGCCATCGGCCGCTTGGCGGTGACCAAGCCCTCGGAGATAAGCGATTACCTCGACAAGGTCATTTTGCAGGAACAGCAACTTTCATTGGCCAGCCAGACAATAGGCGACAAGGCCTGGATGAAACGTGTCATTCACAACAGCGGCGGTTTTTCTGGTGAAATCGGCGTGATTCGGAATTACACCACGAGTATGGCCAATACCTTGAGCAACAACCGTTTTGGAGCAGCGGTGTACCCATTTTACAAAACTTCGGACGACCCTATTCAGATTTCGGCTTATGAGCAGCTGCTGGATCTGTTGAATACCGGCGTGTCCATTTGGAGCATTTTCGGCCACTCTTCCGCTTTCTCCGTTGATTTTGACATTGGCCAGCCGGAAGCGTACAGCAACTATGGCCGCTACCCCCTGATGCTTATTTTGGGCTGCTTTTCTGGGCAATGTTCCCTCACCCAACCTAGTATTGGCGAACGTTTTGTACTGGCCGCCGACCGCGGGGTCATTGCCTATATCGCGTCCGTGAATTACAGTTACGTTGATGCGCTGCACAGCTATGGACGTCAATATTATGAACGGCTGGGTGGTTCAGATTATGGAAAAAGTGTTGGGCTAGCCTTGGCGCACACGGTGACCGATTTGAAAGCCACACAATACCCTGGCCTCATTGCTGTGTTGCATCAAAACCTGTTGCAAGGCGACCCTGCTGTTCGGGTGCATGCGCACGATGGACCGGATTATTTGGTGGACAACCAAACGGTTCAGTTTGATCCGAACCCCATAGGCTTGGAAAAAACCACTGTAAAACTGACATTTGATGCAGTGAACATTGGCGAAAACATCGGCGGGCAAATTGCCCTGAAAGTGGAACAACGCCTGCCCGACAACACGGTATTGAGCCGAGTATTGGACACGATAACGGCACCGCCCAACCGTTCCAAATTTGAATACGAATTGCCATTGGCGGGCAGCAAAATTGGCTTCAACCGGTTTTTCATCCGCCTCGACCCCGACAATCTGGTGGCTGAAAACCCTTCCGCAGCAGAGATGAACAACGAACTCGCCGATGCTTCAGGCGAGCGTGGCATGGATGTTTATTTTTATGCAGACGACGTTTCACCCGTATTCCCTGCACCCTACGGAATCGTGTCGAAACCAGCACTGACGCTTTATGCTTCTACCCTCAACAGTGCCGCATTGCCACTGCGCTATCGGTTTGAAATGGACACCGTAGAACGCTTCGACAGCCCCTTCAAAAAGTCAACAGAAAGGATCGAACGTGGCGGATTATTGAGTTGGAAACCTTCTGTTACGCTGAAGGACAGCCTAGTATACCATTGGCGGGTAGCCCGCGACAGCCTCGTAAATGGTCAACCGCTTTGGCGCAGCCGTTCCTTTGTTTATTTGCCCAATAGCAGTCCCGGCTGGAATCAATCCCAGTTTGGGCAATACCGCGACGACGTGTTTAGCAACCTGCAAGCCAATGACACAACGCGTCAAATCGAGTTCCGGGACAACGCCTCATTTATTACCGTACAAGTGGGATATCGCGGCGTAAACCGTTACCCCGGACTTCAAAACAGCTTGTATGAAAACTTTTTGGGAGACTACGGCTTTGGACAGGTGGGTATTTCAAGGGGGGTGGTATTCATTGTGGCTGACCCGAACACCGGGCGCCTGTTGCACAATCCAATCGGTGGCCAATACAACCACAACCCCACAAAAGACTATGTATTTTTTTGGTTTGACACCCGTGATTCCCTGCAACGGCAAAAGATGATGCAGTTTGTGGAAACAGGCATCCCGAACGGTTACTACGCGGGCTTATTGGCCTTCAATACCCCCACGGACGCGCTGGGTTACGCGCCACATTTGTGGGCAAACGATTCCATTTCACAAGGAAAAAATCTATTCCAAGTATTGGAAAGCCAGGGTGCAAAAACGATTCGGCAAACGGTGAACTTTAACACTGCGCCGCCCGCTTACGGCTTAGTGTTTCGAAAGAACGACCCAAATTACCCTGCCCTCGACTCCATAATGAACAACCCGGATTTGGTAGTGGACGTCCGCGCCAATTTTTCTGCAAAATGGTCGGTAGGACAAATGGAAAGCCCCGTAATTGGCCCTGTGAAAGCCTGGAAATCAGTGCATTGGCAGCACGCTGCATTCGACCATAGTTCCGACGAGGCCGCACTCAGTGTCTTGGCAGTTCGCGAAGGGCAAGCCGACACGCTGTTGTTCCGGCTGGAGAATACTTTCGATACTTCTTTGCAATCTCTTTCAGCAACGCAGTTCCCCCATTTGAAACTGCGCTACGAATTGAGCGATACACTGTCCCGAACCGCTACGCCTTTAGCCTTCGTCAGGGTTCTTTTTGACGCAGTACCCGAAGGTGCCTTGCATCCCGCGGCGCATTTTGTATTCCAGCGCGACACCTTGCAGCAGGGCGAGACCCTCCGTGCATCCGTTGCTTTTGCCAACATTTCAGCGGTAGCGTTTGACAGCCTTTTGTTCAGGTTTAAGATTGAAAATCAGGCAGGTACTGGGGGAGAATTTCTACAAAAATTAAAACCCCTTGCCATAGGCGATTCGCTTCACGCCAACTTCTCCACCCCTACCCTACCCCTTCAAGGGCCGCAGCGTCTGCTCATTGAAGCCAACCCAAGCCAACATCAGCCGGAGCTTTATCACTTCAACAATGTACTACTGCGCGACTTTTATGTGGGTCGCGACAACCGCAACCCGCTCCTGGACGTGACCTTTGATGGCCAACATATACTGGACGGAGACCTTATTTCGCCGAAACCCGTGGTAGTCATCACGCTCAAGGACGAAAACCGTTATTTGGCCCTGTCAGACTCCGGCACCTTCACACTGACACTGGTTATGCCCGATGGATCGCAGCAGACGCTCGCGCCCAACGACCCTGCTCTGGTCTTTTTCCCAGCGGATGCTTCCAATTTGCCCAAGAAAAACCTCGCCCGGCTGGAATGGCGGCCCATGTTTCTACAAGATGGGGCGTATCGTTTGCTGGTGAATGGCCGCGATGCTTCGGGCAATGAAAGTGCTTCATTGGACTGGTCGGTGACCTTCAAGATCATAACTAAATCTTCACTCTCCAACGTTTTAAACTATCCAAATCCGTTCTCGACCTCGACCTGTTTTGTGTACACCCTCACTGGAAGCGAGCCGCCCACCCGTTTCAAAATCCAGATCATGACCGTGAGCGGGCGCGTGGTGCGGGAGATCACCGAACAGGAATTCGGCCCCTTAAAACCGGGCACCCACCGAAGCGATTTTTATTGGAATGGCCGCGACGAATACGGCGACCAACTCGCTAACGGAGTCTACCTCTATCGAATCGTGGCCAAAAAATTGGACGGCGCTGATTTCGATCTATTGGAGAACGATGCGGCGGATGGTTTCTTTAAGCATGGATTTGGGAAGATGGTGTTGATGCGGTGAGGTTGAGATATTAGGATTCAGCCATTCAACAATTCCGGCAATCCTTCTGACACAAATGCAAGATAATCACCGGCGTATTCCCCCAATCAAAAAAGCCCTTCCTGCATCAGCAAGAAGGGCTTTTTGACTAGAGCACAATGGCCACATTTCACAGCTTGGCCACATTTTTCCCCGCCGAAGCCTTTCTGCCGTCGCCAACGGCTAAGGCGTTGAAAGCGTAGGAGGGAATCACCTTAGCGCAGCACACTCATCTTCAGCACATTCCGTGCATTTCTGCTTTCAAGGCTCACCAAGTAGAATCCGTTGGCTAGGCCCTCCGTGCGAAGTTCGTAGTTGGATTCGCCTTGGAAAGGCCACGTTCGGTTGGATCGAAACAGTGCGACCTGCTGCATCCGTGATGCGTACATTTGCCTCAAAGGCCTGTTCCGCGCTGATGCTAAGGTTTGCAACATCCGCAGAGACGGGATTGGGCGAGAGTTGCCAAGCCGAAAGCCCTTCGATCTCGATGGTTGCCGAGATGGTAGATGTTTTGAAATTCCGGGTCTGGGCCGCTGCACAACCTACGAGATAATTGAAAGGTTTTACACGCCAGAAATATGTTTTGTTTGGCGAAAGCGTGGTCAACAGTTTGCTGGTGCCCGTCTCGAAATACGTTTGAGCATTTATGGTACCAAAAGTGGAAATGATGTCCACTTCGACTAGATAATGCGTGGCGCCTGGCACCGCTTGCCATTCAATCAGTACCGTATTGTAGAATTCTGTGATGCTGCCAGAGGCTGGAGATACGAGCAAGTTAGGAGGCGTAGTAATGTCGGTAGCAGCTGGGGTAAATGTGTTGTCCAGATAGTTCCGAGCGGAAGTGTTCAGGTCAGCGTTCATGACGTCCATCTGATCCTGCGTGAAAACATAAGGGATACATGCTTCGAAATAGCCCATGAAATTGTTTTCCATAGGATTTACCAAGGTGCCGAGCGGGTCTTTTGCACCACCCGTGTAGTTGCTACAAGCGCTTGAAATTAGTCCAAAATTATAGTCGGGTGGTGTGTCGCAGATTTCGTCCGCAGCATTGGCACAGTTCGTTGCATTTTGGCGTTCAGTGGTAACTCCACCGCCATTGGGCGCGAGCACTGGGGCAGTAGGCCAACCTGCATCACCCGGGTTGAAAGGGTTGGTTTCGTAGCCAAAAAAGGTGTGTGGGAGGGTGAAAAAGTGGCCCACTTCATGGGGCAATGTGCTGTTTCCATCCGTGCCGTTGATTCTTACCTTTTGGCTCACAATCCAGTCGCGTGCCGGACTGTAATACGCCAGGGTTACGGTACCCGGTATTTGAACATTCCCAGATACGGGGGTTTGCACAACAAACACGTTCACAGCATTCTGGTGACGGCGCAGGTTCATGATCAGCGAGTTCGTCTGGATGTTGTACACCTCGTTATTGTTAATGGACTTATCGAAAAGGCCATGCGTGGGGTGTTCGCTGAGATAAAACTGGATGCCAGCCGACAAGTAGTCTTCGTTGAGCTTGCACAATTGCTCCAACACTAATTTTTCCTTGTGTTTTCCCATGCCGTTCGCATCGCCTACAAGGTGAAAGTGAATCGGTACATATTTGATTTCACTCCGATCTTGAGCAGCGGAGCGGAGCGCTTCCATCACGATTTTGTTTTCGCGGAGGCGAGGCAAAAATTCAGATTGGTCTTGCGCATTCCCGCAGATATGTTGCTGCAATTGTTGGCCAAATGCAGAAAAGGAAGCCATAAAGGCAAAAAAGAGAACAAAAAACCCTTTTTTCATGATAAAAATGTATTTTAATAATTAAAAACGGATGGGGTGTGAGGTGGTGTAAACAGATCCCGGGGGCAAAATTACTCAAAGCTCTTGGAAGGAGCTGTCCGTAAGTGACAATTCGTCAGGTTTTTACAACCTTTGCCCTTGGTGAGCAATCAACTTGCCATTGGTTTGTCCGCTGAGGCTGCTACTATTTTGGTCGAATAAATCGGGCAGCGCAAGTATTTTGCTCATTAACTTTGCAATAATTCTGAAACCAAGTCTCACTAATCTTTGTTTCAGGATATAATTTTGCAAAACCTTTATTTTCTTTAATCGCTTAAAAATGTCGAGCGCCGTGCTTGCTCAAATGCTGAAGCCCATGATAACAGACAATCTTTTTTCTAAATACGGCCTTTTAACAACAATGTTTTGTTTGCTTGTGTTCATCGCCCAAGCACAAGATTCGAGTGGGGTACATGCTCGCCCCAAAAGTATTTTTGAGGTGTTAACTCAGAAAGAGGCCCTGAAAATGACCTTGGAAGTTGACCTTACAAACGTCATCGAGCAGAAAAAAACCAATCAATACTTCCCCGCTACCCTCCGTACGAACGATGGCAAGGTTTACAGGGTAGAAGTAAAGCCACGTGGCAAATTTCGTCGAAAAGTATCGGTGTTTCCACCTTTGAAATTGAAATTCAAAAAGAGAGATTTGGTAGCAGATGGGCTGGACACCATGAACGAAATCAAGCTCGTGCTTCCTTGTTACGAAAGTGAAATGGGCGACAAACTCATTGTTCGAGAATACATTGCGTATCGAATGTTCGAACATTTGACCAATGCAAGCATGCGTGCCCGCCTCATTCGGCTCACCATCCGAGACACCCATGTGGAGAAATCCAAAAGGCCGATGTATGCCATATTGCTAGAAGACGAAGAAGAACTCGTAAGCCGATTAAATGGCAAATTGCACGAGGAATACGGTATCCTTACTGATAGCCTGCAAACATCCCAAGCTGCACTCACCGTCATGTTCCAATATATGATCGGCAACACCGATTGGGAAATCCCGATGCTGCGCAATGTTCGGCTTGTACGCGCACCCGAGTCTGGAAAAATATTGGTCGTGCCTTATGATTTCGATTTTTCGGGCCTTGTCAGTGCACCCTATTCCAGCCCAAGTTCAGATACTGGCCTCAAAACCGTCCGCGACCGATTTCTCATGAGCAATGGCCTGAGCCCCGAGGCGCTTAAACAAGCGCTCAACACCTTGAAATCTTCCAAGACCGTCTTTTATTCGCTCTGCAAATCAAAATACCTGGATGCTGAATCTTCCGAAGATATGAGCAAATTCTTACGCCGCTTCTTTGAAAAAGTTGAGGTCAAAAACGAAATCTTGAAACTTATAAGTATGGATTCCGAATGAGGTAGCGCCTTGCGATCCATTTTGATTTCCTGAGGAACGGGTGAAGGCGAAACTGGATAAATATAATAAAGTGATTGAAAATTTGAGAAGAGAATTCTACCTTTGCACCCGCGAAAAAATCGCTCCCCGGAGGAGTGCCAGAGTGGTTTAATGGAGCGGTCTTGAAAACCGTCGTACTGAAAGGTACCGGGAGTTCGAATCTCTCCTCCTCCGCTTCACCCGCCATAGCCCTTTAGGGCGAAGGCGGGTTCTTTTTTTACATCACGGCCCTCCTTCGTCAAGACATTATGAACCTAGCCTTAGACATTGGCAATACGCGCCACAAAATCGGGCTCTTCAACGAAAGCCGATTGCTGGAAAGCCAGGTAGTAACCGACTGGCGAACAGAGGATTTATTGGCCTACTGCAACCAGGCAGGTGTGCGGAGCATCATCCTTTCTTCTGTGGCCGCTCCCGATGAATCGCTGCGCAAGACATTGAACCAATACTTTGATTTGCTGGAACTTACGAACGAAACATCCCTGCCCTTTGAGAACCAGTATACCACGCCGCATACGTTGGGTAAAGACCGTTTGGCAGCGGTAGCGGGGGCACAAGCGTTGTTGCCCCGTCAACATTGTCTGGTGGTGGATTGTGGAACTTGCATAAAGTATGATGTGCTGACAGGAGCGGGCAAATATCTGGGCGGCAATATTGCACCCGGGGCACAGATGCGGACACGGGCTATGCATGAATTCACTGCGCGGCTGCCCGAGGTTGAAATGCAAATGCCCGGCGATTTTATCGGACACAATACGGAAACCGCCTTGCAAAACGGCGCATTTCTGGGAGCCGTACTTGAAATCGGAAGCTTTGTGGATCTTTTTCAAAAACGCTTAAATCCCTTGAACGTGATCCTGACGGGTGGGGATGCGGCTTTTTTTAAGCCGCATTTAAATGTTCAATATTTGACCTTTGAGCCCCATTTGACCTTGTACGGACTGAATAATATCTTGATTTTCAATAGCTAAACTCGAATGAGATTACTTTCCCTGATTCTGCTTCTTTTTACCAGTACCGCGCTTTGGGCGCAGCCCAAGTTCAACTCCCCCTATTCGCGCTATGGCATCGGTGATATTGTCAGCCCTTATTTTGCCAACCAAGCGGGATGGGGCGGCCAAACAGCGGCTTTTCATGACCCTTTTCACCTCAATCTCGCCAACCCTGCGTCTTTCGCTTACCTGCGCGCTACCGCACTAGAAACGGGGATTTACACCAAGTACAGTAAATACCAAACTGCTACCACTACGCAAGAAGAGTGGAGTGGCAACCTTTCCCATCTCGCCCTTGGCTTTACGCTCAAAAGTCCCATCAACGAGGTGCTCGACAAGGTGAAATCCCCATGGAACTACGCCATGGGGATCGCAATCACGCCCTACTCCCTGGTGGGTTACAATATTGAAACACGCGACACGCTGCCTGATTTGGATGATATTCAGAATGATTTTCAAGGTAGCGGGGGACTGTACCGAATCGCTTGGACCGGCGCAGCGAAGCACAAAAACACAGCCTTTGGCCTCAATTTAGGTTGGGTATTTGGCAAAACAAGCTACGAAAACACGACGCGTTTCTACGACACTTCCAGTATAAAATTGCCAACCTTTCAAGACAACAACCGCCAAGACCTTTCGGCAAACGGCTTTGTCTGGAATCTCGGCCTACAACACGATTTTGTATTGGAGCACTCTGACAACGATAAGGATGTCCCAAAGCGCTGGATCACGGTCGGACTTGCCGGCAATGGCAAATACGATCTCCGCGCCATCGAAGAAAAGTTTCTGATCCGCAGCCGGGGCCAACTGAACAATGGCAATTTTTCTGATGCCGATACGCTGCTCGCATTGACCGATCAAAAAAGAAAATTGACGCTGCCTGCTACTTTTTCTTTTGGCGTCCAATATGTAAAAGCCAACAAACTCAAGCTCGGTGCCCAAATTGGTCTCGAAAGTTGGTCGGGTTATGAGAACGAGGCTCGACCCGAAACTTTTCGCAATACCTTTTCAATATCTGGAGGATTGGAATATATCCCCGACTACAGTTCCTACAACAAATTCCTGAGGCGGATGCGTTATCGCGCAGGAGCCTATTACCGCCAAGACCCGCGCTCCGTGGTCGGCACAGACCTGAACGACCTGGGCTTTACCCTCGGCCTGGGCTTTCCTGTCATCATGCCTCGCCAACAAACATCCTTTGTCAATCTTGCCCTGGAAATCGGAAAACTGGGTGCTGACTCGCCGATAGAAGAAACCTATGTTCGATTTACCGCGGGTTTTACCTTGAACGACAATACCTGGTTTTACAAGCGGAGGTTTGAGTAGCGCGAAATTCATTTCGCCAGAAAAACAAGACGAAATGAATTTCGTCCTACTGAACATTCTGCCAATAAAATTGTCATTGAGGGCATTGATGGTCATTTCCAAGTGCCCGCAATGCCCCAAACTTGTTCCTTCGACCTACAATGACAAAAGATTTATCCATCCTGCTCCACGATCCAAAGTTGAGCGATGCGCACAAAGCAATTGTTCAAAAAGTAATGGACAACCAACGCATCTCGTTTGACGAGGGCGTTTTTTTATTTGAACACGGCGAATTAGCCTTTGTAGGCGTTCTGGCGAATTTTGTTCGCGAACGCAAAAACGGCGACCGCACTTTTTTCAATCGAAATTTCCATATTGAGCCGACCAACTTGTGCGTGTACGACTGCAAGTTTTGCTCCTATTCCCGGCTCATCAAGCAACGCAGCGATACGGATGCCTGGGCTTTCACGATGCAGGATATGCTCAACATTGTGTACAAGTACGATGGCCAACCGGTGACGGAAGTACACATTGTCGGAGGTGTTTTGCCGCAGTACGACCTGCCGTTTTACCAGGAATTTTTTAAAAAAATCAAAGAGCACCGTCCAGAACTTCATGTGAAGGCCCTCACACCCGTGGAGTACCACTACATTTTCAAAAAAGCGAAAATCAGTTACGAAGAAGGGATGCGATTGATAAAAGAAGCGGGCTGTGACAGTCTTCCAGGGGGCGGTGCGGAGATTTTCCATCCTGAAATTCGGGAACAAATTGCTGCAGACAAATGCGATGGAGATCAATGGCTGCGTATCCACGAGATCTGGCACGAACTGGGGATGCGTTCCAATGCCACGATGCTCTACGGTCACATCGAACGTTGGGAGCACCGTATAGACCACATGGAACGCCTACGCCAATTACAAGACAAAACGGGTGGTTTCCAGACGTTTATCCCATTAAAATTTCGCAACCAAGACAACCAGATGAGCCATATTACAGAAAGCACAGCCAATGAAGATCTGCGCAACTACGCCATCAGCCGCATTTATCTCGACAACTTCGACCATATCAAAACCTACTGGCCGATGATCGGGCGTACCACCGCTCAACTTTCGCTTGCATTTGGCGTTGACGATCTCGACGGAACGATTGACGATACCACGAAAATATACTCCATGGCAGGTTCTGAAGAACAACACCCTGCCCTCACAACCCAGCAACTGGTGGATATGATTCGTCGGGTGGGCCGCCGCCCAATTGAGCGCGACACCTTGTATAATGAGATTCAGGATTTTACGGATGTAGAGTTTGCAGAAGACAAGGAGTTTAGGGGCTATTTTGAATTGCCCGTAGTACAAAATTGAATAATCCAAAACTAACCAAATCCACAACTATTTTGACTTTATACATCCTCCGACACGGACAAACAGAACTCAACCGCCTTAATATTGTGCAGGGCAGCGGCATTGATGCCGAACTCAATGAGATGGGCTATACCCAAGCCAAAGCATTCTACGAAGCGCACCAACACGTTGATTTTGATTTGGTCATCACTTCAAAATTGCGCCGTACCCACCAGACCGTGCAAGGTTTTTTGGAAAAAAAAATTCCCTGGGAGCAGACTGCCGACATCAACGAAATTTCATGGGGTATCCATGAAGGCCTAGCGCAGTCGCCCGACCAAAATGAGCGATATTATCGCATGCTCGCAGCTTGGAAGGCCGGTGATCTCGACGCTTCCATTGAAGCGGGCGAATCGGCAAACCAGTTACTGGAACGGATTCAAAGGTTTTTGGAATGGGTTAAAACCCGCCCCGAACGACGTATCCTGGTCGCAACCCACGGCCGTGCCATTCGATGCCTCATTACCTGTCTCAAAGGTTTGCCCCCCACTGCTATGGAAGATATGGAACACTCCAATACGGGGCTTTATGTGGCGCATTTACAGCCGGACGGAAGCTGGCATTTTGAATTGGAAAATGACACAAGCC
>Ga0105049_10006919_pt1 | contig 13190 bp, 12 predicted proteins | sample MAT06_FD_78087 | JGI IMG/M metagenome (GOLD analysis project Ga0105049, IMG submission 78087) | Freshwater microbial communities from Lake Fryxell liftoff mats and glacier meltwater in Antarctica - MAT-06 | ecosystem: Environmental > Aquatic > Freshwater > Ice > Liftoff microbial mat | place...
GGTCCGCGCGATCACTTCGGAGCGGTGTACACGGTCACCGGTAGCGCGGGTGCGGCCACCGGCGGCACGCTCGACCACCCGGCGATGTATGTGAGTTACAATACCCTGGGTAGCTTTAATATCGACGTCCATGACTCGCGGCTCGATGCCACCTACCTGGAGGCAAATGGCAGTGTGACCGATACCTTCACCATCGAAAAAGCGGGTGCGGCCGACTCCGACGACGACGGCATCCCCGATGGGTATGAACTCACCCATGGCCTTGATCGCCACCACGCCGCCGATGCAGCGCTCGACAAGGACCGCGACGGGATCACCAATCTTGCAGAGTGGGTCTTCGGCCTCCTCGCCAGCACGGCGGATCGTTATCCGTGGACGGTTGCCCGGTCGGCGGCAACCGTCACCGTGACCTTCCCCACGCTCGCCGGGCGCACCTATCGCGTTTGGTTTAGCGGAAATCTTGTGGATTGGAATCCGGCGAGCGACAGCCAGGTGGGAGATGGCCAGACGGTGGTCTGGATCGACGATGGGGCGGTCACTGGCGGAGTCCCTCCGGGCGCTGGCAAGCGCTTCTACCGGATCGAGGCCACGGTGCCGTAGGGTTTATCGCTCGTGGTCGCAGGTCCGTCGTTTCATCGCCGGCTTCATCGCTTCTTTGAGGGAGGCATCGGCAAAGTCCGCCCTTCGACCCCTCCCGCAAACATGAAAGCTCTTCACTCCCTGCTCGTGATCGCTGTGGTCGCCTTCGCCGCACTGCGCCCCGGAGGCGTGCGCGCATCTATCCCACCATCGCCGACATCGTGGAAGGCGCAGCGACGCTGAGTTACTCGAAGCGCTTCTATCGCGTGGGGCGCACCGCATTATCCACCTACGACAAGACGGGCTTTGCCGGCACGGTCTTTAGCACCAGCGCTCCCGTCGTCGTCGGCGCGAATACCGTGACGCCGAACTCCGGTAGTCGTGGCACCGCCGTCAGCGTCGGCATCGAACTCCCGCTGCTACCCCCGGCGGCGAACCTCGGCGTGAGCAGGATCACCTTTGGCAGCGGCACCGGCATCACCGTCTCCGCCATCGTGCGCTACCGCCAGACGCTCATCACCGCCACCTTCACCATCTCCGCCGGAGCCACCACCGGCGGGCGCGATGTGATCGTGACCTACAACGGCGGCCCCGTCCGAACGGTGACGAATGGCTTCGCGGTGCCGTGAAAGGCCGCAGGGGTGTCCGGCTGTGGGCTAGCCGATGCGCACCGCGCGCGTTTTATCGAGGCGCAGGACGTCGCCGGATTTCAGCATCGGCACGGCTTTCGGATCGGTGATCTTTTCGCCGTGGAGCTGCACGCTCCCCTGCTCGACGAGCCGCCGGGCCTCGCCGCGGGAGCGCGGCATCTGGTAGCCCTGCGCAAAGGCGGCGACGACCACGGTCACGAGGTCTGCGCCGGCGTCGCCGGGCGGCACCGTCGGCCACTCCGCCGCGTCCACGTCGCGTTTGCTGAACTTGGTGTTGAATTCCTCCAGCGCCGCGTGCCCGGCCTCCGCGGAGTGGTAACGCCCGACGATCCGCCGGGCGAGTTGCTTCTTGGCGTCCATCGGGTGACCGGCGGGCTGGTCCTCGCCGAGGAGCAGGGTGTAGTAGCGGCCCATGAGGTCGTCGCTGATGCTCATCAGCTTGCCGAACATTTCCCCCGGCGGCTCGTTCACCCCGACGTAGTTCCCGAGGCTCTTCGACATCTTGTCGCCGCCGTTCAGCCCTTCGAGCAGCGGGAGCAGAAAGACCACCTGCTGCGGCTGGCCTTCCTCTTTCTGCAGATCGCGGCCGACGAGGATGTTGAAAAGCTGATCGGTGCCGCCGAGTTCCACGTCGGCCTTGACCATCACGGAGTCCCAACCCTGCATGATCGGATACTGCAACTCGTGGAGGTGGACGGCTTCCGAGCGTTCGACGCGATTTTTGAAATCCTCGCGCTGGAGCATCTGCTGGAGGGTCACGCGGCTGTTGAGTTGCATGACCTGGGCAAAGCTCATCATCTCAAACCACTGGCCATTGAAGACCGTCCGAGTCCGCGCCGGGTCGAGGATCTTAAAGGCCTGCTGCTGGAAGGTCTTCGCATTTGACATCACCTGATCGTGGTTGAGTTGCGGGCGGGTCTTCGAACGGCCGGAGGGATCGCCGATCATCGCGGTGAAGTCGCCGATGATGAGGATGGCGTGGTGTCCGAGATCTTGAAACTGCCGCAGCTTCGTCAGGCCGACGGTGAAACCGAGGTGGATATCGGGCGCCGTGGGATCGACGCCGAGCTTGATGTTGAGCGGGCGGCCGAGGCGGAGTTTGGCCAGCAGCTCCTCTTCGGAGATGATGCGCTCTGCTCCGCGTTTGAGGATTTCCAACTGGGCTTCGGGAGAGGGCATACGGCGGCTGATTCCCCGAGTTACGCCTGCGGTCGCGGGCGTGGCCAGCGCAAAACCAACGCGCGGAGCGACTCGGTACGCGGGACTTATCCGCCCCTATGGGACGATCAGGGGAGATACTGTCAGCGGATGGACTACAGCCCTGGCCCCGAGGCTCCGATGCGAGATTCCGCCCGGGAGAAGTAGGCGTGCGCCGGAAACTTTGTTACAACGTCGCTCCAATGCGGAGGCTGGCGCACAACGCGCTTACTGAGCGAGCGGTGGGCGGGGCGCAGCTAGCGCCTTGCTTCATCGACCACACTGGTCCGCAGGGAATGTTTCCTGTCGTGACCAGATGCGGCAGCATCCCCGGGATGCACGCCGGGAATTTTCCACGAGGCGAAGTGCTTTTTTTTGTGCAGCCAGTTCAATTTGCGATGAAGCGAGTGAAATCGTGCCACCGCGCTGCCCGCCCACTGCTCCCACGATGACGCCCGAAAGTCCTGCTCCACCGACGTCCGCGGCCGACCGCAAGCTGAGCGCACTCGAGATCGACACGATCGGTTTCTTCGTCGGGCTGGCCTCCCTCTTCCATATCCCACGCTCGATCGGTGAGATTTACGGGCTGCTCTTTGCCTCGCCCCAGCCGGTGTCGGCGGATGATGTGCGGAAGAAATTGCGCATCAGCAGTGGCTCGGCCAGCCAGGGGCTGCGGCTGCTGCGTTCGGTGGGTGCGGTGCGGGTGTCGTACGTGCCCGGTGAGCGCCGCGATTTTTTCGTCGCCGAGACGCATCTGCGGACGATCGCGGCCGGGGTCGTGCGCGAGCGCATCGCGCCCCAGCTCTCGGGTCAGGACGGGCGCCTGGAGCACCTCGTGGATTTGCTGAGCGGGTTGCCGGTGGCGAATCGTTCGCTGCTGGAAGAACGCATCCACATCCTCCAGGGTTGGCGGCGCAAAGCGGGCGCGATCCTGCCGACGCTCGTCGAGCGCCTCGGTCGCGAGAGCGAGCCCCTCCCGGGCTGAAGCCTCCGTGCTGCACTGACCACTACTTTCCGATCGACGCCATGCCATCCCTCGAATCCGCCCGCCCGCTTTCGCCCAATCCGGCCGCGACCGCCAACGCGCGGCGACCGCGCATGACCCTGCGCGCCAGCTCCGGCTGGGTGGCGCTCGATCTCGTGGAGGTTTGGCGCTTCCGGGACTTGATGTTCACGCTCGCCGGGCGCGATCTCCGGCTGCGCTACAAGCAGACGGCGCTGGGGGTGGCGTGGGTCATCCTGCAGCCGCTCATGGCTGCGGGGATTTTCTCCTTCGTCTTTGGCAAGGTCGCCCAGATGCCGAGCGATGGGCTGCCCTACTTTCTCTTTTCCTACGCGGGTTTGATGGGCTGGAATCTCTTCAGCGCCACGGTCGGCAAGGTGAGCGGTTCCCTCGTGGGCAATGCGCATCTGATCTCCAAGGTCTTCTTTCCGCGGCTCGTCCTGCCGCTTTCCACGGTGCCTTCGGTGCTCATCGATTTCGCGGTCGCGGCGGGCATGATGGCGGTGCTCATGGGAGTCTATGGCGTGGTGCCGGGCCTCCCGCTGCTGCTCCTGCCGGCGATCCTCGCCATCCTCCTGCTCCTGGCCATGGGCATCGGCCTGTGCGCGGCGTCGCTCACGGTGAGCTATCGCGACGTGGCCTACGTGCTGCCGGTCGTCCTCCAGATCCTGCTCTACGCCAGCCCGGTCGCCTACGCGGTCTCGGCCGTGCCGGTCGATCTGCGCGTCTGGTATCAGCTCAATCCGCTCGCCGGTCTGCTCGAGGCGATGCGCTTCTCGATCCTCGGTCGCGGCGTCTTCGACTGGACGCTGCTCGGCTACGCTGCGGGAGCATCCGCGGTCTGCCTGGCGATCGGCCTGTTTTCCTTCAAGCGGATGGAGCGCCGCTTTGCCGACATCATCTGAGCATGCCCGTGCCCATCCCAGCCCTGGTCAGCGTTGTGATTCCCGCCTTCAATGGCGCGGCCTACATCGGCGAGACCATCGCGAGCATCCTCGCGCAGACCTACCGTCCGCTCGAAGTGCTCGTGGTGGACGATGGCTCGACCGATCGCACGGCCGAGAGCGTGCAGCGCTTTGGCGAGCCCGTGCGCTACCTCCGCCAGGAAAATGCCGGGACCGCCGCGGCCCGCAACCGTGCCGTCGCCGAGTCGCGCGGGGAATTCATCGCGCTGCTCGACCAGGACGACCTCTGGGTGCCGCACAAGCTCGAGCGGCAGATCCCGCGCTTTGCCGAAGATCCGCGCATCGGCCTCGTCTTCGCCGGCATCGAATTCTTCGACACGCATTCGGGCGAGATCACCTCGACGTACTTCCCGGGGCTGGAGCTCGACCTCTGCGACCTGCTCGCGCACGTCGTCCTGCCGGTGCAGACGATCCTTTTCCGCCGCACCGCGCTGGAAAAGATCGGCCCCTTTGACACCTCACTGGGCGGCACCGACGACTGGGACATCGGCATCCGCATGGCCGCGGAATTCCGCCTGGTGGGCGTGGAGGAAACGCTCGGGCGGGTGCGGCTGCACGAGACCCAGCAAGGCCGCAATACCGACCGCATGTTTCACCACGCCATGCGCGTGCTCGACAAGCACGCCCAGGTCCGGCCGGGCAGTCGGGAATGCGCCGCCGCGATCCGCAAGGGCCGCGACATCCTGCGCGAGCATCAATACGGCTGCATCAAGGGACGCGCCTTTGCTGCCTGGAGCGCGGGCCGCTACCTGGCGGCCGCCGGGCAGTCGGTGCGGGCTTTTCTCCAATATCCGCCGGCGCTGAAGCGCGTCCTGGCCCGCAGTCTGTTCGGCACCTGATCCCACCGCATGTCCACCAAAGATGTAGCCATCGCCGTGCGCGGACTTTCCAAGTCCTACACCATCCAGCACCAGCAGGAGCAGCAGACGACGCTCGCCGAGCATCTCATCCACCGCGCCCGGCAGGGCTTTCGGCGCGCGGAATCGGAGACCTTTTGGGCGCTGAACGACCTCTCCTTCGACATCCACGAAGGTGACGTCGTCGGCGTCATCGGGCGCAATGGCGCGGGCAAGAGCACCCTGCTCAAGGTGCTGAGCCGGATCACCGAGCCGACGAGCGGCGAAGTCGATCTCTACGGCGCGGTCGGCAGCCTGCTCGAAGTCGGCACGGGATTTCACCCCGAGCTCACCGGCAGGGAAAACGTCTATCTGAACGGCTCGATCCTCGGCATGCCACGACGGGAGATCGACCGGCAGTTCGATGCCATCGTCGATTTTTCCGGGGTGGAAAAATTCCTCGATACTCCGGTGAAGCGTTATTCGAGCGGCATGTACGTGCGCCTCGCCTTTGCGGTCGCCGCCCATCTCAGTTCCGACATCCTGCTCGTGGATGAAGTGCTCGCCGTGGGCGACGCCGAGTTTCAGCGCAAGTGCCTCGGCAAGATCAAGGGCCTGTCGCAGAGCGGACGCACGGTGCTCTTTGTGAGCCATCACATGCAATCCGTGCAGGTCCTCTGCACGCGGGCGATGTACCTGGAGCGGGGCGGGCTGCGCTACTACGGCGAGGTGCCCGCGGCGATCGACTACTACGTGCGCAGCTTTGAGCGGCCGGCGACGAAGATGGGCGATCCGCGCCAGCGCCCCGGCACCGGCGAGCTGCGCATCACCTCGATCCACACGACGAAGGCGTTCTTCGACTGCGGGGCGGAAAAGACCATCCGCTTCACGGTCGAACGGATGGCGGCGTTCACGGGCCGCTACTTTGTCTCCTGCCACATCGTCGATCACTACGGCGTCACCCTCCTCCAGTGCGACTCGCGCATGGTCGGGCACTGGATCGATCCGGGCGATCGCTACGAGGGGCAGTTCACGCTGCGCACCCCGTGGCTGAAGCCGAACACGTATCGCGTGGATCTCTTCGTGTGCAGCGCCGGGGTCATCGATTCCTTTGAGCACGCCTGCCAGATCGAGGTCGCTCCGCTGCTCCCGTATCCCGCAGCGGGCAATACGGAAGCGACCAGTGGCGGCCTCGTCTTCGCAGACTACGCCTACGAAACGATCCCCACGGCACCCGCCGCCCCGGCACTGGCCGCGGCCCACCCATGAGACTCAAAGCCTACATCCTCGCTGCCGATCCCGCCTGGATCGAAGACGGCGTCCTCTCTTACTACGATGCCGTGGAGGAGATCGTCGTCTCGTACGACGGGAATCATCGCGGCTGGACCGGGGTGCCGATCAATGTCGAGGAATGCCTGCGCCGGCTGAAAGCCATCGATCGCGACGGCAAGATGCGTTTTTGCCCGGGGGATTTCGTCTGCCCGGAGATTCCCCCGCTTGTGGGCGAGACCCGCCAGCGCCAGGCGGCGATCGCCGCGGCGGGCGACGCCGATTGGATCCTGCAGCTCGACACCGACGAACTGCTGCCGAACCCCGCGCGCCTCGTCGAACTCCTCGAACAGGCGGGCCGGCAAGGCATCCCCGCCGTGGAATGGCCGATGCGCGTCTTTTTCCAGCGCCTGCCTGATGGTCGTTTCCTCGAAGTCTGCCGGCGCACGGGCGGCGGCCACTACGAATACCCCGGCCCGATCGCCATCCGCCCCGGCACCACGCTTGCCATGGCCCGCCACACCGGCGGGCCCTTTCTCCGCGCGGTGGTCCAGGGCGACACGCAGAGCCTGCAAGTGAGCCGTCCCACGGAGCCTGGCGAGCAGCGCCTCGAATTCTGCGCGGAAGACGAAGCCATCGTGCATTTCTCCTGGGTCCGCACCCCGGCCGAGATCCGCTGCAAGATCGCCTCGTGGGGACACGCCGACGGGTGGCGCTCATGGCGCTTCTACCATCTCTATTGGAAGAGCGCCCCGCACCTCTGGCGCTGGTTCAGCGACTTCCATCCCTTTTCCCGCGGCCTCTGGCCCGCCTTGCGGCCCGCCCACCTCTCGCTCCGTGGAAACTAAGGTGCCTCGGTGGAAACCGGAAAACGCCAAATGACACCGATGCACGAGAAGACGGACCACGCGGACGTTTGGCGTTTGGCGTTTGAAGTTTGAAGTTTGGAGTTCTCTTCATCCGCAAAGAAATCCGACCGTTGAACTCTCCCTCAAATCCCGACGCCATGCCCCAGACCCCCGAGTCGATCTGGGTTCGGATCGGGAAAAGGATCACCCCGCTGCGTAAGGCGCGCCGGTGGTATTACAACGAGATCTACCAGGACCTGCGGCTCTACTGGCTCACGATGCTCGGCTACGTGCCCTCGCACACGGTGCGCAACTTCTTCTACCGCCGCGCCGGCGTGCGACTCGCGCGCACCAGTTCGCTGCACTGGCGCGCGCGTTTCTTCAAGCCCGAGGGCCTGGCGATCGGCGAGCATTGCACCCTCGGCAACGACGGCTTCTACGATGCCCGCGACACCATCACTATCGGCGCCTGCGTGAATATCGCCGCCGAGGTCCGCATCTACACCCGCGAGCACGACATCGACGATCCCTTCTTCGCGGAAACGGGCGGGCCGGTGGTGATCGAGGATTACGCCTACCTCGGCACGCGCGTGACCATCATGCCCGGCGTGCGCATCGGCTACGGCGCGGTGGTCGCCTCCGGGGCCGTGGTCACCAAGGATGTGCCGCCCTTCATGCTCGTCGGGGGCGTCCCGGCGAAAGTCATCCGCGAGCGTTCCCACGACCTGCGCTACAAACTCGGGTTCGCGAAAAAATTCCAATGAGCCTGAGCGCCCCGGAGAGCTGCATGCGCCCGCCCTCATGACCCCGCGCGTCGCCATCATCATCGTGGTCTGGAACGGCCTCGCCGACACCCTCGAGTGTCTGGAGTCGCTCCAGGCGGACCGCCATCCCGAGAAGGAGATCGTCCTCGTGGACAATGGCTCCTCCGACGGCACCGTCGCCGCGGTTCGCCGCGCGTTTCCCACCGTCACCATCCTCGAGACCGGCGCGAATCTCGGCTTTACCGGCGGGAACAACGTCGGCATCCGGCACGCGCTCGCGCAGGGTGCGGACTACATTTACCTGCTGAACAACGACACCACCGTCGAGCCCGACGCCCTCGCGGCGCTGGTCGCCGCGGCCGCGGCCGAACCGCGCGCCGGGCTGCTCGCGCCGATCATTTACGAGTACTATCCGCCACGGAAAATCTGGTTCGCGGGATCGAAGATGGACCTCCCGCGCGGCGCCGCCTGGCACGATAATTCGCGCGTCCCCGAGCCGACCGAGCCGCCCTACGAGGTGCCCTGGGCGACCGGTTGCGCGATGCTCCTGCCCGCCACCCTCATGCGCCAGCTCGAGGGCTTTGACGATCGCTACTATCTGAGCTGGGAAGACGTGGATCTCTGCGTGCGGGTGCGCAAGGCGGGCCGCTCGATCGTCGCCGTGCCCGGCGCGCGCATCTACCACAAGGGCGGCCGCTCCGGCCTGCGCATGACCGGCATCCGCAACTACTACGCGGTGCGCAACTCCCTGCTCCTCATGCGCAAGCACAGCGGTGCGGCGTACTTCCGCTCCGCCCCGCAGCTCGTCTGCTCCTTTCTCTGGCAGTCGCTCCGCTCGCGGGAGGGCCTGGCCGCGCGCCTGGAGTGCTGCCGTTCGGTGCTCGACGCGGTCTGCGACCACCTCCGGCAGCGCTACGGCCCCTATCGTTCCGCGGCCGTGAAAATCGCCCGCAACCCGGCTCCCGCCTGATCCTCCCATGCACGAGGTCTCAGTCGTCATTCCCTGCTACAATTACGGACGCTTTCTCGGCCCCGCGATCGAGAGTGTGCTCGCCCAGACCCGGCCCGCGCACGAGATCCTGGTGGTGGACGATGGCTCGACCGATGACACGCCCGAGGTGGCCCGCCGCTACGCCGGGCGCATCCGTTACCTGCGGCAGGAAAACGGGGGCGTTTCCCGCACCCGCAACGCCGGGGTGGCCCAGGCCCGGGGCGAAGCGATCGCCTTCCTCGATGCCGACGACTGGTGGCGCCCGGAGAAGCTCGAGCGGCAGGTCGCCGCGCTCGCCGCGCACCCCGCGGCGGGCCTCATCCACACGGGCAGCCGGGTCTTCGACGATGGCGACCAGACCACGCTCTGCGAATTCCTGCCGCCGCCTACGCTCGACGTCCACGCCCTCATCCGCTGCTGCTCGATCTCCGCGTCTTCCGTGCTCATCCCGCGCCGCATCTTCGAGACGGTCGGCCTTTTCGACGAGGCCCTCGTCGGCACCGAGGATTGGGACATGTGGCTGCGCGTCGTCGCCTCGCACCCCGTCGTGGGCGTGCCCGAGGTGCTCGTCGAGTACCGCTCGCATGGGCGCAGCTTGAGCGGGCAGGCCGACCGCCAGTTTCGCAATAGCATGGCCGCCCTCGCGAAGGCCGGGCGGCTGCATCCCGGCTGCGCGGAATGCCGGCACGCCCTCCGCGCGGCGCGCACCCAGATGCGGCGCGAATACTTCCGCAAGCTCACCGCGCTGGCGCGCCTCGCCTTCCGCGAGCGCCGCCCCGCCGCCGGCTGGCGCCACCGGCTGGCCGCGGTGCGGCATCACCCGGGCTTTGTCTGGGATCTGCCGCAACTCCTGCGCGAGCGCCTCGCGGCCCGGGCCGCCGCCGCCGCCGCTCCGCAGACGTCCACTCGCACCCAACTCTCATGATCTCCTCCGCCCTCAAGGCCCGGGTCCGCCGGGTCTCCGTCGCGCTCGGGCTTTATCGCCCCGGCGCCTTCTCGCGCCTCTTCGATGCCAGCCACGCCGCGCGGTTCCAGCAGGACGTGGCCTTTTACCGCTCGCTGCTCCCGCCGGACAGCCTCTGCTTCGATGTCGGCGCGCACGTCGGCGAGCAGACCGAGGCGATGCTCGCGTCCGGCGCGCGGGTGGTGGCTTTTGAGCCGCAGCCACGCTGCGTGGCGGAACTCACCGCCCGCTGCCAGCCGCATCGCGAGCACCTGCGCATCTGCCCGAGCGGGGTCGGCGCGACCGCCGGCGAGGCGACCTTTTTCCTGAGCGACAACAGCGTCATGTCCAGCTTCCACGAGGACTGGGCCGATCCCTCCGCGAACCTGCGCGTGCCGATCACCACGCTCGACGAGTCCATCGTGCGCTTCGGGCGGCCGGGCTATTGCAAGATCGACGTGGAAGGCTGGGAGCACGAGGTGCTGAAGGGCCTCAGCCAGCCGCTTCCGCTCGTCTCCTTTGAGTTCCATCCCGGCGAGCGCGAAGTGCAGATCGCCCGCGAGTGCCTCGACCGCCTCGCGCAGTTCGGCCCGCTCGCGATCAATGTCACGCCCGCCGAGTCCACGAAGTTTTACTTCGAGCGGTGGCAGACGCTCCCGGAATTCCTCGCCCTCTTCCCCGGGCATTTCCGCGACCGGGAGGGCTTCCACTACGGCGACATCTTTGTCCGCACCGCCTGCCCGTGAGCGGCGCCGCCGCGCCCTGCTGCCCCGGAGGAAAAGAGGCCACCGCCCCGCGATGAACGCTGTCTTCATCAATCATTCCCACGAGACCTTCACGCCGACCCAGAGCGGCGCGATCGCCACGCATGTGAGCGAGTGCGAGCGCGCGGCGCGGCGCGGGGGCGATGCCGTCCTCGTCGTCTCGGCGCGCAGCGTGGCGGCGCCCTTTCCCGATGCGGAGACCCTCTTCCTCGATTACCCCGCGGTGCCGGCACGGGGCCTCGGGCAACTGCTCTGCCGCGTGCAGCGCAAGCTCACCGGCTGGCGGCACCTCCGGCAGCAGGCCTATGGCGCGCGCGTCGTCCGCGCCCTCCGCCGCGCCGGGCTGCAGGACCAGCCCTTCATCCTGCACAACGATCCGGAACTCGCGGTCCTCCTGCGGCGGCGTTTTCCCCGCGCCTTCATCGTCCACCATTTTCACAATCAGATCGACTCCGCCCCGGTCTTCCGCCGGCGCCTCGCTGGCGCGGTGGACGTCATCACCGCGGTGAGCGACTTCACCAGCCGCTGGGTCGAGGAGTGCTACGGGCTGGCCCGCGGGAGCGTGCGCACGATCTACAATGGCGTGGACGGCGCGCTCTTTGCCCCGGACCCGGAGCCGCGCCGGGCGGAGCCGCCGGTGATCAACTTTGTGGGCCGCACCGGGCGCGAGAAGGCGCCGGACCTCGTCTTGAAAGCCGCGCTGCAGCTCGCCGCCCGGGGTTTGAAGTTCGGCGTGCAAATCCTCGGGTCGAACCACTGGGATCGCCTCGAGATGGACGACTACCAGCGCGAGTTGCAGGACCTCGCCGGGCAGCTCGAGCGCGCCGGCATCCCGGTCCGCCGGCCCGGCCACATCGCGCGCCCCGCGCTCCCGGGCGAACTGCGCCGGGCGGAGGTCCACGTCGTGCCGTCGCGCTGGGACGAGCCCTTTGCCCTCACCATCCTGGAAGGCATGGCCTGCGGCCTGGCGACCATCGCCTCCCGCACCGGCGGCGCGCCGGAAGTGGTCGGCGACGCCGGTCTGCTTTTCGAACGCGACTCGGTGGCGGACCTCTCCGGCGCGCTCGCGCGTTTCCTCACCGACCCGCCGTTGCGGCGGGACTACGCCCGCCAGGGCCGGGCGCGGGCGGAGGCCTTCACCTGGGATCGGACTTGGGAGGGCTTCCGCGACGCGGCGCGCCACCGGTCCAGGCTCCCTGCTTGCGACCGCGCGGGAGCGACCGCCGCGCCCACCCCCCGGCGGACCGCCGGGGATCCAGCATGAGCGTCGTCTTCATCAATTGCACCGGCGAGACCTTTACGCCGACGCGCAGCGGGGCGATCAGCACCTGGCACTGGGAGGTCTGCCGGGCCGCGCAACGGCAGGGCGTGGAGCCCTGGGTCATTGCGCGGACCACGAACGCCGAGCCGCATCCGTGGCCGCGCGCCATGCTGCTCGATTACCCGTGGATTCCGCAGTTCCGCGGCACCGGGCTCGGGCGGCTCCTGGAGTGGCAGCGCCAGCTCGGAGGCTGGGGCCATGTGCGGCAGGGCGCGTATGCGCGGCGCATCGTCGCGGCGCTCCGCGAGCACGGGCTCTCCGAGACGCCCCTGGTCCTGCACAACGATCCCGAACTGGCCGTGCATCTGCGCCGCTGTTTTCCCCGGGCGAAGATCCTGCACCTTTTCCACAATCTGAATCCCTGCGGGGAAAAGTGCCGCCGCGAGTACCCGCAGGCCGTGACCGTCGCGGCTGGCGTGAGCGATTTCACGAGCCGCTGGCAGGAGGAATACTTCGGCTTCCAGCCCGGGGCCGTGGAGACGATCTACAATGGCGTGGACCTCGACGCTTTCACCCCGGCGGCACTCCCGCCCGCCGGTCCCGCGGTGATCAATTTCGTCGGCCGCACCGACGCCACCAAGGCCCCGGATTTGATCCTCAAAGCGGCGCTGAAACTCGCCGCCACGCGGAAGGATTTCGCCGTGCAGATCCTCGGCGCGCGCTTCTACTGGGGCTCCGAGCCCGACGACTACCAGCGCGAACTCGATACCCTCAGCGCCGCGCTGGCCGCGCAGGGCATCGCGGTGCGGCGGCCGGGCGTGATCTCGCGCCCGGAGCTGCCCGGCGAACTCCGCAAGGCAAACATCCATGTCGTGCCCTCGCGCTGGGACGAGCCCTTCGGCCTCACCACCGTGGAAGGCATGGCCAGCGGGCTGGCGATCGTCGCCTCGCGCACCGGCGGCACCGCCGAGATCGTGGCCGATGCCGGTCTGCTCTTTGCCCGCGACGATGTGGACGGCCTCGCTGCGCATCTCGCCCGCCTGCTCGACGACCGCGCACTCTGCGCCGACTACGGCCGCCTCGCCCGCGCCCGCGCGGAGCGATTCTCCTGGGACGCCAC
>Ga0105049_10006920_pt1 | contig 13190 bp, 12 predicted proteins | sample MAT06_FD_78087 | JGI IMG/M metagenome (GOLD analysis project Ga0105049, IMG submission 78087) | Freshwater microbial communities from Lake Fryxell liftoff mats and glacier meltwater in Antarctica - MAT-06 | ecosystem: Environmental > Aquatic > Freshwater > Ice > Liftoff microbial mat | place...
CTCAGGACTTATTACTGCTTTTTCCTTGCCCCTAAGATTTGGCTTCTTCGTCCTTCTTAGGGAGGGGCAGCACTTGGATGTACAACTCCTGAAGTTGCTTGGGTTCGGCTTCTGACGGCGCGTGCGCCATCGCGTCACTGCCGGCTTGGGTTTTGGGGAAGGCGATCACCTCGCGGATGTTGGGTGCGCTGGCGAAAATCATCGCCAGACGGTCAATCCCCCACGCCATGCCACCATGCGGGGGCGCGCCATATTCAAACGCCTCCAACATGTGGCCGAATTGGTCGCGGGCGTGTTCCATCGTTTGCCCAATTAACGGGAAAATTTTCTCTTGCAAGGCGCGGTCATGGATGCGGATACTGCCGCCGCCGACCTCATAACCGTTGCAAATCAAGTCATATTGGCTACCGCGCACCTTGCCGGGGTCGGTGTCCAACATCGCGACATCTTCGGGCATGGGCATGGTGAACATGTGTTGTGACGGATCCCACCGCTGGTTTTCCTCATCCCAGTAGAACATTGGGAAGTCGATAATCCACGCGAAATCCATCACATTGGGATCGGCCAAGCCCAACATATCGGCGATTTGACGGCGCAGTTTATCGACGCTGGCATACACGGTTTCGGTCTTATCGCTGATGAACATGAGGATATCGCCGGGTTGTGCGCCGGTTTTTTCAAACAGCGCCATCTTTTGCTCCGGCGTGAAGTATTTGCCGATGGGGCCTTTGACCTCACCGCTGTCTTCAATCGGCAGCGCCATATACGCCAAACCCTTCGCGCCGACGGTCTTTACGAGGTCTTCGAGGTCTTTCATCAGGCGCTTGAGTCCCTCGCCGGTGACGAGTTCGGCCGGGTTATCGCGTTTGCGGTGTAGGCCGGGGGCGCGCACGACCTTGACCGGCTTACCGGCTTGGACGGCCTGTTGGAAAATCGGGAAGGCGGACTGACCGGCCAATTCGGTCACATCCACTGCTTCGAGGTCATAGCGCAAATCCGGCTTATCGCTACCGTATTTTTCCATGGCCTCAGTGTAGGTCAGGCGACGCAGCGGCTCGTACTTGAGGGTTTTTTGCGGCAAGACCTTTTTTGCCAGCGCCAAAATCATCTTCTCCATGAATTGGAGCATGTCTTCGCGCTCGACAAAGCTGAGTTCCATGTCGAGTTGAGTGAATTCAGGCTGGCGATCCCCGCGCAAATCTTCGTCGCGGAAGCAACGAGCGATTTGGAAATATTTCTCGAATCCGGCCACCATCAACAATTGCTTCAATTGTTGGGGCGATTGGGGCAGGGCGTAAAACTTACCCGGCTGCAAGCGCGACGGCACAAGAAAATCGCGTGCGCCTTCTGGGGTGGTCTTGAACAGGATCGGCGTCTCGATTTCGAGGAAGTCGGCCTCATCCAGATAATCGCGCAGGAACTTGACCATTTTGTGGCGTAGGATCATGTTATCGCGCATGGCCGGGCGGCGCAGGTCAAGATAGCGATATTGCATCCGGCGCGATTCTTCGATGTTTTCCTCACGGTTGATCAGGAACGGCGGGACTTTTGACTCGTTGAGCAAAGTGATGGTATCGGCCACGATGTCGATGCTGCCGGTCTCGAGGTCAGTGTTTTCTGTGCCTTCGGGACGGCGGCGGATTATGCCGGTGATTTGTAGGACGTATTCGCTACGGACGGTGTGGGCGACGGCGTGGGCGATGGGGTTGACGGCTTCGTCTACCACAATCTGGACGAGACCCCAACGGTCACGCAGGTCTAAGAAGATCAACCCGCCTTGATCGCGGCGTCGATTGACCCACCCCGCCAGCGTGACGGTCTGGCCGATGTGCGTTTCGCGCAGTTCTCCGCAAGTGTGTGTTTTGTGCATAGGGCGCTGTTTCCATATCAGGTGATAATCGGTGGACAATCCGCCGAAAAGCATAGCACGGACGGGCGCATAAGCACAGTGGGGCGTGCCATGAGTGATGAGTTTCAAGCGATGGGTGATGAAGCGATATACTCTACAGGATAGATTATTTGTATGGATGTAGATATTAGCCGCTTCAGTGTGGATAAAAATAAATAAGTGTATAATTTCTGTTTCGCACATAAAAGGTACATTCAGATGTCTAATTTCCTCTCTCTTCGCTTATATCGTGTTTTGCTCATCATCACTGTTGTGATTATCGGTGTTTTGGGCGTGATTGCTGCTTTTGCTGCTGCAAATAGATTTGGGCGGTTTGATCTTCTGTTATTTTTCGGCACTTTGTTGACGACGGTGATCACAGTGGTGGGTATTCTGGTGGTGATAGACGTGCTGTCATTGTTGCTGGAAGTCCATGAGAACACGGGTATCGCACGAGCTGAGGCGGAGCGCACCGGCAAAACCCAGCGCGAAATCCTGAAACAGCTTCAAGGCTTGTCACAATCTGTTGATTACTCAGTTACCAGCGTCCAAAATGCCGTCCTCAAAGACCCGTTCTCGCAATCATCTAAACCGACTATCAGCGTAAGTCCCGTCTCTGAAACGGTTTCTGGCGTCCAAGCCCGCGCCCGTGTGAAGGGCGATAAAGCAGAATTGTACGCCACACCTGATGGAGACATCGCGACGGGCGTGAGTGGTGGGCGACTGTCGGTTATTCAGGGTCAGGGGATTTTTCTGACGGCGCGCTCTGCTGATGCAATATGGTATCGCTTTAGCCCAGATCGCGTCGTGGAGGCTTGGATTAAGGCCGATGACTTGCAACTGATTGACGTAGATAAGTTAGACTCTCTGCCTAGCTTGGAGTAAGAGCGAATCACGCCGCCAAACGCGCCGGGAAACCCTCCCTGCGCTTTTCATGTTAGAATAATTTCAACACTGTCAAACAAGTGTGAGGTGGTTTTATGTTGCCGGATGCTGTGGTTGTTAACCGAGTCGGGATGCCGTTGGACGAGTTCATGGCAGAAATGGAACGTGCGCCCTTTGAGTTGATTGATGGGGAGAAGAAGCAGATTATGTCGAGCGTTTTTGACCACATGATGGTTGTTCACGCCTTGAACTTGGCTTTCACTTTATATCTGATACATAACCCTATTGGTATGGCGTTTGTTGAAGGCACGTTTGTGTTACCGGATGTTATGACCACCAACTGGGTTAAGGGATCGCGTATTCCTGATATGATGTTTGTTGGCAAGGATAAGTTTAATGCGTATCTAGAGTCCCCTTTTGCGCGTCCGGGCGCACCGTTTGCAGTCATCCCTGACCTCGCCATAGAAGTTGTGTCGCCTACAGATAAATTTGATGATGTCGATAAAAAAATTGCCCTTTATTTACAAGATGGCGTACAGATGATTTGGGTGATTAACCCGCAGCAGAAAACAGCAGGCGTTTATCTAACCCATCAGACATCGAGATTGTCAGGGGATGCTACTTTGACCGGTGGGGATGTCTTACCGGGGTTTGAACTTAAATTGAGGGAGTTGTTTGCGACCATCTCCTAGAATCGGAAACAAAAAGGCGCACCGAGATGCGCCTTTAATTTTGACTCTTGAACTCTTACTCCACGCGGACGACTAAGCCCTTGAGGTATGCGCCTTCGGGGAAGGTCAGCGCGACGGGGTGGTCTTCACCGGCGGATAGCCAGCGCACGATTTGACCCGTCCGACCACTGTCTGCCAGCGCCCCGAACACCACCTTCTGGAACAAATCGGCATCCACCGCGCCCGAACACGAGAATGTCAGCAGATGGCCGCCCGGATTGACCAAACGCATCGCGTGTAGGTTGATGTCCTTATAGCCGCGTGTAGCGCGTTCGACATGCTGCTTGCTCTGCGCGAATTTGGGCGGATCCAGCACAATCAAGTCATACATGCTGTTCTGCTCGATTTCGGCGCGTAAGAAGCTGAAGGCGTCGCCTTCGACCATCTCACTTTGCGCGTCGTTGAGTTCATAGTTACGCTCGGCCAAATCCAACGAGTCGGCGGACGAGTCGATGTTGACCGTTTCCGCGCCGTTTTTGGCGGCGTGCAGGCCGAATGCCCCGGTATAGCTGAACACGTTTAGGACGCGCTTGGCTTGCGTGCGGGCGACCAATGATCCAAACAGTGCGCGGTTTTCGGCTTGGTCGAGATACATGCCGGTCTTATGACCCGCCCTTACATCAACCAGCATCCGCACGCCGTTTTCTTCAATCTCAATATAAGGCGGCGGCTCTGCGCCCCACAATGGGCCTTGTGCGGTGTGCAGACCCTCTAGGCGGCGCACATCGACATCACTGCGCTCATAGACGCCTTTGGCCTTGACCAGACCGGCCAATGTTTCGGCGATCATTTGTTTGCGGACATCAATGCCCAGCGTCAGGGCTTGTAACACCAGATAATCGCCGTATTTATCGACAATCAGGCCGGGCAGGAAGTCGTTTTCGGCGTTGATGAGGCGAAAAGCGGTGTTGGCGCCCCGATCAAAATATTGTGACCGGCTGGCGACGGCTTTGGCGAGCCGGATCCGCCACCATGTATCGGTGATTGACTCGTCCTCATCCCACGTCAGCAGGCGGGCTTGGATTTGCGATTGGGCGTTGTAGTAGCCGCGTGCGAGGAATCGGCCATCGGTGGCGCGCACCTCAATGATGCTGCCGGGATCCGGCGTGCCTTCAAGTTTCTTAACCGCGCCCGAAAAAATCCACGGGTGGCGGTTACGAACGGGTTTTTCGCGCTCTGGCGCGATGAAAATGGTTGCGAGAGTCATGGATACCTTAGGGGTTTTACGGTGATTTTTGATTCCCTCTATTGTCTCATCACCCGCAAACTTTAATAGGTGGAATGTGACTGTGTGCCTGTCAGTGTTATCCCCCAGAGAGCGCAATCGCCAAAGTACGTGCGCTGAGTATAACCATCAACAGGCCGACGGCTCCCATCAACTTCTGTACGGGCAACCGACGGGTGATCAATGCCGCGATGGGCGCTGCCGGGACGCCGCCGATAATCAAGCCCAAGACAGGCGTCCATTGGAAGTCGTGGAACATCAGCAAAAAGACCGCGACTTGCACCACCGTGACGAACCACTCGGCGATGTTGGCCGACCCAATCACCCGGCGCGGCTTGCGCGTCCCTTTGGCGATCATCGTGCCATTGACGATTGCGCCCCAGCCGCCGCCGCCTACCGCGTCAAAAAATCCACCGACTAAACCGACCATTTCTTTGCGGACGAAGGATAAATCCAACCCCGACCCCCAAATGGCGCGACTCAGCAGCAACAATCCCAGCAAAAGTTGATAAATCGCCACGGCAGGTTTGATGATCCCCGTCGGGATTGAGGTTAATACGCTGACGCCGATGACCGCGCCAATCATGCCGGGGATGACGAGCGCAAGGAACAATTCACGGTTGAAATTGCCCATCTTCCAATGCGCGACTCCGCCCACCGCACTGGTGAAAATCCCAGCGGTATGGACGGATGCGCTGGCGGCCACTGGCGGGACGCCCGTACTCAACAAGACGGCGGTTGAGGTCGATTTATAGCCCATGCCGAGGCTGCCATCGACCAACTGGGCGAAAAAACCGATCAGGATATAGATGATGATGGGATCCACGCGGCAGACTTTCTGAAAAACCCGATGCGGGCAGATGAGCAAATGTGCTATCTACGCTAACATCTGGCCGGGTAACGCACGAGTCACAAAACGGTCACGATTGCTCACCCTCGATCAGCGCCAATAGGTCGGCCTCACTGATGATTTTGACGCCCAATTCGCGCGCTTTATCGGCTTTGCTGCCGGGGGAGTCGCCCATCAAGACGTAGCCGGTCTTTTTGCTGACGCTTCCGCTGATTTTCCCACCGTGTGATTTAATCAGGTCTTCGGCCTGTTCTCGACTGAGCGTGGGCAGTGTGCCGGTCAAGACGAACGTTTGCCCCCCCAACCTGTCTGAGGCTGGCTCGGCGCGTTCGGCGGTGAAGTTCACCCCGGCGGCGCGTAATTTTTCGATCACAATTTGGTGATGCGGGACGGCAAACCACGCGGGGATATTCTGCGCCAGAATCGGGCCGATGCCGTCAATTTGCTGAATCGCGTCCGGTTGTGCGGCGGCCAGCGCGTCAAGACTGTTGAAGTGCGCCGCCAGCGACTCTGCCACGGTCTCGCCCACGCCATCGATGCCCAGCGCGGTCACCACGCGGGCGAGCGGACGCTGTTTGGCGTTTTCGATGGCCTTTAATAAATTCTCAGTGCGTTTCTCGCCAAATTTTTCTAGTTCCAACAGCGGCGGGGCGGTCAGCGAGAAAATATCGGCCTCGTCGGTAATCATCCCCTTATCAATCAAGGTTTGGACGGTGCGCCCGCCGAATCCCTCAATATCCAACGCGCCTTTCGAGACAAAAAATTCGATTTGCCGATAGACGCGCTCCGGGCAGTGTAGGTTAGAGCAGAAATAGTCTACAGCGTCGCCCTCACGGATGACTGGCGACGCGCAAAACGGGCAAAGAGGCGGCGGCTCTATCAGCGTTTCTTGGCCGTTACGTGCGCCAATTAAAGGGCCGACCACATACGGGATGACATCACCGCTGCGCTTAATCACCACCGTATCGCCGAGGCGGATGTCCAGCGCGTTGATGGTGTCATAATTGTGCAACGAGGCGCTACCGACGGTCACGCCGCCGACAAAGACCGGCTCTAATTGGGCGGTGGGCGTGATTTTACCGGTGCGCCCGACGCTGAGGGTGACGCCGGTCAGTTGGGTTTTGGCCTCCTCGGAGGGGAATTTATAGGCCGTCGCGCCGCGTGGGTCTTTTCCCGCAAACCCCAGTTCATTCGCGAGTCGCAAGGGATTGACTTTAATCACCACGCCGTCGATTTCAAACTCAAGTGGGTTACGGTGGGTTATCCATGCGGGAATCTGCTGGATAATGTCGGAAAGTGTGGGATAGTGCGCGGCTTGAGGTGGGATAACAAAGCCTAATGCGCGCAGGTATTCCAATGTCGCCCATTGGGTTGGCGGCATCGGTAAGCCTTCAATTGTGACGATGTTATACAGGAAGGCGGTCAGCGGACGGACGGCGGTATTGCGCGAGTCTTTTTGCTTGAGTGTGCCGCTGGCCGTATTACGGGCGTTGATATACAGCGGCAGACCGGCCTCACGTTGTCGCTCGTTGAGGGCGGCGAAATCTTTTTTGAGGAACATGACTTCGCCGCGCACGACCAGTTTTTTCGGGACGGGGACATCGGCGGTTGGGTCAACCGGAATCCGCAGCGGCACAGACCGGATGGTGCGGACATTGGCGGTCACGTCGTCACCGATTAAGCCGTTGCCACGGGTAGCTGCCCGCGCCAGCAAGCCGTTCTCGTAGGTGATGACCACCGTCAAACCGTCTAATTTCGGCTCTAGCGTGTAATCCAAAACCGTCCCAGCGGGGAGGAGTTTTCGATTGCGCTCCTCCCATGCGTACAGGTCATTTTCGCTGAAACAGTTCGACAGGCTGAGGATGGGGGCGGGGTGGGGGACTTTCTCAAAATCGCCTTGTAGGTCGCTGCCGGTGCGCTGAGTCGGCGAATCGGGCGTGATGAGTCCCGGGTGTTGGGATTCCAGCGTGACCAATTCTTGATACAGCCGGTCATATTCTCCGTCAGTGATGGAGGACGCATTCGTGATGTAATAGCGATAGCCGTGTTCATTGAGTTGGCGGCGCAGCGACTCGGCGCGTTCATCGTTAGAAAACAGGTCGGTCATAACTTTAAATTCTCCGTGTGGTGGATTTATGGGACGACGGGTTGCAAATAATTAGAGGCCGCCCAACCCGAGCGCCCGGTGCTGGGGTCGTCGATGCGCCACCACGTCAAGCCGTCGCCTTGTGAGGGGCCGTCGCCGACCATGAACTGCGCCCCTTCTGGCGCACGGAAGGCGATGGCGACATCGACAATGCCGGGGCGTTCGCGCACATTCAATTGTTGGTCGCCGACATCGACCACCACCACCGTAATCCCTTGAGCGATAGGCTGAGGGGTAGGGGTGAAAATCACGGCGGGCAGGGTCGGCCCCGCCAAGACCAAAATCCCCCCAGAGTCCGCGTTCTGTGGTGACGCGCCCAACGGTGCTGAAAGTGAGCCGATTGGCGCAGCGGCTTGAGTCAGGGCGGCGGGCGGGGCGGTCAGGATCACTAATTGAGTCGCGGGCGGGGTCGGTTTTGCGCCCCCCAATGCGATGAATCCCACGGCCAGCCCGCCGACGCAAAAAATGACCGCAACAGTCACGAGTAGGCATGACCACCACGGCGGTAGCGGACTGGCGGATTTTTGTGGGATATTCGGCGGGGTCATCAGGCTTTACCTCGTGAGCGTAGCCACGCCTCAAACTTTTCCAGCGGCCATGTGTTCAGCACCGATGGCGCTTCAACCCAGCCGCGCCGCGCCGTACTGACGCCATAGTGCATGTTATCCAGACTTTCAATGTGATGCGCGTCGGTATCAATCGCCAGCAAAATGCCCAACTCAACGGCGCGGCGGGCGTATTGCGCCTCGAGATCGAGCCGATTTGGGCTGGCGTTGATTTCGAGCGCGATCCCAGACATTTTGGCGGCGGCGAATACCGCGTCCATGTCGAGGTCGGCGGGTTCGCGGTCTGGGATGAGTTGCCCGCGTGGGTGGCCGATGAGGTCAACATGTGGATTTTTAATCGCGTTGAGCAAGCGCGCCGTGATTTGCTCACGCGGCTGGCGTAGGCTGATATGGAGCGACGCGATGACAAAATCGAGTTGGGCGAGGATGTCATCTGGGAAGTCGAGCGTTCCATCCGCCTTAATTTCCATCTCGGTGCCGTGGAAAACCCGAATTTTGCCGTTCATCTCGGCATCAACCTTGCGGACTTCGACTTGTTGCGCTAACAGGCGTTCTACGCTCAAGCCGTTGGCGATGGTCGCGCCGACGGAATGGTCAGTGATGACGATGAACTTGCGGCCACGAACGAGGGCGGCCTCAGCCATCTCGCGGACGGAGGCTGTTCCGTCGCTCCATGTCGTGTGAATGTGTAAATCAGATTGAATGTCGGCTAAGGTGATGAGCGCCGGGAGGACACCCGTCTGCGCCGCTTCTAATTCGCCGCCGTCCTCGCGCAGTTCTGGCGCAACCCACGGCAGGCCGAGCGCCTCATAAACCTTTTCCTCGGTATCACACAGGATTTTGGGCGCGTCCTCAAGGATATTCCCAGCGTCGTCCGTCGGGCTGAGGGCGTGTTCGTTCAGGCTCAGATGGCGGGCGAGGGCGCGCTCACGTAGCCGGATATTGTGTTGTTGACTGCCGGTGAAGTAGGCCAGCGCCGTCCCCCAACGAGTTTTTTCTAGGATACGTAAGTCCACTTGCAGGCCGTTGTGCAACTCGACGCTGGATTTGGTCGGGCCGTGGCCGAGGATACGGGCGACTTGCCCCTGACCGACGAAGGCCTCCATAATCGGGGCGGCATCAGCCATATCTTTGACGGCAATCAGCAAATCGACATCACCGATGGTCGGACGGGCGCGCCGGATGCTGCCCGCGATAGCTCCGTCTACGCTTTGGGGCAACGCCAAAAGCGCGTCCAACAGGGCGCGGGCGGCGGGATAGGCTGTCCCCAGCGGCATCCGCCCGGTCTGACGGGAGAGCGCCTCGATTCCCAGCAGGATGTTGGCCTCGCTCTTTTCGCCCATCTTAGGCAGGCCGCGCAATTTTCCCTCACGGGCAGCTGCCTCAAGCGTGGTCAAATCGCTAACCTGAAGCTGCTCCCAGAACAGCTTGGCTTTTTTGGGGCCGACGCCGTTGACGCGCATCACATCGACCAGTCCGGCGGGCAGTTCGGTGGTCAGTTTCTCATAAAATTGTAACTTACCGGTGTTGAGGAGTTCTTCAATTTTCTCGGCTAAAGTTTTACCGACGCCGGGGATGTCGGTCAGCGTACCGTCGGCGGCGATGGCGGCCAAATCACGCGGGAGGTCGTAAATACTCTCGGCGGCACGCCGATAACTGAGGACGCGATGGATAATCTCGCCTTTGATTTCCAACAAATCAGCCACCCGGTCAAATAGGTCGGCGATGTCGCGGTTTGGGATTGCCACAAATACCCCCTTTAATGACAGTGATGAGAATAATACAGTGATGATTAGGGCTGAACAGGCTACGCGCTTGACTCATCACTGGGGACTTAGGATTTATTACTCGCCTAATTATACCTGAAAAACGAACGTCTGTCCTATCCCATTTAGGACGCGGAATTGAGCGGCGTGTGTTATAGTCTTACTCGGAAGATGATGGTTGAGCGCACAGGAGCGTAGGGTATGGCCGAGCAAACTTTAGATAGCCTTGTTGCCAATGAGTTTAGCGTTGAAGTCGATGGCGCGCCGGTTGACGGCATTTTTCGCGTGTCGGGTTTAACCTTGTTCAAGACGGCGGTGGATACGCCGCTGCTGATTACCAAGATGGTACAGCGTAGTCCGTCATCGCCCATGAACCAATGGCTGCACGATACGCTGTCGGCAGTGGGCAAAGTCCCGACCCGCCTCTTGACCGTCACGGCGGTGGACGACGACAAGCCGATTCGCCGTTGGACATTCAATGACGCTCACATCCAAGCCGCGACCTACTCGGATTTTGACAGCAGTTCGGTGGAGATGGTTGAAGAAATCATCGCTATCCATTATGGTTCAGTCAATCATGCTTGGTTGACGGAATAACAGGAGAAGAACACGATATGTATATCCCGCTTGAAAACTTCGGCTCAGTCCTGATTTGGGTCATTACCGGCGCTTTGGCCGGCGCCGCTGCTAGTTTCTTGGTGCGTGGGCGCAATCGCGGCCCGGTTTGGGATGTGGTGACCGGTTTAATCGGCGCGCTGCTCGGCGGTTTGTTGGTTAATTGGCTGAAAATCCCCATTCCTTCGTCTCCGATCACGTTCCAGACCGGCGACTTTTTGGTTGCGTTTGTTGGCGCGCTGATCCTCGTGATTTTGCTGCGTGTTTTGCTTCGCCGCTAGAAAGAGTTCAGTCTAACGTGAAAACGATTGATTTTCGCAGTGATACCGTTAGTCATCCGACGCCCGCCATGCGTGAGGCGATGGCAAGCGCCGTGGTCGGGGATGATGTGTATGGCGATGACCCCACTGTCAACCAACTCGAATCTGAGGCCGCCGACCTGTTAGGCAAAGAGGCGGCCTTATTCGTCACCAGCGGCACACAAGGCAACCTGATTTCGATGCTGGTTCACTGCGGGCGCGGTGAAGAGGCGATTATCGGCGACAAGGCGCATACCTTCGTTTATGAAGGCGGCGGGATGGCGGCGTTGGGCGGGGTGATCCCGCATACCGTCCCCGTCCAATCGGATGGGACGCTGACTCTGAACGACATCCGCCATGCCATCCGAGGCGATAATGTCCACTATCCACGCACCAAATTGGTTTCGATTGAGAACACGCAGGGGACGGTAGGCGGGATGCCCCTCAGCGTCGAATACACCGAGTCGGTGGCGGAAATTGCCCGGACTCACGGCCTGAAATTTCATATCGACGGGGCGCGGATTTTCAATGCGGCGGCCTACTTTGATGTGCCAGCGCGTGTGTTAATCGCCAGCGCCGACAGCATGACATTTTGCCTGTCGAAAGGCTTGTGCGCGCCGGTGGGGTCGATTCTGGTCGGTAGTCGGGCTTTCATCAGCGAGGCACGCCGCGCCCGTAAGATGTTGGGTGGGGGGTTGCGTCAAGCTGGGATTTTGGCGGCGGCGGGTCTGATTTCGATTCGTGAGATGATTCACCGTATCCCCCAAGACCACGCCAACGCCCGCTTGTTGGGTGAAGGCTTGGCGACTCTGCCGCACTTGCGGGTTGACCTCAGCCGCGTCAAAACCAATTTCGTGTTCTTCGATTTGCTTGAGTCCGCGCCACTGACGCCGGATGAATTGGTCAAGCGATTGGAAGCCGACTATGGGATTTTGATGCGCCCATACCCGGGGTTTAAGTCGACTTTCCGCGCCGTCACGCACTATTGGATCACCCCAGAACGGATCCAAACCACGGTGGATGCGGTGCGAGCCTTGTTGTCATGATGGATCAGTACGACCCGTTGCGCGACGATCCTTATTTGCCAGAGCGTGCAGATTCTGAGGCGGACGATTTGCCGGATGAGGCCGGTAATTCTAACGAAGAAGGCGAGTCGCGCTCGTTACGCGGGCGCAGCAGTGACCCTGCCTTTGGGTTGGTGCTGGGCTTTGCCGTCAGCATCGGGCTTGCGCCGCTGGGCGACCCGACCTTGCGTTACACGCTCAGTTGGGGCGTACTGGCGGCCTTTGCAGTGCTGTCTTGGCTATTGGGCAGCCTTGAACCCATCGGTGAGGAAAAACCCGATACGCTGGTGTGGGGCGTTGGGTTCGGTTTATTGATTGGCGTGCCGCTGATGTTATTTGGCGGCGGCACGTTGACCGCGACGGTGCAGCGGGCGTTCGGTATGATGACCCCCGGCGAGATGTTGGCTTATATCCTGTTCGTGATGCCCATTGCCGAGAGTTTGTTCTTCCGGGGTTTATTGCACGGGTCTCGCCCGTTTTGGATGGTCGCGCTCATCGCGTCTGGGTGGTCGATTGCGCTGTATCTGCCGCTGCTGGATGTGGGAAATTATCCGCTGGTGGCGATGGTGATTTGCGTGATGCTGGTCATGTTGAACGTGATGTATGGCTATGTCCGCAATCGAAACGGCTTGGCAGCGGCTTGGATTTGCCAGATAGTGGCGAATCTTTTGGTGCTGTTTTTGCCGTTCGTGACAGGCTAAATACAGCCTGTCGAGTGATGAGCATAAAATATTGGGGAATGTCCCTTAATTTCATCCCGTCAGCAATCGATTGAAAGTCGAGTACAATAGAACAAATTGGCTAGGGAGATGGTTCAATGAAGTTCATCGAAGCACCGACGACGTTTTATCTCGGACGACGCTATGACCCACAGAAATCGAGCCTGACCGATGATGTGGTCTATTATGATAGCCGTGACTTGACGACCCATGCCGTTGTTTTGGGCATGACCGGCAGCGGTAAGACGGGTTTATGTATCACGATGCTAGAAGAGGCGATCCTCGACGATTTGCCCGCCATCATCATTGACCCCAAAGGCGACATCACCAATCTGTTGTTGACCTTCCCAGAATTTAACGCGACGGAATTTCAACCGTGGGTCAACGTTGACGACGCCCGACGCGCCAATATGGATGTGCCGGAGTTCGCGGGCGA
>Ga0105049_10006921_pt1 | contig 13188 bp, 11 predicted proteins | sample MAT06_FD_78087 | JGI IMG/M metagenome (GOLD analysis project Ga0105049, IMG submission 78087) | Freshwater microbial communities from Lake Fryxell liftoff mats and glacier meltwater in Antarctica - MAT-06 | ecosystem: Environmental > Aquatic > Freshwater > Ice > Liftoff microbial mat | place...
ACCGAAGGCGCGCAGCAGATCATCGACGCCGCGCTGCAGATGTTCGGCGGCCTGGGTGTCGTCAGCGGCATGCCGGTGGAGCGGCTGTACCGCGAAATCCGCGCCTTGCGCATTTATGAGGGGGCCACCGAGGTGCAGCAACTCATCATCGGCAAAGACCTGCTAAAACATTGACTTGATTCAGGAGTGAACACCATGGCGACACGCGCATCTTTCCACTGGGACGACCCCCTGCTGCTGGAGCAGCAACTCAGCGACGACGAACGCCAGGTGCGCGAAGCCGCGCACAGCTACTGCCAGGAGCAACTGGCGCCGCGCGTGCTGCAGGCTTTCAGAAACGAGCAGACCGACCCCAAGATCTTCAGAGAGATGGGTGAACTCGGCCTGCTGGGCCCCACCATCCCCGAGACCTACGGCGGCGCAGGCATGAACTACGTCTGCTACGGCCTGGTGGCGCGCGAGGTCGAGCGTGTCGACTCGGGCTACCGCTCGATGATGAGCGTGCAAAGCTCGCTCGTGATGCTGCCGATCTTCGAGTTCGGCACCGAAGCGCAGCGCCAGAAGTACCTGCCCAAGCTCGCCACCGGAGAGTGGATCGGCTGCTTTGGCCTGACCGAGCCCGACCACGGATCAGACCCCGGCAGCATGGTCACCCGGGCGCGCAAGGTGGCGGGTGGCTACAGCCTGACGGGCAGCAAGATGTGGATCAGTAACAGCCCGATCGCCGATGTCTTCGTGGTCTGGGCCAAGGACGACGAAGGTGCGATCCGCGGCTTCATCCTGAACAAGGGCGCCAAAGGCCTGAGTGCTCCCGCCGTACACGGCAAAGTGGGCCTGCGCGCCAGCATCACCGGCGAGATCGTGATGGAGCAGGTGTTCTGCCCTGAAGAAGACGCCTTCCCCGATGTGCGCGGCTTGAAAGGCCCCTTCACCTGCCTCAACAGCGCGCGCTACGGCATCGCCTGGGGGGCTTTGGGCGCAGCCGAAGACTGCTGGCACCGCGCGCGCCAGTACGTGATGGACCGCAAGCAATTCGGCAAACCGCTGGCCGCCAACCAGCTGATCCAGAAAAAGCTGGCCGACATGCAGACCGAGATCACTTTGGGCCTGCAAGGCTGCCTGCGCCTGGGCCGCATGAAAGACGAAGGCACCGCCGCAGTCGAGATCACCTCGATCATGAAGCGCAACTCATGCGGCAAGAGCCTGGACATCGCCCGCACCGCGCGCGACATGCTGGGTGGCAACGGCATCAGCGACGAATACGGTGTGGCGCGCCATCTGGTCAACCTGGAGGTGGTCAACACCTACGAAGGCACGCATGACGTGCATGCGCTGATCCTGGGGCGGGCAATCACGGGGATTGCGGCTTTCTGAGCCGGTACCTCTCGAACCCCTTACGCTGATCCTCTACGCCGGCAAGAGCTTTTTTCCTCGTGCTGACCACGCTGCTGCCGATCCGCGACCCGGCGGCCACGGCACCGATCTTTCTGGGCCTGACCGAAGGTGCCGGCGAAGACACGCGCCGCGCGCTGGCCAGGCGCATCGCACGCAACATGGTGCTGCTGATCAGCGGCGCGATGGGCGTGGGCTCTTATGTGCTGAAAATGTTTGGCATCTCGCTGGCCATCGTGCGGGCGGCCGGCGGCGTCATCAGCGCCGGCACTGCCTGAACAACAACTTCATCCTGGCTTCGTTCGGCACGCGATTGGGTGCAATGCAGCCTTGCAGGTGGATCAGAACGCGGCCCAGTCTTCCTCGGACTTTTCAGCACTCTGTGACTTCGCGGCTTTCCCGACTGTGGCGGGCCTGGCAGCCTGGCGCTGGGGTGAGCCCAGTCCCGAAGCCGCTTTTGCCAGGACCTGATGGGCAGCCTGACGCGACGATGGGGTCGCTGCCTTGGCACCAGACATGGCCACCTTTGAACCAGCGCCGGGTCGCACCGATGAGACATCAGAGCCGAGCTTGAACACCGAGACCACCTGCACCAAGGCCTGCGCCTGCTGCTTCAGGCTGTCCGCCGCCGCCGCACTCTCTTCGACCAGCGCCGCGTTCTGCTGCGTCACCTGATCCATCTGGCTCACTGCTTCGCCGACCTGGCTGACACCCAGACTTTGTTCGGTGCTGGCGCTTGAAATCTCACCGACGATGTCGGTCACGCGGCGGATGGAGCTGACCACCTCGCTCATCGTGGCGCCGGCCTGGTCGACCAATGCCGAGCCTGATTCCACCCGCTCCACACTGGCGGTGATCAGGCTCTTGATCTCCTTGGCGGCATCGGCACTGCGTTGCGCCAGGCTGCGCACCTCGCCTGCGACCACGGCAAAACCGCGGCCCTGCTCGCCAGCGCGCGCCGCCTCGACGGCAGCGTTCAGCGCCAGGATGTTGGTCTGAAAGGCGATGCCATCAATCACGCTGATGATGTCGGCGATCTTCTTCGAGCTGTCGTTGATGCCTTTCATCGTGTCGACCACCTGCGCCACCACCTCACCGCCCTTGATGGCGACTGCGCTGGCGCCTTGAGCCAACTGATTGGCCTGGCGCGCGTTGTCAGCGTTCTGGCGTACGGTCGAACCCAGCTCTTCCATCGAGGCAGCGGTTTGCTGCAAGCTGCTGGCCTGTTGCTCGGTGCGACTGGACAGATCCTGGTTGCCCTGGGCGATCTGCGCACTGGCCGTGGCCACACTGTCGGCGTTGCCACGCACGGTGCCCACCACCTGCGACAGGCTGGCCTGCATGCGCGACAGTGAGGCCAGCAACTGGCCCACCTCATCGCGCCCACCGTCGTCGATGGCCGCGCTGAGGTCCCCCTGGGCAATGCGGTCGGTGGCCTGTACGGCGCTGGCCAGCGGGCGGATGACACTGCGGGCAACCAGCCACGCGATCAGGCCGCCGGCCAGCGCTGCGCCTATGGCCAACCACAGCATCAGCAGGCTGGCGGTCGCCACGTCTTTGGCCGACTCTGCCTTGGCCTGAGCCATCTGCTCTTCCTGATAGGCCGCCAGGCCATCCAGTGCCTTGAAATAATCGGACTGCGGCGCGCGCAGATCCTTCAGGATGTAGTCGCGGGCGCCGGCCATGTCGTTGGCTCGGCCCAGATCGATGGCTTTGCCCAGCACCGTGTTGTACTGAACACGTGCCGCCAGCATGGCTGCGAGGTAAGCCCTGCCCTTGTCTGTCGTGATCGACGCCTGCAGCGACTCGGACAACTTGGTATTGGCCGCCTGGGCTTCCTGAATGCGCTTGAGCTCGGCCTCCTTGGCCGTGCCGTCTTCGGTCATCGTCAGGTTGCGGATGGCCCGCTCGACGACGTTGACGTTGTCACGGATGTCACGCACCTGGTCGACCTTGACAAAGCGGTCGTCGGTCAGCAGGCGCAGGTCGTCGCCGACTTCGGCCAGTGAAGCACGGCCGATCAGAGCCACGGCCAAGCTGGCCAGGATGACGATGGCAAAGCCAATGCCGAGCCGAGCGCCGATACGAAGATTCTTGATGAATGACATGGTCTGGAACTTTGCCAAAAAGTGGTCAACACGTCCACGCCTGGTTGCTTTCTGCGCGCCTGGCCCCTGCATTTGTGCTGCTTCAAGGAGTATCGGCAGCGCGCACTGCGGCTCAAGCCCCGAACAAGCGTGCCTTGTGCCCCCAAATGACGCTGCCAGCCAAGATGGCAGCACGTTGAGCCGATACCTCAGCCTGAGCGCGGCAGTGGCGCGCCTGCTTTGGTCAAAGCAGGCTACTGCCCCGGCTTGAACCCCGAAGCCTTGATCACCGGCCCCCAGCGGTCAAAGTCCTGCTGCATGATGGTGCCCAATGTCTTGGCATCCAGTCCGGTGGGCAACAAGCCCATGTCCTGCAGGCGTTTGTTGACGCCAGGGTCCTGGATGGCCTGCATCGCGGCTTTGCTCAAGCGCTCGAGCACCGCAGGCGGTGTGCCGGCGGGTGCAAACAGGCCGTACCAAGGTTCGGCCACCAAGTCGTAGCCCAGCTCTTTGAAGGTCGGCACTTGCGGGAATGCCGGGTCTCGCTTCTCACCTGCCACTGCCAGCAAGCGGGCCTTGCCGGCATCGGTGACGCTGCGGATGTCGGCCACCAGCGTGGAGGCGGCGGCGATCTCGCCCGAGGCCAACGCCAGCATCGCAGGCGCAGTACCTTTGTAGGGCACATGGGTCAGCTCGATGCCGGCGCTGCGCGCAAACATCACACCGAAGAAATGCGGCAGACTGCCCGGTGCGGCCGAGGCGTAGAAGCCGTTTTTCTTGGGGTCCGTCTTGACCAGCGCGACGTACTCGGCCAGCGTGCGTGCCGGCACCTCGGCGTTGACGCCCCAGCCCAGTTGGAAGTTGCTCAGGTGCGCCACCGGTGCAAAGTCGGTGAAGGGGTCGTAACGCATCTGGCCGGCAAAAGAATGCGGAAAGATCGAGATCGCAGCCACCGGCGACATCAGCAGCGTCAAGCCGTCGGGCGCAGCGGCTTTGAGCGCTTCTGCGGCGATGCGGCCCCCTGCGCCGGCCTTGTTCTCGACGATCACCGTCTGACCGAGGATGCGGCCCATGGCCTCCGCTGTCACCCGCGTCAAGCTGTCGGAGGTGGCGCCGGCCGGAAAGCCCACCAGAATCTTGACGGTGCCTTGCTGGGCCGCAGCAGGCCCGGCAAAACCGAGTGCTGCGCAAGCGGCCAGCAACACCGCGCGAAGCCCGTGAAAGTTGATTCGCATGAAGGCTTCTCCAAAGATGAGATGAAAGGTCGAGGACCGACGGCCGAGGGTCAGCGGCTGAGCAGCGAGGGCGCAGTGCCGCAGCCAGACTTGAGTCGGCGCAGGGTTTGAACCAACAAAAATTGTACGTTCGCACTTTCGTGCGGCGCCATCGGCCCAAACCCCACAAAAAGGCCCAAGCCGCCTGATACGCTCGTGGAATGCGAATTCCCGCGATCCCCGCGATTTGGCGAGCACGGGCGACACGCGCTTTCGGGCCCTGGGTCCAGTCAGTCGACGAAGCGGTGTTGCGCGCCGACGCGCAAGCCGGCTTGCTGGGTGCGCTGATCGTTTTGCCGCAGGGCATCGCTTTTGCTGCCTTGGCCGGGCTGCCGCCGGCCTGGGGCCTGTACACCAGCATCGTGCCTTGCATCGTGGCGGCGCTGGCCGGCTCCAGCCGGCTGATGGTCTCAGGGCCTACCAACGCCACCTCGCTGGGCCTGGCGGCCATGCTGGCACCGCTGGCAGCCACCACCAACCCCAACTACTTGCTGCTGGCGGTGGGTGTGACGCTCGGTGTGGGCCTGATGCAAGCGGCGCTGGGCCTGCTGCGCATGGGTGTGCTGACCAACTTCATCTCGCCTTCGGTGATGTTGGGCTTCATGACCGGCGCTGCTGCGCTGATCGCGCTGCACGCGGTCGAAGACATCGTCGGCGACTGGCCTGAGCGGCTGGTGGCCATCGTCACCGTGGGGGTGGCGCTGTACGCGCGGCGCTGGTTTTCTTCAGGCCAGCACATGCTGCTGGCGCTGGTGGCTGGCGGGGCGGTGGCGGCGCTGCTGAACTGGCAAGGCTGGGACACGATGCAGGTGGGTGCCGTGCCACGGGCGTTGCCCGAGTTCGACGCGCCGCCGATGAGCTGGGACGAAATCAAGCGCGTAGCCGGTATCTCGTTCGCGCTGGCCATCATTTCTTTGGGCCAGACGGTGGCCATTGGCAAGGCTCTGGCGGCCCGCCACGGCGAGCACTTCGACCCCAACCGCGAGTGCCTGGGGCAGGGCTTGTCCAACATCGCGGGTTCTTTCTTCTCGTGCATGGTGTCCACCGGCTCGCTCAACCGCACCGCGATGAGCGAGCAAGCCGGTGCACGCAGCCCGCTGGCCGCCGTTTTCTCTGGGCTGATGGTGGTGGGGCTGCTGGTGCTGGCCGCACCTGTGCTCAAGTTCATCCCGATGGCGGCCATCGCCGGCCTGCTGCTGCTGGTGGCCTGGGGCCTGCTGGACTTTGGCGAGTGGAAACGTGTGCTGAGGATGGACCAGACCGAAGCCGCCATCGCCGCCGGCACACTGATTGCCACGTTGACGATGTCGCTGGAGATTGCCGTGCTGGGCGGCGTGGTGGCCTCGTTGATCACCTACCTGTACCGCAGCGCACGCCCGGCCATGCGCTCGCTGGGCTTTGACAAGTCCTTCACCGAAGACGCGCACCGGCCCTTTGTGGTCATCGACGCCAACCAGCCCCAGCCGCCGCCCGAGTGCCCACAGCTCAAGCTGCTGCGCATGGAGGGCTCGGTCTACTTCGGCGCGGTGGGCCACGTGGCCGAGCACCTGCACATGCTGCGCACCGAGGACCACCCCGCGCGACGACTGATGGTGATGAGCAAAAGCATGAGCTCGATCGACCTGGCCGGCGCCGACATGTGGGAGACCGAGCTGAAGCGGCGGCGCGAGATGGGCGGTGACCTGTACTTTCACCGCCCAAGGCCGCAAGTGCTGGCGCTGTGGGAGAAGAGCGGCTTTGTCGACAACATCGGCCGCGACCACATCTTCGACAGCAAACGCATCGCCATCGCCACCATCGTGCCGCAACTGGACGACGCCATCTGCGCCGCTTGCACCAGCCGCATCTTCGACGAATGCTGGCACCGGCCAGGCGCCGTACCTTTCAGGCCGGTGGCACCGCTGGCCCCTGGAGACCCGGATGCCGATGCCGACGACGACAACATCGGCGGCGCCTTGGTGGGGGCCTGGGGCCCAACGCTGCCCAAGCAAAACCCCAGCGACTGAGGCAGCACAAGAGCATCAAGCGCTCAGCCACGCAGCAGCGCTCAGGCGCTGACGCCAGAAGCCGACACCGTCACCGGCCGCGCGGCACCCAGGCGGCTCTGCGCCGGCCTGTTGCTGTAGACCACGATGCCGTGGCCCCAGAAGTCTGGGTAGCGGCGCATCGGTGCAAAACCATGTTGCAGCATCAGCGCGTGTCCAATGGGGTTGTTGTAGACGACGATGCGCTCTCGGCCGGCATCCACCTGCGCCGTCAATGACTTCAACACCCCTTCCAGGATCGGATTTGAAAAAGGGTTGTACAGGTAGAAGAAGTTGAAGTCGTTGAAGCCTGTGAAGCTGCGCGCGTCCAGACAGTGGATCTTGACCTGGGGCCGCTGCAGCCTGGCAAAGTTGTGGCGCGCGATGGCCGCCAATTCGCTGGCCAACTCCAGCCCCTCGGCGCGCGTGAACGGAAACTGCGACAGCCGGCGCAGCGCCGAGCCCTTTGCGCAGCCGATGTCCAGTACGTTGTCGCTGGGCTGAATCCCCATTTCTTCAAAGACGCGCACCAGAAAGCGGTCGCCCGAAGGCGCCGGGATCGCCACCTCGTCGTCGTTCAAACCCAGGTCGCTGGGGTGGAGGTTGCAACGCGTGAAGTCCAGGCCCTGCCACCTCTCCATCAGGATCTGAAAGCGCAACCAGCTTGAATGGATGATGGTCATGGGTCGGGGTACGGATAGGGGTATGGATGTTGGGCGTGGGGCGTGGGGCGTGGGGTAGCAACAGGCGCCGACAGTGGCCCCAGCACCACCGCATCGGCCAGCAGTGTCTCGATCTCTGCGGGACTGTAGCCCAACGCGCGCAGCAGAGCCTGGGTCTGCGCGCCCAGTGCAGGCGGCCCTTGGCGCACCGGCAGACGCCGGCCATCCAGGCTCAAGGGCAACAGCGGCACCTGCGTGTTGACCGCCTGCCCAGCGCCGCTGGCGTCCGCAGGTATGACCAACGGCGCCAAGCCCCCGCTGGCCAACAAGTGCGGATCGTCAAACAAAGCCTGCGGTTGCGTGATGGGCGCGTAGGGCAGACCGTTGGCTTCGAAGCGCTGGCTCAGCTCAGCGGCGCTGCTGGGCGCCAGCCGCTGGCGCAGCAGCGGCAGCAGCCAATCGCGGGCCGCCACCCTGAGGTTGTTGGTCGCCAGTCTGGCGTCTGCTTTCAAGTCGCCGAAACCAAAGGCCTCGCACAACTGCGCCCATTGCGTGTCGCTGACAGCCGCCAGAAAGATCTGCTCGCCATCTTTGACCGTGAACACGTCGTACACGCCCCAGGCGCTGATGCGATTGGGCATCGGCGCAGCGGGTTTGCCGGTGACCGCAAACTGCAGCATGTGCTGCGCCACCAGCAGCACGTTGTTCTCGAACAGCGCGCTTTGCACTTCTTGCCCTTTGCCGCTGCCGCCTTGTGCGCGGTCGCGCTGGTGCAAGGCCGCCAGCACACCGATGGCGCCAAACATGCCGCCCATGATGTCGTTGACGCTGCTGCCGGCGCGCAGCGGCTGGCCTTCGGGGCCGGTCATGTAGGCCAGCCCGCCCATCATCTGCACCACTTCGTCCAGCGCGGTGCGATGCTCATAAGGGCCGGGCAAAAAACCCTTGTGCGAGACGTAGATCAAGCGCGGGTTGAGCTGGCCCAGCGCAGCACGCCCCAAGCCCAGCTTGTCCATCGTGCCGGTCTTGAAGTTCTCGCTGAAGACATCGGCCTGCGCCACCAGCTTGAGCACGATCTCGCGGCCTCTGGGGTCTTTGACATCCACCGCCAGGCTTTGCTTGTTGCGGTTGAACATGCCGAAGAAGCCGGCACCAGAGCCCACCAGCCGGCGCGTGTTGTCACCCGCCAGCGGCTCGACCTTGATGACCTCGGCGCCCAGGTCGGCCAGGATCATGCCGCAACTGGGGCCCATCACCATGTGCGTGAACTCGACGACGCGGATGCCGGCCAGCGGCAGCGCTGGTTCGTTCGGTTCGTTCGGTCCCGCCGGTTCTGCCGGTTCTGCCGGCTCTGACGGCTCGGGAAAAGTCAACTCGATCATGTAGCCGACATCACCCGCCGCCTCGCACTCAAGGCAGTTGCACGCCTGCAGCCAAAGCGGCAGCCCTGACCTGAGGCGGCCAGTTGATCTGGCCCGGATCGCGTCCGCTGGCCAGACCCATCAGCAGCGCGGCCTCGCTGCCCACGTTTCTGAAGCCGCGCGAGACACCGGGCGGGATGCTGATGCTGTCCAGCGGCCCCAAAGACAGACAGCGTTCGCCGTGCGGGCCCCAGAACACCTCCCACCGCCCGCTGAGCGCTACAAACACTTCCTGCGTCAGATGGTTGTGCAAAGGCGCGCTCTTGCCCGGCTCGCAGTGCACGATGTTGAGGTGAAAGTCTTCGGCCTGCAACGGCGCCTGGGGCGGCTGCCCCAGCACGCGGTAAGTGGTGCGCTCGCAGCCGGGGATCTGCGCGTCCAGGTAGTCCGCGGTGGGCTCAAGCGCGGCGAATCGCGCGACCCTGGCTTGCATCTCTTGCAACGAAGGGTTGGCATCGGTGATGGGGGCCACGGCGGGGCGAGATTCCATGCGCGTCAATCATCCTGCTTGGGCATTTCCAGGCCCACGCGGGACCACAAGCCGTTCAAGGGCGTCCTGGCAGGCATTCAGAAAGGGATGTCGTCATCCATGTCGTCAAAATTGGTCGCCGTCTTGGCGGCCGGGCGGCTGGCAGGGGCGGCTGCTGCAGCAGGGCGCGCAACCGGAGCGCTGCGTTGCGCCGGGGCGCTGTAGCCGCTTTCTTCGTCACCCACGTCGCTGCTGCCGCCAGCACCGCCAGCACCACCGCCACCACCACCACCGCCGCCACTGTTGCGGCTGCCCAGCAGTTGCATTTCCATCGCGATGATGTCGGTGGCGTATTTTTCGACGCCGTCCTTGTCGGTGTACTTGCGTGTCTTCAGGCGCCCTTCGACGTAGACCGAGCTGCCCTTTTTCAGGTATTCACCGGCCACCTCGGCCAGGCGGTCGAAGAAGGTGATGCGGTGCCATTCGGTTTCTTCCTGGCGCTCACCGCTGGTCTTGTCTTTCCACTGGCGGCTGGTGGCCACAGCGATGTTGCAGATGGCTGAACCGCTGGGCAGGTAGCGCACTTCGGGGTCGCGGCCCAGGTTGCCGAGGATGATGACTTTGTTGACCGAGGCCATGGCGTGCTCCGTAGGGATGGGGTGGTGGGGGAAGTGATGGAAGTGATGGAAGTAACTTAAGGCAGAGAAGCCGTACCAGACCCGGAATGCGGTGATACGGAGCGGCAAGGGTGCAACAAGGCTGCCAGTCCACGACCGGTGTGCCCATTATTGCGCCGGGCCGCGCCGACGGATACCTTCCTGAGGGGTGGCACCAAGGGGGGCCCACCTCAGCGGGGGCCACTGCAGGCTTGAACGCCCGGTTGCTCGCGTACGATTGCCGCATGTTGTCTGCTGCTTTCAAGGGCGCCGCCCCCGGGCGCCCGGCCAACGAGCCGCCCAGGGCGATGGAATCCACGTCTCCAGGTGCGGACCTGCCAGGCAGCCGCAGCGCCGCGCAGGTGCTGCACGAGGTCTTTGGTTACCCCGCTTTCAGGGGGGCGCAGGCCGAGATCGTCGACCACGTGGTGCACGGCGGCGACGCGCTGGTGCTGATGCCCACGGGTGGCGGCAAAAGCCTGTGTTACCAGGTGCCGGCGATCGTGCGCCACCGCGCCGGGCAAGGTGTGGCGGTGGTGGTCAGCCCGCTGATCGCGCTGATGCAGGACCAGGTAGGGGCGCTGCATGAAGCCGGCGTCAACGCGGCATTCTTGAACAGCACGCTGGACGCCGAAGAGGCGCGCGAAGTCGAGCGCGAGTTGCTGTCGGGCCGCCTGACGCTGCTGTATGCCGCGCCCGAGCGCATCCTGAGCCCGCGCTTCATGGCCATGCTGCAGGCCCTGCACGAGCGCCAGCGCCTGAGCCTGTTTGCCATCGACGAAGCGCACTGCGTCAGCCAGTGGGGGCATGACTTCCGCGAAGAGTATCTGGGCCTGTCGGCGCTGCACGAGCAATTTCCAGGCGTGCCACGCCTGGCGCTCACCGCCACCGCCGACAGCCACACGCGCAGCGACATCATCGAGCGGCTGCAGTTGCAGCGGGCGCGCCTGTTTGTCGCAAGCTTCGACCGCCCCAACATCTGCTACACGATCGCCGAGAAGACCGACCCCAAGCAGCAGTTGTTGCGCTTCCTGCGCGACGAGCATGAAGGCGAAGCCGGCATCGTCTACTGCCAGAGCCGGCGCAAGGTCGAAGACACCGCCAAGTGGTTGGGCGAAGAAGGCTTCACGGCACTGGCCTATCACGCCGGGCTGGACAGCGAGCTGCGGCGCCGCCACCAGGACCGTTTCCTGCGCGAGGACGGCATCGTGATGGTGGCCACGATCGCTTTTGGCATGGGCATCGACAAGCCCGATGTGCGTTTTGTGGCCCATCTGGACCTGCCCAAGAACATCGAGAGTTACTACCAGGAGACCGGCCGTGCCGGCCGCGACGGCCTGGCCGCCAACGCCTGGATGGCCTACGGCCTGGCCGACGTGGTCAACCAGCGCCGCATGATCGACGAAAGCGACGCCGAGGAAGACTTCAAGCGCCTGCAGCGCGGCAAGCTCGATGCGCTGTTGGGCTTGAGCGAAGCGCACGATTGCCGCCGTGTGCGGCTGCTGTCCTACTTTGGCCAGCCCAGCCAGCCCTGCGGCAATTGCGACAACTGTCTGCACACGCCCGAGACCTGGGACGCTACCGAGGCCGCACGCAAGGCGCTGAGCTGCATCTACCGCTTTCGCCAGAGCCCGAGCGGCCCGCCGAGTTTTGGCGCCGGCCACCTGATCGATGTGCTGCGTGGCAAACAGACCGACAAGGTGACGCAGTTTGACCACACGCATCTGTCGACCTTCGGCATCGGTGCCGACATCAGCGAAGCGCAGTGGCGCAGCGTGCTGCGCCAGCTGGTGTCTTTGGGCCACCTGCGCACCGAAGGCGAATACAACACCTTGGCGCTGACCGACAGCGCGCGTGAGGTGCTGCGTGGTGAGGTGCCGGTGAAGCTGCGCGTGGCCATCGAATCGGCTGGCCGCGTGCGCAGGTCCTCACGCAGCCGCCAGCGCGGCACTGGCGCATCTGCATCGGGAGCAGCCGGCAGCAAAGCCCCTGCCGCACTGGCACTGGACGCGCCAGCCACCGCGCGCTTTGACAACCTGCGCGCCTGGCGCGCTGAGGTGGCGCGCGAACACAACCTGCCGGCCTACATCGTCTTCCACGACGCCACCCTGGCAGAAATGGCGCGCCAGCAGCCCACCACGCTGGACGAGCTCTCGGGCATCAGCGGCGTGGGCAGCAAGAAGCTGGAGGCTTATGGCGAGGATTTGTTGCGCTTGCTGATGGGTGACTGAAGGCGGGTGACTGAAGGCGGGTAACTGAAGGCGGGTGGCTGAAGGCAACGGGTGCCAGCGAGATCAGCTTGCCCCAATGCCCCCGATTCACTTCTTCCCTGCGACCTGGCAAGCGCATCTCAAAGGTCCGGCTCTCCGCAATGGCGGGAACACCCACCATCGGCGATGAGATATTCCTGTTTCCGCCCCCGTTTCAGCGGACAAACACGAAGCTGTTGGTCATCCGCCCATAGCTGGCGCTCGTGATGCCGTTGCGCCTCGAGCCTGAGAAGGTTTCGTGCCCGGGGCGGACCTCGGCTGTGACGCGCCCGCCGTTCTCCATCGTGATGAGCCCGGCGTGGACCGCCGCCGTGCAAACCGACGACGTCTCACCGTAGATGTCGGTACCCGTGACGCGCTCGGCGCGCCCGCCCTTCGGGCAGTCGAACACGAACTTCCGCCCCGCTTCGCGGGAGAACTGGATGATGCGGGAGCTCCACGTGAGAGAAACGGCTTCGGCCCCAGCACGGGAGGCCACCACCGGGGTCGCTGCGGGGCTGGTCCACACGACCGCGCCGGGTGCGGACGCGCAGCCGGCAGCAGCAGCAGCAGCAGCGAGGAGGCAGAGGAGGGAGAAGCGCATGATTGGGCGAGGAGTCCCGCTGCCCGACAGGTTCAGCGAGGTGGATTGGGGACTGTCGGGATCGGAGATCAAAGACGGTTGCGCCGAGTATATGGCGGGACCTCGGGCTGCAACATCGGGCGCCGCCACGGGCGACAGCGCGCGGCCACCTGCGCTCCGCCATCTCTACCGCGATGGCGCGCGCCAGGACGGCCTACACCAGGTTTTGGCAAGCTTGAGGAGAGTGGCCATGGCGCTGTTGAGCAAGGGTTCGACGGGTTCTCCTGTCCGGGATCTGCAGACACGGCTGAACCAAGTGCTGCCTGCAGCGCCAAAGCTGATCGTCGACGGCATCTTCGGGTCCAAGACCC
>Ga0105049_10006928_pt1 | contig 13184 bp, 7 predicted proteins | sample MAT06_FD_78087 | JGI IMG/M metagenome (GOLD analysis project Ga0105049, IMG submission 78087) | Freshwater microbial communities from Lake Fryxell liftoff mats and glacier meltwater in Antarctica - MAT-06 | ecosystem: Environmental > Aquatic > Freshwater > Ice > Liftoff microbial mat | place...
GCGCGACAGCGTGCGCCGCTTCGCCGAGGCCGAGATCGCGCCGCGCGCCGCCGAGATCGACCGCAGCAACGAATTTCCTGCCGATCTTTGGCAGTAGAGGGGTTGCCTCTGCCTGCTCGGCCTGACGGTGGAGGAGGCGTTCGGCGGCGCCGGCATGGGCTACGTCGCCCATACCGTGGCGATGGAGGAAATCAGTCGCGCCTCGGCCTCGGTGGGGCTTTCCTATGGCGCGCACAGCAACCTTTGCGTGAACCAGATCCGCCGCAACGGCACCGAGGCGCAGAAACACCGCTACCTGCCCAAGCTGATCAGCGGCGATCATATCGGCGCGCTGGCAATGAGCGAGCCCAGCGCCGGCTCCGACGTGGTCTCGATGCGGCTCAGGGCGGAGCGGCGCGGCGACACCTATGTGCTGAACGGGACAAAATTCTGGATCACCAACGGCCCCGACGCCGACGTGCTGGTGGTCTACGCCAAGACCAACCCCGAGGCACAGCAGCGCGGCATCACCGCCTTCCTCATCGAGCGCGGCATGAAGGGCTTCTCCCGCGGGAAAAAACTCGACAAGCTCGGCATGCGCGGTTCCAACACCGGCGAGCTGGTGTTCGAGGATGTCGAAGTCCCCGCCGAACACATTCTCGGGCGCCTCGATGGCGGGGTGGGCGTGCTGATGAGCGGGCTGGACTACGAGCGCGTGGTGCTCTCCGGCGGCCCACTCGGCGTCATGCAGGCGTGCATGGACGTGGTGCTGCCCTACATCCACGACCGCCACCAGTTCGGCCAGGCGATCGGCGAGTTCCAGCTGATGCAGGGCAAGATCGCCGACATGTACACGGTGATGAACGCCGCGCGGGCCTATGTCTACACCGTGGCCAAGGCCTGCGACCGCGGCCGCACCACGCGCAAGGATGCCGCCGGCGCCATCCTGTATTCCGCCGAAAAAGCCACCTGGATGGCGCTGGAAGCGATCCAGGCGCTGGGCGGCAATGGATATATCAACGACTACCCGACCGGCCGCCTTCTGCGCGACGCAAAGCTCTACGAGATCGGCGCTGGCACGTCGGAGATCCGCCGCATGCTGATCGGGCGCGAGTTGTTCAGGGAGACAACATGAGGAAGGTAGAATATTCTTTTTGTGAACAAAAAGAAGCAAAAAAACTTTATCCATTGACGCGCGGCGGGCGCATCACCTCACCGACAGATGAAGTTTTTTTGCTTCTTTTTGTTCACAAAAAGAAGACTTCTTCTGCCCTTCCTGGAATCCTCGCATGACCGCGATCGACCCACGCGCGCCGGAATTCGCCGCCAACGCCGCCGCCATGCGCGAACAGGCCGCCGAAATCCGTTCGCTTGCCGCAAAAATCGCCCTCGGCGGCGGCGAGACAAGCCGCCAGCGCCACCTCTCGCGCGGCAAGCTGCTGCCCAGGGATCGCATCGAGGGCCTTCTCGATCCCGGCACGCCGTTCCTGGAGCTTTCGCAACTCGCCGCACACGGCATGTATGGCGGCGAGGTGCCGTCGGCCGGCATCATCACCGGCATCGGCCGCGTGTCGGGGCGCGAATGCGTCATCGTCTGCAACGACGCCACGGTGAAGGGCGGCACCTACTTTCCGGTCACCGTGAAAAAGCATTTGCGCGCGCAGGAAATCGCCCGCGCCAACCGCCTGCCGTGCATCTACCTGGTCGATTCCGGCGGCGCCAACCTGCCCAACCAGGACGAGGTCTTCCCCGACCGCGACCATTTCGGCCGCATCTTCTTCAACCAGGCCCAGATGTCGGCCGAGGGCATCGCGCAGATCGCCGTGGTGATGGGCAGTTGCACCGCCGGCGGCGCCTATGTGCCGGCGATGTCCGACGAAAGCATCATCGTCAAAGGCCAGGGCACCATCTTTCTCGGCGGCCCGCCCTTGGTGAAGGCGGCAACGGGTGAAATCGTCAGCGCCGAAGACCTCGGCGGGGCCGACGTGCACACCCGCATCTCCGGCGTGGCCGACCACTTCGCCGAGAACGACGCCCATGCACTGGGCATTGCGCGGCGCATCGTGGCCACCCTCAACACCACCAAGAACCCCGGTGTGGCCCTCCAAGCGCCAAAACCGCCGCGCTACGATCCGGCCGAACTCTACGGCATCATCCCCGCCGACCGCCGCCGGCCATACGATGTGCGCGAGGTCATCGCCCGCATCGTCGATGACAGCGCGCTCGACGAATTCAAGCGCCTGTATGGCACCACCCTGGTCACCGGCTTTGCCCATATCTGCGGCTACCCCGTGGGCATCGTCGCCAATAACGGCATCCTGTTCAGCGAAAGCGCGCAGAAGGCCGCGCACTTCATCGAGCTTTGCGCCCAGCGCGGCATTCCCCTGGTGTTCCTGCAGAACATCACCGGCTTCATGGTCGGCCGCAAATACGAGAATGGCGGCATCGCCAAGGACGGCGCCAAGATGGTCACCGCGGTCGCCACCGCCGCGGTGCCCAAGTTCACCGTGGTGATAGGCGGCAGCTTCGGTGCCGGCAACTACGGCATGTGCGGTCGCGCCTACGACCCGCGCTTCCTGTGGATGTGGCCCAACGCCCGCATTTCGGTTATGGGCGGCGAACAGGCGGCCAGCGTCATGGCCACCATCCGCCGTGATGGCATCGAGGCGCGCGGCGAAACCTGGAGTGCGGAGGCCGAGGACGCGTTCAAGCAACCAATCCGAGATCAATACGAAATCCAGGGCCACCCAACCTACGCCACCGCCCGGCTGTGGGATGACGGCATCATCGACCCCGCCGACACCCGACGTGTCCTGGGCCTCGGCCTCTCCGCCGCGCTGAACGCCCCCATCGAGCCGACGAAATTCGGCATCTTCCGGATGTGATGGCGATGTTCAGCAAGCTCCTCATCGCCAATCGCGGCGAAATCGCCTGCCGCATAATCCGCACCGCGCGCCGCATGGGCCTCACCACCATCGCCGTCCATTCCGATGCCGACGCGAACGCCCTGCACGTCACCATGGCCGACCTCGCCCTGCGCATCGGCCCCGCAGCACCGCGCGACAGTTACCTGCGCATCGACGCCATCCTGCACGCCGCACGGGTCACGGGCGCGCAGGCCATCCATCCCGGCTACGGCTTCCTCTCCGAAAACGCCGACTTCGCCGAAGCCGTGGCCGCCGCCGGCCTGATCTTCGTCGGCCCCCCGCCGTCCGCCATCCGCGCCATGGGCGGCAAGTCGCAGGCCAAGGCGCTGATGGCCGACGCCGGCGTGCCGCTGGTCCCCGGCTACCACGGTGCCGCGCAGGATCTCGCGACGCTCCAGGCCGCCGCTGACGGCATCGGCTACCCCGTGCTGATCAAGGCTTCGGCCGGCGGCGGCGGCAAGGGCATGCGCGTGGTCGAATCCCAGGCCGATTTTTCCGCCGCCCTCGACAGCGCAAAGCGCGAAGCCAGCAGCAGCTTCGGCGACGACCGCATGCTGGTCGAACGCTACCTCACCCGCCCGCGCCACATCGAAATCCAGGTCTTCGCCGACACCCACGGCAATGTCGTGTCACTGTTCGAGCGCGACTGCTCAATCCAGCGCCGCCACCAGAAGATCATCGAGGAGGCACCCGCACCGGGCATCACCACCGAGATGCGCCGCGCCATGGGGCAGGCCGCCATCGCCGCCGCCCGGGCAGTGGACTATGTCGGCGCCGGGACAGTGGAGTTCATCGCCGAGGGCGAGAAATTCCACTTCATGGAGATGAACACCCGCCTCCAGGTGGAACACCCGGTCACCGAGGCGATCACCGGCCAGGACCTGGTCGAATGGCAACTCCGCATCGCCGCCGGCGAAAAACTGCCACTGACGCAGGCGCAACTGGCCATCAATGGCCACGCCGTCGAGGTGCGGCTGTATGCCGAGGACCCCGCGCGCAACTTCCTGCCGTCGGTCGGAACACTCGCCCACCTCCGGCTGCCCAGCGGCGTCCGCGTCGACAGCGGCGTGCGCGAAGGCGACCGCATCACGCCCGACTACGACCCGATGATCGCCAAGATCATCGCCCACGGCCCCGACCGCGCAACCGCCCTTGCCCGCCTGTCGGCTGCCCTTTCCCGCACCGAGGCGGTTGGCGTGCACACCAATATCGCCCTGCTGCGCGCCATCGTCAGCCATCCGGGGTTCATTGGGGAAAAATTCGACACCGGCTTCATCGCCCGCCACCCGGAACTTCTCGCCGGCACCGCCGCCACGCCTGACATCGCACTGGCCGCCGCCGCCATCACGGTTCTGCGCGCCCGTGCCGCCGCCGCCATCGTGCCCGGCGACCCGCATTCGCCCTGGGCCGCCCAGGATTCCTGGCGCCCCAACCTGCCCGGCCGACAAGCCCTGGCGCTGCGCCACCGCGACGCCGTCACCGACATCGCGGCCATGCCCGAGGGCGACGCATGGCGCCTGGAATGGGACAGCATCGTCCGCACCGTTCATGCCAGCGACCACGACGGCGCGCTGCTGCTGCGCCTGGACGCCGCGGCCGCCCGGGTGAGCGTGGTGGAACAACCCCCCCGCCTGGTCGTCGTGCTCGACGGCACCAACCATGTGCTGGAGGTGATCGACCCCTACGCCCCGCCCGTGCAATCGTCCGGCGGGGCAGGGCGGGTGATGGCGCCCATCCCGGGCCGGATCACCAGCCTCCTGGTCAAGCCCGGCGACCAGGTGGCGCGAGGCCAGGTGCTGCTGGTGCTGGAAGCCATGAAGATGGAATTGCCGCTGACGGCACCTGCCGCCGGCACTGTCTCTCGCATTCGCTGCGCCCAAGGCGACATGGTCGAGGAAGGCGTGGAACTCGTCGAGTTCGCCGCACCTTCCTGACCGCTCTGCCGCCCGCTTCTAGGCCGCGACCCGCCGCACTGCCGCCCGCCGGGCCGGCCGGGGCATGAACGCCACGTTCGACGGCGCCTCATCGTCGCGTTGCACAACGGTCTTCGCGCGCTCTGGCGTGGCGGTGTCGCGGGCCAGGTATCCGGTGCCCCACACGGTGTTCACGATCGGTCCGGCGCCGGCACGCTCCAGGCGCTTGCGCAGGCGATGGATCAGCACGTCCATCGATTTGGTGTCCGGCTCCTGGTCGGCGGCATACAGCGCCTCCATCAGGGCGGCTTTCGACACCAGCGTGTTCTTGCGCAGGAACATCAGTTCCAACGCGCCATATTCCATCGGCGACAGATTGATTTCCGTGCCGTCGAAACTGGCCGACCGGCTGGCCATGTCCAGCTCAACCCCGCCCAGGTGCAGCACCGAGCGCACAAACCCGGTCGTCCGGCGAATAACCGCGCGCAGGCGGCCGGCAAGCTCATGCGCATCGCACGGCAGCAGCACCGCATCGTCCACCCCGGCATCCAACAGGGCGGCCCGGGCACGCGGCCCGATGCGGCGGCCAATGCCAACCACCGGCAGGCTGATGCCGCTGGCGCGCAGGTGCCGCACGAAGTCCACCGTGCTGGCGTCGGCGTTTTCGCAGCCCAGCAGGATCACGTCGTGGCGGTAGGCGCGCAGGAAATGCATCACCTCCTGCCGGTTCGCCGCCCAATCCAGCACCGCGGGCTGCTCGCACAGCTGCGCTTCGATGTCGCCGGTCGGAATGGGATGGGGGTTGGCCACCAGGATGCGCATCGGTTTGTGGTCCCTTTTGGAACGCTGTATTCCTCGGCGTCGGCAATTGGCACAGCCAGGTCGGCGTTTTCTGGCGGCATCGTCGTCGGCGGTAACGCCGCCTTATCGGTGCCGCATCAGGCCTCAACAGCCCAGCAAGTCCCGTGCCAACTTCGTAACACTCTGATAAAACACAACTCTAATGTTCTCCGTCCCCCGGCGGCGTGTTTCCACCGTCGTAAACACCCCCATCCGCCGAGGCATTCTACAACAGCAATGCAATTTGCAACGCGCTGGCAACACGCGACCGGCGCCCCATCTGATGATATACGTCGGGCGGTGGTGCGGTTGGCGAGACCGCTTGAATAAGACAGCATCATTGTCTTATTCTGGCGGCTGGCCCAAATGCCGCGGGGCGAGGGCAGGGGAGCGCGATGAAACATTCGGCGGCGACACTCGAAGACAAGTACCAGATCGACAGCAACCGGTTCTACCTCACCGGCTCCCAGGCGCTGGTGCGCCTCCCCATGCTGCAACGCCAGCTTGACGTCGCCGCCGGCCTCAACACCGGCGGCTTCATCTCCGGCTACCGCGGCTCCCCGCTCGGCGGGGTCGACATCCAGATGTGGACCGCCCGCAAACAGCTCGACGCCGCCCACATCCATTTCCGCCCGGCGGTGAACGAGGAGCTCGCCGCCACTGCGATCTGGGGCAGCCAGCAACTCCCCCTCCTGCCCGGCGCCAAATACGACGGCGTCTTCGCGTACTGGTACGGCAAGGGCCCTGGTGTGGACCGCTCCGGCGACGTCTTCCGCCACGCCAACTACGCCGGCACCGCGCGCCATGGCGGCGTGCTGGTGATGGCCGGCGACGACCACGGCTGCAAATCCTCCACCGTCCCCCATCAGAGCGAACTGGCCCTCGTTGCCGCCTCCATGCCCATCCTGGTGCCGGCCGATCTGAACGACATCCTCGAATTCGGCCTGCATGGCTGGGCAATGTCGCGCTGGTGCGGCCGCTGGGTCGGCTTCAAGCTGGTCGGCGACGTGATGGACAGCTCCGCCTCCGTCGCCTTCGACATCGGCACCTTCCAGATCAAGCTGCCCGACGGCCCGCATCCCGATGTCGGCATCCGTGCCGCGGACATCGGCGGCCGCATCCCCGTCCTGCCGCTCGACCAGGAAGCCCGCACCTTCACCACCGGCCTGGCCGAAGCCCAGCGCTACGTCCGCGCCAACGGGCTGGACCGCACCATCCTCAACCCGATCGGCGCCCGCATCGGCGTCATCACCGCCGGCAAATCCTACCAGGACACGCGCCAAGCCTTCGCCGATCTCGGCACCCCCGAACCCCCGGACCTCCGCCTGCTGAAACTCGCCCTCACCTGGCCCATCGACCCCGAAACCATCCGCCGCTTCGCCCAGGGCCTCGACGAGATCATCGTCGTCGAAGAAAAAGCCGCCCTGATCGAACAACAGGTGAGGGATATCCTCTACGACGCCGCGCACCGCCCGCGCGTCCTCGGCAAGCGCGGGCCCGACGGCGCCGCCTTCCTCAAATCCCACGGCGAGTTCTCGTCGGCCGAAATCGCGCTCGCCATCGGCGCCCGTCTCCCCGAAAGCGAAACCCTGCGCGCCAACATGGCCCGCCTGCGCACCAGCCTGGACACCATCGCGCGCGCCGAAATCGCCGCCACCCGCAAACCCTATTTCTGCTCCGGCTGCCCGCACAACACCTCCACCAAGGTGATCGACGGCAGCCGCGCGCTCGGCGGCATCGGCTGCCACACCCTGGCCGTCTGGATGGACCGCAGCACCGACAGCTTCAGCCAGATGGGCGGCGAGGGCGTCGCCTGGCTCGGCCAAGCCCCCTTCACTGAGGAAAAACACGTCTTCGCCAACATGGGCGACGGCACCTATTTCCACTCCGGCTACATGGCCATCCGCGCCGCCGTCGCCAACGGCGCCAACATCACCTACAAGATCCTCTACAACGACGCCGTCGCCATGACCGGCGGCCAGCCGGTCGACGGCACCATCTCCGTCCCGCAACTCACCCGCCAGGTCGCCGCCGAAGGCGTGAAGACCATCGTCGTCGTCACCGACGAACCCGACAAGTATGAGGATGACGCCAACTTCGCACCCGGCGTCGAAATCTTCCACCGCCGAGAAATGCAACAGGTCGAAGCCCGCCTGCGCGACACCCCGGGCTGCTCCGTGTTGGTCTACGACCAGACCTGCGCCAGCGAAAAGCGCCGCCGCCGCAAGCGCGGCACCTTCCCCGATCCCGCCCGCCGCACCTTCATCAACGCCGCCGTCTGCGAAGGCTGCGGCGACTGCTCGCGCGCCTCGAACTGCCTCTCGGTCCAGCCGCTGGAAACCCCCCTCGGAACCAAGCGCGTCATCGACCAGTCAAGCTGCAACAAGGATTTTTCCTGCGTCGAAGGCTTCTGCCCCAGCTTCGTCACCATCCACGGCGCCGAGCCCAAAAAACGCGCCCGCGTCACCCCGGAAGATTTCGGCCTGCCGATCCCGCGCCAACCCGACCTGCGCCAACCCTGGAACATCCTGGTCACCGGCATCGGCGGCACCGGCATCGTCACCATCGGCGCCCTGATCGGCATGGCCGCCCATCTCGACGGCAAGCACGTCACCGTGCTCGACCAAACCGGCCTCTCCCAGAAGGCCGGCGGCGTCACCAGCCATATCCGCCTCGCCGAAAACGAGGCCCAGCTGCACGGCCTCAAGGTCAGCCGCATGGGCGCCGACCTCCTGCTCGCCTGCGACATGGTCGTCGCCGCCAGCAAGGACAGCCTCGCCACCTACGCCCAGGGCGTCACCCACGCCGTCCTCAACACCCACGAAACCCCCAGCGGCGACTTCGTGCTCGACACCACCACCCGCCTGCCCTCGGCCCAACTCCGCCGCAGCATCGCGGACGCCATCGGCGAAAACGCGCTCGACCAGTTCGACGCCACCGCCATCGCCACCGCGCTCATGGGCGACAGCATCGCCACCAACCCCTTCCTCCTCGGCTACGCCTGGCAAAAAGGCCTCGTCCCGCTCACCCTCGAATCCCTCCTGCGTGCCATCGAGCTGAACGGCACCGCAGTCGAAGCCAACAAGGCCGCCTTCACCTGGGGCCGCTGTGCCGCCGCCGACCTCGCCCGCGTGCAAACCGCCGCCGGCATCTCCACCGCCAAGCCCGAACCCGTGACCCTCGACGGCATCATCGCCACGCGCGCCGCCCACCTCATCCAATACCAGAACAAGCGCTACGCCCGCCGCTACACCAACCTCGTGGCCCGCGTGCGCGAAACCGAGGGCCGCATCTTCTCCGGCTCCACCGCCCTCACCGAAGCCGTTGCCAAGGGCTACCACAAGCTGCTCGCCTACAAGGACGAGTACGAGGTCGCCCGCCTGTACGCCTCCAAGGAATTCAAAGACTCGATCGCGCAACAATTCGACACCCCGACGAAGATCGAATTCCACCTCGCCCCGCCCCTCCTGGCCCAGCGCGACCCGCACACCGGCCACATGGTCAAGAAGACCTACGGCCCCTGGATGCTCACCGCCTTCGGTGTGCTCCAGCACCTCCGCTTCCTGCGCGGCACCCGCCTGGATATCTTCGGCCGCACCGAGGAACGCCACATGGAACGCGACCTCATCCACGAATACGAAGCCACCATCGAGGAAATCCTCACCACCCTCGCGCCCGCCACCCTCGCCACCGCCGTCGCCCTGGCAGCCCTGCCCGAGAAAATCAAAGGCTACGGCCACGTCAAGGAACGCACCGCCCGCGCGGCCGCCACCGAACGCACCCGCCTGCTCGACAAGCTGCGCGCGCCGGTGACGGCCATGGCGGCGGAGTGATGGATGAAGGGAAGGGCAGGGGCGTCGCCCCTGCACCCCACCAGGGGGCCGAGCCCCGTGCACCCTACGAGGGGGCCGAGCCCCCTGCACCCTACGAGGGGGCCGAGCCCCCTGGACCCTCATCCGGTTCCGCCTTCGGCGGGAGGGGGCCATCGAGCGCGTGGCGAGGTCCGGACGGCCCCCTCCCGCTGAAGGCGAAACAGGTAAAGGGGTCTGGGGCCGCCGGCCCCAGCGGGTCGAGGGCAGAGCCCTCGCCTACCTCTACCCTCCTCGCCGCCTTCGCCGCCCGCGCCAGCCGCCCGCTCGCCCAGCGCCAGATCGAAGCCGGCACCGAATTCGCCCTCGGCCGCCGCGACGGCCCTTACATCTGGAACCTCGAAGGCACCCACCGCCTGCTCGACTGCGCCACCACTGGCGGCGTCCACAGCCTCGGCCACCGCAACCCCGAGCTGCTCGCAGCCCTGCGCGGCGCGCTCGATGCCGGCTACGACGGCGGCATCTGGACCATGCCGAACGCCCCCCTGCTGGCCTTGCACGATGCGTTGGCCGCCTGCGCCCCGCATCCGTCGCTCGATCGCAGCGTCGTCACCTTGTGTGCCTCGCAAGCCAACGAGCTTGCCCTGCTCTGCGCCTTTCGTGTCACCGGCCGGCGCGGCATCGTCGCTTGCCGGCACGGCTATCACGGCCATGGTGGCTACGCCGCCGCGGCCACCGGCAGCGAAAGCGAGGGCATCGCCAGCCACTACGCCATCGACCGCGCGCATGTCCGCTTCGTCCATCGCCACGGCGACCTCGCCGAGATCGACGGCCTGATCGACTCCACCACGGCGGCCGTCATCCTGGAACCGTTCGACTACGAGTCCTGGCAAATGCCGCCGGCGGACTACCTGCCGGCCCTGGCCGAACTCTGCCGCACCCGCGGCGCCATGCTGATCCTCGACGAAACCCGCACCGGCCTCGGCCGTTCCGGGCGCATGTGGATGGCCGAGCATTTTGGTGTCGCACCAGACATGCTGGTCACCGGCAAGGGCCTGTCCGGCGGCCTCTACCCAGTCGGCGCCCTGCTGATGACGCGCGACATCCACCAATCCTGCATCAACGGCCACGAATACGGCTACGCCAACTCGCTGGCGGGCAACGAGATCGCCGCCACCGTGGCGCTCAAGGTGCTGGAAATCGCCCAGCGTGCCGACACCCGCGCCAACGTCGCGGCCATCGAGGCCCAGGTGCGCCTCCGCTTCGGCGATCTGGTGCGCCGCCACCAATCGGTCTTCACCTCGTCCACCATACTTGGGGGCATCGCCACCATCGGCCTCGTCCAGCCCGCGCACGCCGCGCGCTTTTCAAAGCTGATGTTCGACCACGGCGTGTTGATGCACTCCGTTTCCACCACACCGCCGCACGTGGCCAAGTTCCTGCCCGTGCTGACCGCAGCCCCCTCCATCATCGACGAACTCGCCGCCGCCCTCGACGCCGCCGGCCACACCCTTTCAGACCCGGGCTGACGGCGACGGGATCATCGCTGCCCGGCTATCGCGCTGAGTGAGAAAAATTTCTCTTGCATCGCGTGACGGAACTAAGCATAATGTCCTCATGAACGCACCCCCTCCCTCCTTGGCCCCCGCTTTCGCGGGCGAACTCGCCAAGCTGCGCCGTGCCGCCGAGGCTGACGCCACGGCGGCGCATGGCCGGCTGTTGGCCGGGTTGGAAGCGGCGATTCTGTTCCTCCTCGCCAGCATTTTCGCCCGCCTGGAACAGATCGTCCTGCGCATACAGGCGGGCACGTTGCCGGGCATCCCAGCTCCCCCGACTCCGGAATACGCCCCATCCACCCCCACCCAATCCATCCCTGAAATACCGTCGCGCCGCCGCCGGCCGGCCCTCGGCCGCAGCACCGGCGCGCCCCGCACCCCCTTCCCATCGGTCACGAAACAACGCCCCATAGGGGCGCGCCTTCGCGCGCCCGGTGCCATCCGGCCGAACCGCCGCGCGCCCCAACCGGCAACCTGTCGAAGAAGTAATTCTCCACACGTTTGCAGCCCGTCAGGGATCAGTCATCTTCCACGGCCTGAAGGCTGGGTAGGAATGAATGCGCACAAGCGATCGCATCGACGCGGAACCATGCATCGTGTGCACATCCCGCGCGCGGGAGGTTGTGGCCACCCGGGGGCGCGACCGCGCCGATCTCGTCACCGTCGTCTGCCAGGGCTGCGGCATGGTCAGCCACCATCCCCTGCCCGACGCCGAAGCGGTCGCGAACTTCTACGAACGCGACTATCGCATCGCCTATAAGGGCCAGGCCGAACCCCGGCTGAAGCACTCGCTGCGCGCCCAGCGCGGCGCGATCGCGCGCGCCCGCCGCCTGCGCCCCCTGCTGCCCCGGGCGGCGCGGGTGCTGGATATCGGCGCCTCGTCCGGCGAGTTCACCTATGTCATGTCCCGCCTCGGGATGCGCGCCACGGGCATGGAGCCGAACCTGGGCTATGCCGCCTACGCCCGCCGCACCTACGGCGTCGCGGTGCAGGATGGCGGATACGAGGCCGCGCCCGAGGAACCCGGCGGCTATCACATGATCGTCCTGAACCACGTGCTGGAACATCTGCACGAACCCGGCCAGGCACTGGCCCGGTTCCACGCCCTGCTGGCCGAGGACGGTCTGCTGTTCCTGGAGGTGCCGAACCTGCTGGGCGTGCGCAAGCGGGCCGCGACGCTGTTCCATACCGCGCATATCTGGAACTTCACGCCGCAGACCCTGGTCGGCCTTGCCGCGCGCTACGGCTTTGCCCCCCTGCCCGGGCAGGACATGTCAGAAACCTCGCTGGTGTTCCGCCGCCGCCCCACCTCGCCCGAATACACGCCAGACGCCACCCTGGCCGCACGGCTGCGGCAGCAGGTGGCCATCGAGCAGCGCAGCCTGGCCTACCTGTTCTCCGGCATGCCTTTCATCCGCCGCTGGCACCGCCTGTGCCGCAACATCGAGGAACACCGGACCATCCGCCGCCATGAAGGCGTGCGCGCGATGGCCGATGCACTGGTCGCTGCCAGCTTCCCGGCCAGCGTCCCGGCCCCTCCCTCCCGACCGGCCCCCCACGCCACCCGCCATCCCGGCGCGACAAGGCAGGGCAGCGGCGCAGTCGGCGATTGATTTCCCGCGCAAGGCGCGGCACCTGAACCCGACAGACCGGGGAACCGTCCTATGGACCAACCACACCGCGCTGCGCGCCTTCCTGCGCGCCCACGAACAGCCGGAAACCGACCTCCTCGCCGCCCTGGTCCGCGAACCCTCCGCCAACCCCCCGGCGACTGCGCCCGCCACGCCGGAGTCACCGCAAAACTCCTCGAAGCCCTCGGCCTCGCCGTTGAACGCGACAAGGTCCCCACCGATCTGTGCCGCAAGCATGGCATGATCTCCACCACCAACCTGGTCATCAGCCACCGCTACGGCCGCGACCCCACCATCGCGCTGAGCGCCCACGGCGACGTCGTCCCGCCGGGCACCGGCTGGACCACCGACTTCTACGGAGCGGAGGTCCGGGACGGCTGGATGTACGGCCGCGGCGCCGTGGTCTCGAAGTCCGACATCGCCACCGACGCCTACGCCAGGCTCGCGCTTAAAAATCCGGCCTGTCCGCCGGCACGTTCGAACTGCATGTCACCTACGACGAGGAAACCGGCGGCGAGATCGGCCCGCA
>Ga0105049_10006930_pt1 | contig 13181 bp, 7 predicted proteins | sample MAT06_FD_78087 | JGI IMG/M metagenome (GOLD analysis project Ga0105049, IMG submission 78087) | Freshwater microbial communities from Lake Fryxell liftoff mats and glacier meltwater in Antarctica - MAT-06 | ecosystem: Environmental > Aquatic > Freshwater > Ice > Liftoff microbial mat | place...
GGGATTTTGACCCTGACGAAATGGAGGCCTACTACCTTGATGTACTCTTGTTTCGCCCTGTTTCGCTTCAGATCGCGGATACATTCCAGGTGCATCATGAGTCGCCTCAGGTTTTGCTCATCGTGAATGGTGCATGTATTTATGATGCTTCACAACTAGACATCACGTTGGTAGAACTTCGAGAAGGCTTGATCGCAAAATTTTGATAATCAATTTCAATACCGATTTTGAAAGGTGTCTGCGCTATGTGGACACCTTTTTTTATGCTTTCTTTGCTGCTTGAAAACGCTTAGACTCCTCGCTCGATTACTGTTTTTTATGGGCTATACTGCCCTTATTGTAGCCGAAATCTGGCTGCGCAATCGTTTGTGGGGAGATAACATCCACCGTTCCATGCGTGTGCGTCGCCGATGGGCGCGAAACTTGCTTCGAGGCGTTGGAATAGGCATTCAAACCGAGGGGATCGCCCCAGACTTTCCTTGCCTGATTGTCAGCAACCACAGGTCTTATCTCGATCCCATTCTTATGCTTCGGGATGTACCGGGCTACCCTGTAGCAAAAGCCGAGCTCGCAAAATGGCCGATCATTGGGAAAGGAGCGAAAATGGCGGGTATTCTTTACCTCCGGCGTGAAAGTGCAGGCAGCCGATCTGGCATCTTACGTCAAATGTTGGAAAGGATTGAAGCTGGTTTCCCAATAATTATTTTCCCGGAAGGCACCACATCCGGTTTGCCTGGTACTTTGCCTTTTAAAATAGGCGCTTTCAAGTTGGCCGCTCAATCCAATATTCCGATTGTACCCGTGGCATTGGTATTTGAAAATGAGCGAGATTTTTGGATTGGCAAAGAATCGTTTTTAAGCCACGCTAAAAGACGTTTTATGGAACCCAAAATTGCAGTAAAGCTCTGTTACGGATCAGCAATACGCCATGATGATCCAGATGTCCTGTGCGCCCAATCACAACAATGGATCGATGCTGTTTTGCTTAGGAATGTGCAACCGTTTGGTAAATAACAACTTGTTTCCTTCAGATAGCTGCTTTTGCAATTTGTAGCAAAGTTTTACGGCTTCTAGGAAAAGACGAACTAAAGTTCGTCCTACATTTGCGCCCTAATTTATCCAGTCTAATCCTATGGTATCCTTTTCTTCCTTTCCAATCTTTTCTGCCCAATCGTTTAAGCACAAAAACATGAACTCAAAAAAGTCTTCTGCCCGTCGTGGTATCTTGGCTCTATTGCTACTCCTTCTGATTGGCGGCTCTTATTTCGCATGGGAACCTATCAAGGGTTTTTGGTTTCCTGCTGTTCCGAACGAGCTTGCTGATCCTTATGTATGTATCCCCACGGGTGCTTCCTTTGAAGACGTTGTTCGGATCTTGAAAAAAGGTGGCTTTATCAAAGATGAAGTAAATTTCAGGTGGCTTTCTGAACAAATGAAGTTCAAAAAGGACAAAATGCGCTCAGGTCGTTTTAAGGTTGAACCGGGTTGGACCAATCGACAACTCATTCAACAATTGCGTGCCGGAGAACAAGCCTCTGTAAAAGTGGTACTAAACAACGAACGCTTGACGGAAGAAGTGGCCGGAAAAGCAGCCAGATTTATTGAGGCAGATTCAAATTCGCTTTTGAACGCCTTCCGGGATAAAGCATTGCTACAGCAATTAGGGTACTCTGAAGCGACCCTGCTAACCGCATTTATTCCAAACACTTATGAAATGTATTGGAATACAGATCCTAAGGCTTTTGTCAATAAAATGGTCAAGGAACATGACGCATTTTGGGACAAGAACAACCGCCGCGCAAAAGCTCAGGCGCTTGGGTTGACGGAGAAAGAAGTCTACACACTCGCGTCTATTGTGGAGCGTGAAACCAACGCAAACATTGAAAAAGCCACTATTGCAGGCGTTTATCTCAACCGTTTGCGCATTGGAATGAAACTCCAGGCTGACCCCACTAGCGTGTTCGCTACCCGCGATTTTACCACCCGTCGTGTTACCGATTATCATACTAATTTTGATTCGCCTTACAATACCTACATGTATAAAGGCTTGCCACCTGGCCCGATCAGTATGGCTTCTATTCCAAGTTTGGATGCGGTTTTAAACTTTGAAAAGCACAATTATCTCTATTTCTGTGCAAAACCTGACGAGTCTGGAACCCACGCTTTTGCAGAGTCTTTTGCAGCACATAAAGTCAATGCAGAACGGTTTCAGGCTTATGTTCGGCAACATCGAATGTGATTATTGACACGTTCCTTAGTAGAACATTCCGGCTAGGCAATTCACAATCAGTGGTAAACGAATAGTCAGCTAATCAATCAACAAATTATGAAATACAAACTTTTAGGTCGATCGGGCTTACGTGTATCTGAACTTTGTCTTGGTACCATGACTTTTGGTACGGAATGGGGTTGGGGGGCAGACAAAAGCGAAAGCCAGAAGATATTCGAAACTTACGCGGGGCGCGGCGGAAATTTTGTGGATACCGCCAACCGTTACACAGAAGGTACGAGTGAGCGTTGGCTCGGAGAATTTGTGAAAAGTGATCGTCACCACTTTGTAGTTGCCAGTAAATATACGTTACGAGATCAAACAGGTGATCCCAATTTCGCAGGAAGTCACCGAAAAAATATGATGCGCTCGGTGGAGGATAGCCTACGTCGTCTTGACACCGAATTTCTTGACCTTTTTTGGGTACACGCCTGGGATCATTTAACGCCCACCGACGAAGTGTTGCGCGGCTTGGACGATCTTATTCGCAGCGGGAAAGTGCTTTATATTGGCGTTTCTGACACGCCGGCATGGGTGGTAAGTCAGGCAAATACGATGGCTGAATTGCGCGGGTGGACGGCATTTGCAGGACTTCAAATTGAATATTCCTTGTTACAGCGCAGCCCGGAACGAGATCTTTTACCCATGGCTAAAGCCTTTGGGATGGCTGTAACACCTTGGGGTGCTATGGCCGGCGGAGCGTTGACGGGTAAATACTTGAAGGGTGAAGCTGGTAGAATTGTAGCTCAAAGCGCCCGCCGTAATGATCGAGCCAATAAAATTGCTGCCAAGGTGGTAAAAGTAGCCGAAAAACTTGGGGTTTCTCCTGCTCAAGTGGCCATAAACTGGGTTCGTCAGCGAGATGCTGAACTCAATTGTATTCCATTGATAGGCGCGCGGACGGCTGCACAACTCGAAAACTCGCTGGGCTGCCTCAATTTTGTTTTACCTGAAAAATATATCCTCGAGTTAGATGCGGCCAGCGAAATTCAACTGGGATTTCCGCATGAGTTCCTTTCTTCGGATAATGTTCGGGAGCTAATTTATGGCGGAAAATATGGAGATATTTCGCGTTAATGTGCAGCAGAACGCGTTTTGGAAAATAAACAATAGTGCCGGAACAGCGTTCCAGCATACTTAATTTGACCAACAATTCCATGAATTACTTCAAAAATATCCTTGAAACCATAGGCAACACCCCCTTGGTAAAACTCAACAGCGTAGCTGCGGAAATACCCGGTTTGGTGCTCGCCAAGGTGGAAACCTTCAATCCCGGTCACAGTACTAAAGACCGAATGGCGGTAAAAATGATTGATGATGCAGAGGCTCGTGGAGACTTAAAACCTGGAGGCACCATTATTGAATGCACCTCTGGCAACACAGGAATGGGCCTTGCTTTGGTTGGCTGTGTGCGGGGGTATCGTTGCATTTTTGCTACAACCGACAAACAAAGTAAAGAAAAAGCTGATTTGCTCAGAGCGCTTGGTGCGGAGGTGATTGTGTGCCCAACCAATGTAGGGCCGGATGATCCACGTTCCTATTATTCCATCGCGCGACGTTTGAGTACGGAAATTCCCAATTCTTACTGGTGCAATCAATACGATAACCTTTCGAACCGCCAAGCCCACTATGAAAGTACAGGCCCTGAAATTTGGAAGCAAACAGACGGCAAAATCACGCACCTGGTAGTAGGTGTTGGCACAGGTGGAACCGTGAGTGGCACGGCGAAATATCTAAAAGAGCAAAACCCTGACATACAGGTTTGGGGTGCCGACGTGTACGGTTCGGTGTTCAAAAAATATCACGAAACTGGAATATTTGACCCTAAAGAAATTTATCCCTACATCACGGAGGGCATTGGAGAAGATATTTTGCCTGAAAATGTGGATTTCAGCCTCATCAATTTGTTTGAAAAAGTGACGGATAAGGACGCAGCACTCTGGGCCAGACGCTTGGCCCGCGAGGAAGGCATTCTGCTCGGGTATTCTGCGGGCAGTGCCATGGGCGCACTTTGGCAGCTGCGGGGCAAACTTAAAAAAGAAGATGTGGTAGTGATCATTTTCCACGACCACGGCAGTCGATATGTAGGTAAAATCTACAATGACGATTGGATGCGTGAGCGCGGATTCCTTGAAGATGAGTTGAAAATCAGCGACTTAATCGCTCGCAAAAAAGACCGCCGCTTCTTTGGCGTGCAGATGAGTGAATCAGTACGAAATGCATTTAATTTGATGAAATCACACGATCTAAGCCAATTACCAGTTTTGGATGGCGAGCAGATTGTTGGTTCTATTACAGAGACCAATGTGCTCCATTTCTTGCTGGAGAACCCGCTGCACAACTCGGAGAAATCCCTAAAGGAGGTCATGGGTGATGCATTCCCGATGGTAAAAGACGATTTGCCTATCAGTCAGCTCAATCGCTTCATTTCTAAGGAAATCCCGGCGGTTATTGCCACTGACCGCTCCGGCGGCATGCATGTGGTAACCCAATATGATTTGATTCAGGCCGTTTGATTGGATGACCGTATATTGACCTGACTTATGTGTCAGTTTTTCCCATCTTTGTGCTTTATAATTTTAATCCTTGCCCCTAAGAAACGCGGCATCAATAACTTAGTCATTCTAAAATGACTAAGTTATTGATGCCGCGTTCCTTAGCAAACCTCCCGTCCTAATTTCTGAGGTTTATACAACGCACTGTTAATCGCTTTTTCGGGCGGAAGAAAATCGGGAATCCACCGTTTCTGCGCCTGGCGAAAACAAACCGAATTTCTAATGGACATGAAAACACACACTTTGAGCAAGCTTACATCCCCCCAAATCTTCATTTTTAGCCTATTCTTTTTTCTTCCGCTTTTTCTTCAGGGTCAAACAGTTGAGAATTGTACCAATGGCCTGGATGATGATGGCGACGGACTGATCGATTGTTTTGACACAGATTGTACCTGTACCGGGCAATGCGATAGCTTTTATTACTCCACCTGCAATCCTGATTGTTACTATCTGCCGCCATGTGGGCCAGTTTCTTTGGCAACCAAATGGGTTTCAAACGCTGAAACAGGCACGTATTCGCCCTTGGTAGCCGGGGATTTGGATGGCGATGGAATTCCTGAAGTGGTAACGACATTGGTAGAAGGTTCCGAATTATACATTCTGAATGGAGCTACGGGGCAAATTAAACTACAAATTAGCAACCCGAGCACTGTTTGGGTCGGCGGAACCGCCCCTGCCATTGCAGATCTGGATAATGACGGTTTTGGGGAAATTGCTATCGTAGGTTCAGACAGAAGGCTGTATTGCTATGAGCATACCGGAGCGCTTAAATTTGTCAGCACAGCTTTGGTCGGATATGCCCTTCGCTATCGATATGGAGTACCTAATATAGCCGATTTTGACCACAATGGATTCCCTGAAATAAATCTTGGTAATCAGGTCTTCAATGGTCAAACTGGGGCGCTTTTAGCTTCTGGTGGCAATTTTTTATCTGACGGAGAACATCCGGCTCGGGTAGCCTTGGGTTACTCTTTCGCTTCGCCCGTGGCGGTGGATGTATTTCCAGCAAATGCATGTTTTGGCTGCCAGGGTTTGGAAATCATCGCCGGCAATCAAGTCCTTTCGGTTAATTTGGTCAATGGCTTAGTCCTTCCCGTTGCATTTGCCCCTGCGGGTTATTCGGATGGATTTACCAGTGTAGCCGATTTTGACGGCGACGGTGATCTGGATGCGATTGTGCAAGGACAAAGAGCAGGTCAGAATACGGTATATATTTGGGATATACAAACTGGTACCATCATGCGCGAATACCAATTGCTCAACAACTGGAGCGAAGGGGCCTCGCGGGTAAATGTTGCAGATCTTGACGGTGATGGCCTGCTGGACATCAGTTTTGTTTGCCATCCCTGGATTTATGCGCTTCGAAATGATTTTACCCCACTTTGGATAAACCCGGTCAACGACCCTTCTTCCATTACTTGTACCAGCATTTTTGATTTTTGTGGCGATGGATCTTCTGAGATTATTTATCGAAGCGAAGAAAAATTGCAGATTCTGGATGGTGCAACCGGAAATGTAAACTGGGAAGATGTTTGCCTAAGTTTTACCCACATTGAAAATCCACTGGTCCTTGATGTAGATGGCGATGGGAAAACTGAAATTTTAATTGAATGCGGCACCAATGGCAGCAAGGTTACCGGGACAGTGATTGCCTATGAAGCCGTTGGAACGCCTAACATCAGCACCCGAAAAGTCTGGAATCAGCATGGGTATTTCAACACCAATATCAATGATGATCTAAGTGTTCCGCGCTTCCAGCAAATGCAGCATCTCGTTGGAGACAAATTGCAATTGAATACTTTTATGAATCAGTATTTCAATCCAACCTTTCCTTCGCCTGATGCGATTCTGACTTTATTAGGCACGCCTGTATGCGACCAGGATTCCATTATACTGACGGTAGAAATCTGCAATGTGGGTGATAATATCTTTCCGCAAAACACCCCAATCTCGGTATATACCGGAAACCCACAAACCACATCAGCCCTCTGGGGTGGTATCGTGGCAAGCTCGCCACAGCTTGGGTTGGGTACCTGTGATACCCTAACTTTCCGTATGCCAAGGATTACAAACGATACCGTTTTCCTTGTGCTGAACGATGATAATTCTACTCCAACGCCGTTCAATTTAGGCACCGATTTTCCGGTTACTACCATTGGAGAATGTGGCTTTGCCAACAATATTGCCTCGTTTTACCTGCCTTACCAGCCAAAAATGGTGTTTTTAGGTCAGGATACTTCGATCTGCGACTTGAGCACGATGCTGCTGGATGCTGGTGGTAACGATCTCGTATCTTGGGTCTGGGCCGATGGCTCTACGGATACAACATTTACAGCGCTGGGTCCGGGTTTGTACTCGGTTACCGCCACCGATGTGTGCCAAATTACCCAAACGGACACCCTGACAGTTGGCCTTGATACGAGCACAAGCGTTGATCTTGGTCTAGATGTGGGCGTGTGTCCTGGTGATACCGCCATGCTTTCTGTGACTGGGTTTGATGCTTATGCCTGGAATGCCAATATAACCCTAAGTTGCACGAGTTGCCCTTCAGTTTCTCTTGCACCGATTGTGCCAACCTGGGTTACCCTGAAGGCTTCTTATTCTTACGGCTGTTCGGCCACAGATTCTGTCTTGGTTTTCCTCCATGAAACGTATGATTATACGGTCGATACCATCATGTGTTACGGCAGCTCAGTAGTTTGGAATGGGCAGAACATTGAGCCTGACAGTAGCCGGCTTTTTTCCCTGCAAACCATCTATGGCTGTGATTCAACGGTCATGGTTCGGGTAATTGGAACCGGGGTTGGAACCTACAATATTACCATTGATACATTCATTTGCTTTGGCGGCACAGTAGTTTGGAACGGACAGACCATTGAGCCCGACAGTAGTCGCCTCTTTGCCCTTCAAACTACAACAGGCTGTGATTCCACCGTACTGGTTCGCGTACACGGAACTGGTGTGGGTACCTATAATATTACAGTAGACACCGCGGTCTGTTTAGGTGCTACCCTTAGCATCCTCAATGAAGAAATCGCGCCCGAGGAGGAAAAAACATTTTATCTGTCGGCGATCACGGGCTGCGACTCTACAGTGCTGGTTCGTGTGGCACCATTGGATACCTTTTACCTGGCCGAAATAAGGGCAATCTGCTTTGGAGATTCTTCGAATATTTTTGGAACAACGCAAACCACCACTGGCGAATACATCGGAAAGTTTAAAGCCACCAATGGTTGTGATTCTACGCATGCCATAGCCTTATTTGTGTATCCTCAAATTCAATTGCAAGTAGATGGTACCGTGGCCTGCTTTGGGGAATCAAATGCCTCCTTGACTGCAACCGTAACCAATGGACTGCAACCACTCTTCTATACCTGGAATTTTACGGGCAATCATTTTCCGCAGGTGAATAATTTGCCTGCCGGGGATTACACTTTGACGGTAACGGACGGCAATGATTGCACAGAAACCCAGGACATCACCATTGATGAACACCCCCAAACTTTTTTCACCACTGAAATAGATTCCGCAAATTGCTACGATGAATACACCGGGGCCATCAGGATCGTAAGCAATGACCCTTCGTTGTTGTTTCAATTTAATGGAGCACCATTCAATCAGGTGTATGATTACCCCAACCTTCATGCGGGCACCTATTTCATCGTGAGCCAGGATGTGTTTGATTGTCAGGATACCATCGCTTCAACAGTCCTTCAGCCGCCTCAAATTACGGTTCAACTCCCGGCAGACACCACCATTCAACTGGGTATGTCTTTGCCTTTACTAATTGAGTTGGGCGGGCTTACCCCTGTGCAATGGAGTTGGAGCGACACCACTTACCTTAGTTGTCTGGCCTGTCCTACACCAATCGTTCAGGTTCCGCTGGAAACCAGGCGTTACAGCCTCACCGTAGTGGACGAAAACGGCTGCGCAGCCACAGATGATATAACCTTGTTTATAGAACAATTCATTGGCGTGTATATTCCAAACGCCATGGGTGGTTCAGGTGAAAACGCGGCCTTGCAATTAGGCTTCAACCCCGCCGTGGGAAAAGTAATTCTATTCCGAATTTACGATCGATGGGGGGAAATACTGCACGAAACCCAAAATGCACTACCCGGCGATGCTGCACTAAACTGGGATGGCCGCTTTCGAGGCAAATTGGTCAACCCAGGGGTGTTTATGTGGCAAATCGAAATTGAACTGGTCAATGGAACAGTATTGAAGAAAGTGGGGGATTTGACAGTGATCAGGTAACGAACCGCATGAAAAACCACAGGATTCTTCACATAGCATTTCCTTAGGAGAAGAAGCCGCAAAGAAGACGCCTCACTAGGCGGAGTTTCTTTGCGGCTTCTTCTTTTAGGGTTCTTACCTTCGGAAAATTATTTGTCTTAGGGCAATTTTGGGCTATTGCCAACAACTTTAAAAAAAAGTAACTACTTGGCCTCCAAGTGTTTTTTGCCACTAATTGCACTAATTTGCACTAATTTAGATAATAAGCTTTTATTAATTTGTGCAAATTTGTGCAATTAGTGGCAAAAGTCAAACGGCCTAACCAGTTACAAAAAAAATTAAACGACTCGTTAAACCCTGCCACCCAGCTCTAGTCAAATCGGTTCTATCCCGGCCAAACCAAGTGAAGTTTTCATTTTAACCCGCCTTCGCCGAGGCTAAAGTTTATTTTTTTTCTTTCAAATCAACTCACTCTAGCCCATCAGGGCGAAGGCGGGTAAATCTTCCCGAACTATGGCATCACTCTCTCCTTTGACAGGTTCGTTGGGCCACCGCCGCGCTGCGCATCTGTTACGCCGCACAAGTTTCAATTTTACGAAACCCAAAGTGGATCAAATGGCTGGACAAACTGCTTCACAGGCAGTCAATTCGTTCCTCCAGTTAAACCCGCTACAGTTAAGTCAACCGATTTACAAAGACCTAGTAACCGCCGGCTCAGCCATTCAAACCTGGTTGCTACCACTGCCAGGCACCCCGTTTGCCAATTTACCGACAGATGATTTTGTATTACGCCGCTGGGCAATGGATTGGTGGTGCAATGAAGCCCTTCGCGACACAGGAATTGGCCATAAAATGCAATTTTTCTTCCACCAATTCATGCAGACTACCTCCAATGCATCGCGGAGCTCCAGCTTTTTTGATTACCTCCAACTGATGCGCTGGGGCGCTTTGGGCAATTTCAAAAAACTGGCTTATAAAGTTGTGACCGACAATAATATGCTCCAGTATTTGAATAATGGGCAAAATACGGCAAGCAATCCGAATGAAAATTTTGCCCGCGAATTCCTTGAGCTATTTACCATAGGCAAAGGCCCGCAAATCGGCCCCGGCGACTATACCAATTATACCGAAGATGACATTGTGGAAGCCGCCAAAGTACTCACTGGCTTCCGTACCCGTGCGAATCGCGACGTGGTGGATGCTGAAACGGGTATTCCACGTGGCGATGTGCAGTTTGGGCAACACAAGACAGGCTCCAAAACATTTTCCTCTAAATTTAACAACACTGTTATTGCTGGTGCAACCAATGCAGCCGGAATGTGGGTAGAATTGCAGGCATTTGTTGACATGATTTTTGTGCAACCAGAAACGGCAAAAAACCTGTGCCGTAGGCTGTATCGCACTTTTGTGAGTCGAAATATTACCACTGAAATTGAGACTGATATCATCGTCCCACTAGCTAACACGCTCACGGCCAATAATTTTGAAGTAAAACCTGTGTTGCAACAGCTTTTTCTTAGTCAGCATTTCTTCGATGCCGACGATTCCGATAATGCTGACGAAATTATTGGCGGCATGATTAAGTCGCCCCTGGAGCTCAACTACCAAGCCATGTCGTTTTTCGGTATGCCGCTCCCGGATCCGATGACCAATACGGCTTCCTATTTCCAACTCTTTGATCGAGGTATGCTCCAAAGAGCGTTCGGAACGGCCAATCTTCCGCTATTTTACGCCTCAGATGTGGCTGGGTATCCAGCCTATTATTCTGAACCAGATTTCAGTCATCAGTGGTTCAACTCAAGCACCATCATTACCCGGTACAAAGTGGGCCAGATGTTGCTCAGCGGCAAACTTACGATTGGCGGACAGGTTAATAATCCCTTGGGTACGAAACTGGATATTGCCCCTTGGGTCAAAAATAGTGGTGTGATTTCCAACGCGCTGGATGCTCAAATCCTAGTAGAAGATTTGCTGAAATATCTCCTGCCTGAAGAGGTCGATACGGATCGGTTTAACTACTTCCATATTCAGATTTTTCTCGACAATTTGCCACCAGCAGATTGGACTTACGAATGGCAGAACTACCTGAATACCAACAATGCGACGGAAGTTACCTTGATTCTGGAAAGATTCATCAAGGCAATAATGTATTCTCCTGAATTCCAAACTTTCTGAGTATTCGGTAAATGCTTTTTGAGTATTCGGTTATTTGAGGATTTGGTTATTTGTTGTTCAACAGCATGGTATCTGAATGTGCCAGGCGCTGGTGAAAAAACTAGGCTGTGGCAAAAGAAATAACCAAATCCCCAAATCCACAAATCCACAACAATTATGAAACGTAGAAATTTTCTCAAAATATTCCCCGCCGCTACGGTAACGCCGTTCGTGGTAAATGGCACGGCTATGCGGCCGTTTGCCAATAGCCAAATGGCTCGCCTGCTCAGCAGTTGCGATGGCGTAGAAGACAGAGTACTTGTGCTCATTCAACTCAAGGGCGGCAACGACGGGCTTAATAATATTATCCCAATCGATCAATATGATCTTTATGCCAATCTGCGTCCGTCTATTGCAATTCCGGAGAGTGCGTACCTCAATTTGGATGGTACGCTAGGAGCAGCCGACCAGGTAGGTATTCACCCTTCTTTATTGAAAGTCAAGGAGTTGTATGACAAAGGCTGGGCGACCATAATCCAGGGTGTGGGCTATGAAAGCATGAACCAAAGCCATTTCAAAGGCACTGATCTTTGGATGAGTGGGGGCGATGGCACCCAAGCGAACAATAACATCAGGTCTGGCTGGATGGGGCGCGCCCTTCAGGCTTTTTATCCTGATGTATTGGGTGTGCCAACGACTACTATGCCCGATCCACTCGGCATTCAAATAGGCGACCCCACCACTGCACTCGGTTTTCACACCGAGACAGAACACCAAAATGTGATAAACCTGAGTGGACAGGATGCAGCAGGCTTTTACTCGCTGATTCAGACGATTGGCGGTGCGCCTGTCCTCAATGTTCCTGATTCTGAACATGGAGAAGAACTAGAGTTCATCATGGGGGTCGAGCAGAGTACCAGTTTGTATGCCCAGCGAATCTCTCAGGTTTTTAATGTCGGGTCTAACTTTTTGACCAGTTATAGCACCACAAATACGAATAGCAAGCTTGCGCCACAGCTTAAGACGGTAGCCCGGTTGATCAAAGGTGGGTGTAAGACCAAAATTTACCTGTGTCAACTGGGCGGTTTTGATACGCACAATGCTCAGGTAGATGGCGGAAACCCGACCGTGGGCGATCATGCCGAATTATTGCTCGAATTGGCGGAATCTATCAAATTCTTCATGGATGATCTGGAAGGACTAGGCATTGCGGATCAGGTGACGGCTTGTACCTTTTCAGAATTTGGCCGTTGTGCCAAAGAAAATGGCTCTGATGGCTCCGACCACGGTACCCTTTCACCCATGTTTGTCTTCGGAAAAAACATTGCTGCCGGAGTGCGCGGAACCAACGTAAACCTCTCCAACCTGACCAACGACAACCAGTTGCAAGGGGCGCAGTTTGATTACCGTCAGGTGTTCACCACCTTGCTTCAAGACTGGCTTGGTGCAAACGAGGAGGTACTGACCGAAACGATGTTCGAGGGCTATACCAAAATGGCACTGGTGGATGCAGCAGCGATAGTAAACCCTGATTGCTACTTGCCTATGACCGTGGGCACGCAGGATAACTACCTGACAGAGAAGCCTTTGACCATCTTTCCGAACCCAGCCAATATTCAGGCTGAAATTGGGTTCAGCAATACAAGCGCTGCTTTTGAGGCTAGGCTCACCCTACACAGCTTGGGTGGTTCACTAGTTTCCGTGGCCAACGTTAGGGTAGAGCAAGATACCAATGTCTATTTTCTGGATGTCTCTTCTTTGCCCCAGGCACCTTATTTCGTTCGCCTGGAAAACAAACTGACTGGCCGAGCTTTTGTGGCCAAACTTAATGTGATTCGATAGTTCTAGTGGCAGGGGCACGAAGTCTTTGACGGTTTGTTCGACTCTTTTGAACTGATACTTTGTTGCGCCTCAGTCATGGAGAGCCCGCTACAATCCTTCGTCGCGCCTAGTCTCACCTCAAAATA
>Ga0105049_10006935_pt1 | contig 13173 bp, 4 predicted proteins | sample MAT06_FD_78087 | JGI IMG/M metagenome (GOLD analysis project Ga0105049, IMG submission 78087) | Freshwater microbial communities from Lake Fryxell liftoff mats and glacier meltwater in Antarctica - MAT-06 | ecosystem: Environmental > Aquatic > Freshwater > Ice > Liftoff microbial mat | place...
GCAGGGCTGACGGTAGAGAGCCGTTGAAACCCTAGCGGGGATGAACTTCTATCTTTTAAGTGATCGTTTGCATCTTGACAGAATGGAAGGGTGGAACCACCTAGGAATGAGAGGTACTGGCTGTCTAGACGTACTGGATATCAGGGATGTGCCAGTGGGCGATCGCCCCTCCTTATCTTCCTATCGACCCACATCGCGCAACCCACAACCTAGAGTTAGCATTTGACGAGAACAATACTTTCTCTCTCCACTTTAACGAGAACCTGGGGAGGGGCTAGTTCAGCCTGTGCCAGTCTCCCATTTCAGCGAGACTGTCAAAAAGGGAAAAACCCAGGCTTGCACCCGTAGCCGCAGATGCCCAACCGCCTTATCGCATTGCTTTCTAGCGCCCTGTTTCCAGCATGGGACGCGACTTGCTTCCCGGATCATCCCGTGAGCCTAAGAGAGGAGCCTAAGAGAACCGACTTAAAACCTTGAGGAGAGTTTTGGTTTTGGGGGTGAGCAGTGTGCGGCGGTAAGCATCGGCAGCTTTTTTAATCCCCTCCGCTTGGGTGGGGTATGGATGGATGGTATTAGAGAGACTATTTAGCCCTAAGCCGCCCACCATTGCCGTGGTGATTTCGCTGATCAGGTCGCCTGCATGGCGTGCGACGATGGTAGCCCCCAGAATTTTGTCAGAGCCTTTGGGGTGCATAATTTTGACAAAGCCGTTTTCTTCACCATCGACGATCGCCCGATCCACACTATTAAAAGACACTTTAATGGTGTTGACCTGCATCCCCTTGGCTTGGGCTTCTGCCTCATACATCCCTACATGGGCAATTTCGGGGTCGGTGTAGGTGGCCCAGGGCATGATGGTTTGGCTGAGGCGCGATCGCCCCAACCCAAAGGGAGCAAACAGCGTATTTTTGATCACCAGCCGCGCCGCTGCATCTGCCGCATGGGTAAACTTCCAATCCATGCAAATATCACCCGCCGCAAAAATTTTGGGGTTTGTCGTTTGCAAATAATCATTCACCTGCACCCCTCGGTCATGGTAGGCAACCCCAGCCGCCTCTAGGTTTAGCCCTTCCACATTGGGGGCACGGCCTGTAGCGACCAAAATTTCATCCACTGTGACCGAGGTGGGTGTTCCATCTTCGAGCAGATGTAGCACTTTGCCCATGGCTGTGGCCTCTGCCCGCTGAATTTGAGCATTGAGCACCAAGCGAATGCCTTCTTGCACAAATACCTGTTGCACAACCTCCGCCGCATCGGTATCTTCCTTGTTCAAAATATGGCTGCTGCGGTGAATTAGGGTGACCTCACAGCCGAGCCGATGGAAGGCTTGGGCTAACTCACACCCAATCGGGCCACCGCCAATTACTGCTAATCGGCGAGGGGTTTCGGTCAGCGAAAAGACCGTTTCGTTGGTGAGATAGCCGACCTCGGCTAAGCCCAAGATGCTAGGCCGCGCAGCACGGGCACCGGTGGCAATCACCGCTTTTTTGAAGGGAAGCGTTTTGCCGTCTACTTGGAGGGTGCGATCGCCCAAAAACCGCCCGTCTCCCAAAAATACATCAATCCCCAAGTTGGCAAACCGCTGCACGGAGTCATGGTGGCTAATCCCCGCCCGCAATTTCCGCATCCGGGCCATCACTGCCGGGAAATCGACCGCAACCGAGGCCGGGGGCTGAATCCCAAAGGGCAGAGCACCACGCATGTCGGCAGCCACCCGCGCCGATCGGATGATGCACTTTGAGGGCACACAACCCACATTCAAACAATCACCCCCCATCAAATGCCGCTCTACCAGCGCCACCTTCAGCCCTAGCCCTAAGCCTGCCGCTCCGGCGGCTGTTACCAAGCCCGCCGTACCTGCGCCTACGACCACTAAATCATACAAATCTGCGGGCTTAGGGTTAACCCAATCTGCCGGGTGAACATAGGAAACCAGGGTTTGATTGGCCTCATCGAAGGGCAAAACAGTCACTGGGTGTGCCATAAAAAATACCTAGGTAAGCCTATAAAAACAATCTAAAAGCCCTGGCCTTTGGAACCATCTGCATCCGGTTCTAATTCGGAAAATATCGGCTAACTTAAAACATTTGATCTTATTCGAAATTGGTCATGACGGCAGAGCCAAACCTTGCCAAACCTTGCCAAACCTTTGTTTGATCAGCATTCTGCTAGGTTGTTCTGATAAGAGAACTTCTGGCGGAGAATTTCTGGCGGTTAGTACTAGGGATGCTATCTTAGCGATGATTCTAAGAGATACCTCTCAGCCTTTGCCCTTCTCAAGAAGCATACGATTGGTGGGAATCGTTGGATGTTTTCGCATTCAAATGGCTGAAAAAGAAAAGGGGTGAAGCATTTTTGGGAGGACTAGGATGAGGGGGCATGACTGAATAGCGATGTAATTTTGCAACATTCAGAATGCGTTTTCAGAGGTTTTAGCCACGGGTTTATGATTTGACTCAGCAATGCCAGATTGGGCATCTGCCGGGGCTAGCTGACCCGTTGTTCGAGGGCTTTGCGGGCAATGCGGGTCACGTAGAGGGTCACAGCAACCGTGGCGATAAAGCCCACAATGCGGATCGTCCATTGCACGGTAGGGTTGCTGGGTGCATCCCCGGTGCCCAGGGTCGCCAAGTTGCCTGCCAAGGAACCGAGGTAGACATACATGATTGTGCCAGGAATCATCCCCACAGACCCTAGGAAATAATCTTTCAGTGAAACTCCCGTGACGCCAAACGCATAGTTCAACAGGTTGAAGGGAAACACAGGGGAAAGCCGGGTAAGCAAGACAATTTTGAGACCCTCGCGCCCTACGGCTTCGTCAATCGCCTGAAACTTGGCATTGCCTGCAATTTTTTGGGAGACCCAGCCCCGTGCAAGATAGCGCCCTACTAAAAAAGCCAAGGTTGCGCCCAGCGTTGCCCCGACAAACACATATAAAGCCCCCGATAAAACGCCAAAGACGATGCCAGCGCCTAACGTCAGCACAGAACCGGGGAGGAAGGCAACGGTAGAAACAATATAGAGCAGGATAAATGCGATCGCCCCTACCGCTCCTAGGCTCTCAATCCATTGCAGTGCGTTTGTGAGTGCCCCTTGAAACCCTGCAGGAGAGGCGCTCTGTGCCAATAACACCGATAGCAAACCAGCCGCAGGCAGCCCATGTCCTGGGTTAAATCCAGTTTGGAACGCTGATCCAATCTCCAACATGAGTGGTCTCCCTATTTTTCTCTGAGTGTCACATTACCGTTATGCGGTTCACAGTATGACATTTCATGATTGTGGGTAGGTGGTGCTTAGGTGTCAGTTTTATGACGAGTCTATGACAAGGCTGAGGCGTTTCGATGTTATGGGTTCGATGCTGTGGCGAAGGGCGATCGCCTTCCCTAAATATTCACGGTTTGATTCAAAGCAATTTGATTCAAACCAATATTTGGAAAACAACATCTGGAATATGTAGCCTTATCTACAGGCTAGATAGCCATCGTCTAGAGAATTATCGCCTCATGCACTAAGATGCTGAACTCTTCAGAAAATAGGGGCAGTTTATTGTCAGTGTAACTACTCTATGGATTTCAAACAGATTCTCAATTCCATCTTTATGAAGCAGGTAATATCATAGGCAGACATCTACTAGCGTGAACTGAAAAACATTCTTGAAAGAGAGAAGATTTAGGAAGCTTTTGAGGGAATACTTTAGAGAGTGGAGCTTAGGTGACGTTTGAAATCAGCGCAGGTCTAGAAATCTTGTCTCCAATTACCTTGCGTAGTAGCACGGTTGAACTTCTCTGCGGATTATCAAATTATACTCAATGAGTGAATCATCTCACGCAGCAGGCTTTCATGCACTGGAATAGAGGATGTTTTGTATTTTATATTGCTTGCCGCATGCTCAAAACTTAAAGCCTGCTGAAGTTTTGAGGATGAGTTGAGTTTAGAATCTAGGGTGGTGCTCTCAGCCGGATAGAGTTATCTTAGGGGTCAAAAATCTACAGATCTATGAATCTATTTTGGCGATCGCCATCTAGTCATAACACTAGAGCTTTTTAGATTAGCTAATCAGTGAAGCTAGTGGATCTCAAGTATTATGCACTGTCAGTGTATTTGCTGAATACAAGTCGATAGCTAGACATTGCCCTACTCTGTCGATTTAGGCTCATGGATAGAATTAATATCAACAGCCACTGTAGAGCTACAGCCACCATATATCTGGGTTGGGCTACAGCTATAGCCTACTGAGGCTGACTCTAAGGCCAGAATTAGTAGGTTTCTAAGCCAAGACGGTTTGGGATGTTCTATAGCAAGATTCATAATTATGAGAGCACTGATAACCTTTGCCAGATAAAGGCTTCAGGCATCTTAGTGTATTCCATATCTATGAAAACTGCTATATCGCGTTGAGGGACTATAGATTGCCCCATCTAATCATCTGTATTTTTTTGCATTAGTGCTGCCATTATGCTTTCTCGCCCATTGACGACAGATCCGAACCTGCGGATTGCCTGGCAGCAAGCCGTGCTTCCGGCGTCTGCCATTGTTTCTCCAGAAACGTCGGCATTAGACGCCTTGATGATGTTAGTGCAACATCAGGCAGGTTCTGTCCTTCAGTCTCTACCGTTACTACCCGATACATCGGGCACGGATACTTCCATATCCGATGCACTTATGGTAGGGCCCAATTGTGCAACATCGCTGCATCCGCGTGTACTTTGGGCGGGTTGTGTATTGGTTACCGATCAGCAAACCCTCGTGGGTATTTTGACTGAGCGCGATGTGGTGCGGCTGAGTGCGCGGGGAGAATTTTCTGGTCACGCAGCCAGACAGGCCTCTGGCCAGTTAGGGCAAGGGGATAGGCCGACGTTAGCGGATCTCTCGGTGGCGGAAATTATGACGCAGCCTGTGGTGACTGTGCAGCAATCACAACTCACCGATATTTTTGTCCCCCTAGACATTATTCGGAAAAAGGGAATACGCCATCTTCCGGTACTCGATGACCAAGGCCAGATCTTGGGGGTGTTGACGGTTGAGAGCTTGCGGCATCAGTTATGTCCGATGGATTTGTTGCGACTGTGGCGGGTGGCGGATGTCAGGGCGGCGGAGAGTCGAGTGACGGATGTTGCTTGTGCTAACCCCCAAGACTCGATGCAACATCTGGTAGAGCTGATGGATGCGCGGCAGGTCAGTTCGGTGGTGTTGGTGGAAGCGCCTGGGCTAACCCCGGAAGCCGACGCCGTTGGAGAGATCCGACGCCCCGTTGGCATTCCCGTTGGTATTGTTACAGAAAAGGATGTGGTGCAGTTTCAAAGCTTAGGATTGGCTTTTGAAAGCACTCCGGCTCAGGTGGTCATGAGCACACCTGTCATCACGGTGACAGATGCCATGTCTCTTTGGGATGTCAATGAATTGATGCAGGAGTCTTGGATCAATCGGGTGGCGATTGTGGGAGCCAATGGGGCATTAGAGGGGTTGCTCACGTCTAGCCAATTGATCAATGTTCTCAATCCATTAGAGCTTTATCACTTAGTCGATCGGTTGGGATCGAAGGTGACGCAGTTAGAGGCTGAAAACCTTAATTTGCTGCAACGCCGTAATGCTGAACTAGAGGCCGCTCTAGAGACTGAGATCCAAAGACGAGCAGCCGTGCTTCAAGCCCAAGCCGACCAGGATCGGTTGCTAGATCGCATTGTCAATAGCGTACAACTTTACTCTGATCTATCTGGGGTAAGGCCGCATGGTGCGCTGGGGGCGATCGCCCAAGACATCCGCCAGTTTTTGCAGTGCGATCGCGTTGCGCTATGCCACTTTGTAGACGGCTCAACCGGCAAGGTGATCGCAGAATCTGCGGCTACGGCTGACCTATCTATCAGCGCTGGAATGTTGTATGCCCCTGAGGTGGTGGCACAGTGGCAGGCGGCACAGTGGCAGGCGGCACAGTGGCAGGCGGTGTCTGACGGGTTTGATGAGACGGTTTTGGCTGGCTTAAACCAGGCTCCCCTGCTCGCCCAGGTTCAGAATGGTACCCACTGGGCTGTGCCTATTCTCTCCGACCAAAGCCTCTGGGGGGTGCTCTGGGTGCAAAGTGACGCGGCGGATCGGATCTGGACAGTGGCAGAAAAGAGTTTGCTCAAACGCTTGGCCGAGCAAGTGGCGATCGCCCTCCAACAGATTGCCGCCCATGAGCAAGCCCAACAGGCTCAGCGCCAGCGCGACCAACGGGAGCAAGAATTGCAGTGGCTCTATGGCATTCTCCAGGCAATTAACGAGGCCGAAGACTTTAACGCGGCACTGGCGATCGCCCTCCAGCAAGTGTGCGAATTGGCCGAATGGTTTTATGGCGAAGTTTGGCTTCCCGATGCCAAAGGCCAGCGATTGTGCGCTGGCCCTACCTATAGCCAAAACTCCGGCTCTGTCTTACAAGAATTTAGCCGCCAGAGTCAGGGCTTTAGCTTTGCCCCCAACCAAGGATTGCCGGGGCGCGTCTGGGTCGGGCGATCGCCCGAATGGATGAGTAACGTGTCGGAGCAAGACCCAGAAAGTTTTCCACGGGTTCATCTTGCCGCGCAATTTGAGATCAAAGCCGCCTGCGGGGTGCCCATTCTAACCGATCAAGAAGTCGTTGCGGTTTTGGTTTTATTTGCCCCAGAAGCCCGTGACCCTGACGAGCGATTTTTAGCCCTGATTCAATCTGTGGCCATTCAACTGGGGCAAGCAATGTATCGCAAGCGCACCCGCGAAGCCCTCCAGCGCAGCGAACGCACAACCCTTGCCATCCTCCGCGCCATCCCCGACCTTTTAATTCGGATGGATCAGGATGGGTACTATCAAGAAGTGCTCTGTGCGGGTGATCCCGATACGATGCTGCTCCCCACTCCGGAGCAAGGGAATAGCCTCTTTGATCTCTTGCCCCCGCATTTAGCCGACCAAAAGCTTTACTACACCCGCCAAGCCCTGCGCACCCAAACCGTCCAGGTCTACGAGCAAGAACTCACCATCCATGGACAATTTCGGAGCGAAGAACTTCGGATTACTCCGCTCAATGCAACGGAAGTGCTGGTCATTGTCCGAGACATTACCGTTCGCCAATCAGCCCTGCGCGATCGCCAATGGGCTGAAGCGGCCCTGCGCCATAGCGAAGCCACGAACCGCGCCATCATTCAATCCATCCCCGACTTGATGCTGCGGATGAATCGCAAAGGGCAATATCTCCAAGTATTGTCCCAAGGTCATGCGGTTGCGATCCCAAGGCTTAACAAAAACCCTGAAGCATCGGTTTTAGACCTCTTACCCCCAGAATTGGCCCAGCGTCGATTAGAGTTGATCGAACAAGCGCTAGACACGCAGACCGTCCAAGCCTATGAGCAACATCTCGTAATAGATGGCCGGCTGCATGACGAGGATGTGCGCATTACTCCGCTCACAACCGACGATGTTTTGGTGATTATTCGCGATGTGAGCGATCGCAAACAGATCGAACTTGCCCTTCAATCTAGCGAAGCCCGCTATCGACTGTTGTTTGAGAAAAACCCCCATCCGATGTGGGTCTATGACCTAGACACGCTCATGTTTTTGGCCGTCAACGAAGCCGCTATCACCAAATATGGCTACGATCGCGCCACCTTCTTAACCCTGTCCTTAGCCGACATTATCCAAGCGGATGCCGCAGATTGGCCGCCAATGTTGGCTATCCTTCAGGCTCCTGAGGGCATCAGAACGGGGTCTTGGGTTCATATGCTAGCCGATGGATGCGACATCGTGGTGGAGTTAGTGTCTCATCCCATTCCCTTTGCGGGTCGCCCCGCCCGCCTGGCCCTCGCCCAAGACATCACCCAACGCCAGATCGCGGAAGAAGCCCTGCGGCAACTGAATCAAGAGTTAGAAGATCGGGTTGCCCAACGGACAGTCGCACTCCAGGCTAGCGAAGAGCGGTGGCAGTTGGCGTTGCAGAGTAGCAATGCTGGCATTTGGGATTGGGATTATCGCACGGGGCAGGTGTTTCGGTCGGCGCGGTGGGCTGAGTTGCGGGGCTTGACCCTCGGCGAGTTTAATAATAGCCAAGATGAATGGTCTCGCCGAATTCATCCGGAAGACCATGACTATGTGATGGCTGCGGTGGCTGACCATATCGCCCAACGGACTCCCTATTACCAAGTCGAATATCGCATTTTCCACACAAACGGGCATACCGTTTGGCTCCTTGACCGGGGTCAAGGGATGTGGGATGAAAACGGCACCCTCGTGCGCATGGTGGGTTTTGAAACTGACATTACACAGCGTAAGCAAATTGAGTTAGCCCAACAAGCCAGTGAAGCCCGCTACCGAGCGGTCATGGATGGAGCCAATGATGTCATTTTGCTGGCAGATATGGAGGGCAATTTGGTGCAGGGCAACCAAAAAGCTGAAGCCCTATTGGGGTATTCCGCCACAGAACTGGCACATTTGCATATTTCCCAACTCCACCCACCCGACGAATGGAAACGGGCGCAGCACTGCTTCCAAACGGTGGCTCAAACCCAAGTGGGGCAACAGGTATTAGATATCACCTTAATCACCAAAGATCAGCAGAACATTCCCGTGGATGTGACCTGTTCTGTGATCGAAATTGCCGGAACTTTCTTTGCCTTGGGTATTTTTCGAGATATCCGCGATCGCAAATGCATTGAAGATGAACTGCGCAAGACAGCGGTGCGCCTTGCCCATGCCCAACGCATTGCCAAACTGGGCAGTTGGGAATTTGACCTCCAAACGGGAGTGATTATTTGGTCAGACGAGGTATTTCGCATTTTTGGGATAGACCCTGCCCAGGGTGCGCCCACCTATCCTCAGATCCAAGCCCTGATTCATCCCGATGACCGCGATCGCCATCAACAGGAAATCGATCAGGCGATCGCATCTGGCAACCCCTACAATATTGAGTTCCGCTTTGTGAACGGGAAAGGAGATCTACGCCATGCCTTGGCCCGGGGCGAAATTTTCCGCGATGTCTCAGGCCACCCTGCCCGCTTAGTGGGGACTGTGCTCGACATCACTGAGCGGAAGTCATGGGAAGCGGCGTTACAGGAAAGCGAAGCCCGCTATCGGGCGATCGTCGAAGACCAAACCGACTTGATTTGCCGGTTTACCTCCGATGGCACTCTCACCTTTGCCAACCTAGCTTATTGCCGTTATTTTGATGTACCCATCGGGGATCAACCCATCTCATTATGGTCATTGCTGGCTCCTGATGTGGTGTCCATTATGCAAGCTCAGTTAAAAACCCTGTCGCTGGACGTTCCAAGTATTTCCTACGAAGAGGAAGACATTTTTCCGAATGGTGAGGTGAGGTGGCAAGTCTGGACGGATCGTGCCATTTTCGACGCAATGGGCCAAGTCTTAGAATACCAATCGGTTGGTCATGATATTACCGCTCGCAAACGGGCGGAGTTAGCCTTGCAAGAGAGCGAAGCCAAACTCCGGCTCTTTGTGGAATGTGCGCCTGCGGCAGTGGCGATGTTTGACCAAGAGATGCGCTATTTGGTGGTGAGCAACCGTTGGCAGCAAGACTATAACCTGGGCGATCGCCCCCTCATTGGCCACAGCCATTATGACATCTTTCCTGAAACCCCCCAACGCTGGCGGGAGGTGCATCAGCAATGCTTGGCCGGAGCCGTCAAAACTGAGCAGAGGCAGAGCCTGGTGCGTGAAAACGGCGAGATCGACTGGCTCCGCTGGGAGGTGCGGCCTTGGGAGCGAGCCGACGGCAGCATTGGCGGCATCATCATGATGACCGAGGTAATTACGGAGCAAATTTTGGCGCAAGAACGGCTCCGCAATCTCTCTGATCGGCTTGCCCTTGCCATTCGATCAGGCGCTATTGGCATTTGGGAACGGGAGATAGCGACCAACCGCTTGCAGTGGGATGACCGCATGTATGAGCTGTATGACATCAACCGAGAGAGCCACCCAACGACCTTCGCGGCCTGGAAAAGAAGCGTGCATCCAGATGATCGAGGGGCTGCCGAAGCAGCCCTTGAACGGGCGATCGCCGAAGAAGTAGAATTTGACACCGAGTTTCGGATCCTCACTCCCTCGGGGGAGGTGCGCTATATGAAAGCATCGGCGCTCATACAGCACGATGAGCAAGGGTTTCCGGAGCGGATGGTAGGGATCACTTTTGAGATCACGGCACGGCGGGTGATGGAAGAACAACTACGCCAGAGCAACCAGCAATTGGCACTGACCAACCAAGAGCTAGAACGAGCCACCCGGCTCAAAGATGAGTTTTTGGCCAACATGAGCCATGAACTACGCACCCCCCTCAATGCTATTTTGGGGCTATCTGAGGGGTTACAGGACGTGGTGTTTGGGGCGATTAATGCCCCACAATCGAGGGCGATCGCCACCATCGAAAGCAGTGGCCGCCACCTGCTCGAACTCATCACCGATATTCTCGATCTATCCAAAATCGAGGCTGGGAAACTCGACCTCGACTACGGCGAGGTCAGCGTTCATCCCCTCTGCACCGCCAGCCTCACCTTCGTGCGGCAAATGGCTCAGAAGAAGAACATCCACCTCGATTTTCAGGTGAAAGGCACCCTGCAACCCTTTTCTGCCGATGAGCGTCGCCTGCGCCAAGTCCTCATTAACCTGCTTTCCAATGCCGTTAAATTTACCCCAGACCAAGGCCGAGTGACCCTGACCGTTTGGCTCGAACCGGCGCTGCAAGCCGATCTTGCTAGCCTAGATCCAGATGACCTTGCCCCTAGGGCAGAGCTTGATCTCCCCAGGATGGTGGCCTTTGCCGTTGAAGATAATGGCATTGGGATTGCGGCTTCCGATCTCAGCCGCCTGTTTCAACCCTTTGTGCAACTTGACAGTAGCCTCAACCGCCAACAAGCGGGCACGGGGTTGGGCTTAGCATTGGTGCGTCGCATTGTCGATCTGCATCATGGCACGCTCACCGTAGACAGCAAAATCGGCCAGGGTAGCCGCTTCACGGTACATCTACCCTATTGCCCAAACCCAACGGAGACATCTCCTCTGCCCGCCCCTCTGCCCGCATCCCTACTATCTAGCAATCAGCAAGTTCTGCTGATTGAAGATTCCATCCGAGAGGCGGAGCAACTGACCCGCTACTTTGCTGATTTGGGAATGCAAGCGAGCGTTCAAACCCAGGGAGAAGCAGCTTTAGAACTGGCGCGTACCCTACAGCCAGCCTTGATTGTGTTGGATTTGATCTTACCCAGTATGTCGGGTTGGGATCTGCTGACCCAACTGAAACAAGACCCGCTCACCCAAGGGATTCCAGTCATTATCACGTCTGCCATAGATAGCCGTGCCCAAGCCCTAGCGCTGGGTGCTTCTGCCTACCTGGTCAAGCCCATTAGCCGCGCCCAATTAGAACAGACCGTTGAAACGCTGCGAGGGCAAGGCATGACCTCCTCGCGGGCGCTGATTGTCGTCACCGATCACCTGTGCCCAGAGGGGCAATCAGTGCCGCAAACGGAGGGGCTTTTGGCCTTAGACGAAGGGGTAGACCCCGCTGCGCAACCGGATTCTTTGCTGTTGCCAGATGCAGATTTTTTGCCAGATCTAGATCCAGATATTGGGGAGGATTCAGGCACTTCTTTGCGGCTAGCACAGAAAGGGCGATCGCGCCCCCTTATTTTGATTGCTGAAGACAACCAAGCCAACATCGACAGCATCCAAGACTACCTCACCTACAAAGGCTATGACCTGATAGCCGCCTACGATGGGCAACAAGCCCTTGACCTAGCTCAGCAAACCTATCCAGACTTGATTTTGATGGATATTCAAATGCCCCACGTTGATGGGCTAGAAGCCATGCGGTGGTTCCAACAGCACCCCAGTCTGGCGGCTATCCCGATCATTGTGTTGAGCGCCCTCGCCATGGAGGCTGACCGAGAACGGTGTCTGGCGGCAGGAGCCAAAAATTATCTCGCCAAACCCTTTCGATTGCGAGACTTAGTGGATGCTATCGAGGCTCTACTAAACCCCTGAAACACTCTGATCTGAATGCTTGATTACCCGGTTTAGCCCCTGCCAACTACCTTGCTAACTCTTCGCCTGGATTCCCCCTCCTATGACTCTCCGCGCATCTCTCTTATTGGTTGATGATCGACCCGAAAACTTTGATGTCGTTCAAGTTTTACTCCACGGAGAAGGCTACGAATTAAACTACGCCGCCAGTGGACGGCGTGCCCTCGACCGTTTGGCCTACTACACCCCCGATGTCATTTTGCTCGATGCCATGATGCCCGACCTCGACGGCCTAGAAACCTGTCGGCAAATTAAGGCAAACCCCCAATGGCGGAGCATTCCTATCATTATGGTGACGGCGCTCAGCTCAAAAGAAGACCTAGCCCGGTGCTTAGAGGCCGGAGCCGATGATTTTATTAGTAAACCTGTCGATAAAGTAGAACTGCGTGCCCGGGTGCGATCGATGGTGCGGCTGAGTGCCCAATATTTTGAAATTCAAAAGCTCTACTCTGATTTACAAACGGTCAACCAATCCCTCAGTTCCTTCAATGAAGTCTTGGAAGCTCAAGTGCAGCAACGAACCGCAGCCTTAGAGCACACCTTAAATTACGATCCCCTCACAAACTTACCCAGTCGGCGGTTGTTTCGCAAAATTATTCAGCAAGCGATGCAAGAAGAACGCCGGCTACCCTTTGCTCTCGCGGGCTTAGATTGCGATCAATTTAAGTTGATTAATGCTTCTTTGGGGCATGTTGTTGGCGATCGCCTGTTGCGGGCGATCGCCAACCGGCTTTCGAGCTTTCTGCGCGATCAGGATGTGTTAGCTCGGCTCGGGGGCGATGAATTCTGTTTTTTCCTCAAGGAAATAGACTCTTACGATGACCTCCATGTCATCGCCAACCAAATTCTCTTGCAGTTTCAGATCCCCTTTGTGGTTGAAGACCTAGAAATTTATCTAACCGCCTGTATGGGGATGACGCTTTTTAGCCCAGACCATACGACGGCAGAAGAACCCTTGCAAGAAGCCGACACAGCCATGCATCGGGCTAAATTGCAGGGTAAATCGAGCTATCAGCTGTTTGAAGCATCCATGCATCAGTCGGCTATAGGGCGGTTGCAACTTGAGCAAGATATGCAACGAGCCTTGAAGCGGCAAGAGTTTCGGGTGCATTATCAGCCGATTCTAAATCTCAAAACCGA
>Ga0105049_10006943_pt1 | contig 13161 bp, 13 predicted proteins | sample MAT06_FD_78087 | JGI IMG/M metagenome (GOLD analysis project Ga0105049, IMG submission 78087) | Freshwater microbial communities from Lake Fryxell liftoff mats and glacier meltwater in Antarctica - MAT-06 | ecosystem: Environmental > Aquatic > Freshwater > Ice > Liftoff microbial mat | place...
ACACCTTCGGCGACGACGCTCAGCTTCAGACTGGCCGCCAGATTGATGATCGCGACGGTGATGGCTACATCGTCGCTGTCGCGCGGAATATCACGCACAAACGATCGATCAATTTTCACCTTGTCGATGGGATAGCGTTTCAAATACGACAGCGAAGAGTAGCCGGTGCCGAAATCGTCCACGGCCAGACTCACACCGAGATCCTTGAGCCGACCCAGTGTCCTGGTCATCGCGGTGACGTCTTCGAGAAACAGGCTCTCGGTCAATTCTAGCTCGATCATTTCGCCGGAGACACCGTGTTCGTGGAGTCGAGCAGCAATCTCCTCAACCAGATTTTTCTGCTTGAACTGTACGGCTGAGAGATTGATGGCGATTGGAATGGCCATGCCCTGATCGGCCCACTCACGCGCCTGCCGGATCGCTTCGTTGATGACCCATCGTCCGATGGGCATGATCAGGCCTCGATGTTCCGCGACAGAAATAAACTGGTCGGGTCCCAGCAAGCCGAGCTCCGGATGTTTCCAGCGAATCAGCGCCTCGACTGCAGTGGGTTTCCCGGTATGCGTACGCACCTCCGGTTGATAGTGCAGCGTGAATTCAAGCTCCCGGATGGCTTTGCGAATACCGGACTCAAGCGCCAGTGACTGAAACGCTTTCTTGTTCAGGCTCGGCTGGAAGAACTGCCAGTTATTGCGGCCCTGTTCCTTGGCCAGATACATGGCTGCGTCGGCGTTGCGAATCAGCGAGTCAGGAGTCTCGCCATCGCGTGGATAAACGCTCACGCCGATCGACGCCGAGACCGACAGCACCTGGTCCTCCAGCGAAAACGGCTCGCTGATAACGCTGGCGATCTTTTCGGCGACTGGCGCAATATCCTGGGCATCGGTGAGGTCCGCCAACACCACCAGAAATTCGTCGCCGCCGAGCCGACCGACCAGATCGACACCACGCAAACACGATTGCACTCTTGAGGCCACCCGCTTGAGCAATTCATCACCTGCGTAGTGCCCCAGCGAGTCATTGATCGTTTTGAAATTGTCGAGGTCAACGAACATAATGCCGACCTCGGTTTGATTGCGGCGCGCCGTGGCGAGAATGACTTGAATACGATCAAGCAGCAGGGTACGGTTCGGGAGCTTGGTCAGCGTATCGTGATGCGCCAAGAAATGTATGTGTGCCTCGGCCTGCCTCCGGTCGCTGATGTCGCGAATCACCGTCATGCGGTGCGTGACGTTTGCATATACCAGGTCCTTGCCGACCAGCTCGACGGCGAAGCGGCTGCCATCGCCGCGCACCAATGTAATTTCGTAAGGACGCTCAAAGCCTGAACGAATATTGCCCACCACCGTTTCAAAGTCTTCCGGTGCGATGAAATCCTGATTGCGGCGGCCGATCAACTCCGCTCTTGGAAGACGGATCATTCGCGCCGCCGCTTCATTGCAGTCGACAATGATTCCGGCGTTGAGGAAGACGATACCCTCAGTGGTGGCATCGGCAAATTTTTGCAGCCGCTCTTCACTGTCGCGGATGGCCTTTTCAGCTGCGTGGTGCCGCGTGATGTCGTTTATCAGTACGAACGCTGCCGCTGCCTCGCCAGCATCGTTGAAGTGGGGGATCAGCGTGACCTCAAAGGTGCGCTCACTCCCGTCGGGCAGGCGATTCTGGCGCTCGTAGCGGACGGTCTCGCCGGCCAACGCGCGCTCGATGTACGGCTTGATGACGGCGAAGGCATCCGCACCAATAATATCCGGCACAGACTTGCCAACGATTGAAACTTCGTCCAGGCCAAAACTGTGCGCGTATGCCCGGTTGGCAAAAAGGCACCTGAAATTGTCGCGGGCGAAATAAGCAACCAGTGCAGGAATATTGTCCGCCAGTAATCTCAATAGCTGCGCAGAACTGGCCGTGCTGGCGGGTTTCTCCAAGGGTGGTTGTGGTGACGACATGAGGCCTGCCTCTTTTAGGATCGTTCTCTGGCGGTGCGTGGACACTATAGGATTGATTGCCGGGCACGTAAAGCAGCGACAAGCGGCGGCAACATCAACCAGCGATTCGCGCAAATTTGAAAAAACTTTCAAATCATCCGCTTAACCATTGACGTAACAGGGTTTTTTCGATAAATTTGAACGCATGGAACAAGACTTTCAGCGCTTTGAAGACCGGCTCAATCATTTCGTGACGCTATTCCACCGGCTGCGTTCGGAAAACACTGAGCTGCGCCAAAACGTCGCAACCAAATCCGATGATGTTAAACGCTTGTCAGAAAAACTGGATCAGGCCAAAACGCGCATCGAAGCACTGATCGCGCAATTGCCAGAAACTGAAGGTGACCGTCGATGAACGACGCGAAGGAGGCCAAACCAGCCAAGGACGCCAAGGGCGTGACGATCACCGTGATGGGACGCGAGTTTCGCGTCGCTGCACCCGATGGCGAAGAGCGTCAGTTGTTGGCATCGGTCGAATTTCTCAACAAGAAAATGCGCGAGATTCGCGATACCGGCAAAGTAGTTGGCAATGAACGCATCGCCATTATGGCCGCCCTCAATATTGCCCACGAACATCTGCAAAAGCCCGGTGCTGCGCGGGCAGCCAAGGGCCCGGTGGCAGAAATCGATGTCGACTTTGCGCGCCGCAAAATCTCTGCGTTTGAAGACATCATTGAAAAGGCGATTTCCGATCAGGAAAAACTTTTCTAGTCAGTGACGGGCAGCCGCGCAATGCGGTTGGCAACGCGTTATAGTGTCAGCATTGCACGGCATTTGAGCGTTCGCTTAGGTCTTAGATCCTTTGAACCGATAGACTGTAAGTCGAGGTTGTTTGGTATGTGTTGCCGGTGTGCGCGTCCCACGCGGATGTACCTGAAGGCTTCCTGCAAACGACCGCCTTGAACCCTGGTTCAAGAGTGCGGGCCTAAGCGAACACTCAAGTACCGTGCCCTTCTGCAGCGCCCTGCAACTTTTCCCGACTTCTAAATTACCCCGCGATCATGGCTGCCTGGTTAATGAAATCCGAGCCGGAAGAGTTTTCCATCGACGATCTCGTCAAGGCGCCTGAGCAAAGCATTCCCTGGTTTGGCGTGCGCAATTATCTGGCACGCAATTTCATGCGCGACCAAATGAAGATCGGCGATGAAGTGCTGTTTTATCACTCCTCCTGTCCCGAGCCCGGCATCGCCGGACTGGCGCGCGTGTCGACGACAGCTTATCCGGACAAAACGCAGTGGGACAAAAAGGGAAAGTACTTCGATGCCAAGGCAACGAAAGAGATTCCACGCTGGATGCTGGTTGATGTAAAGCTGGTCAAAAAAACCAAATTGTTATCGCTGGCTGGAATGCGCGGGCAGCCTTCGCTGGCCGATATGGTGGTGTTGCAAAAAGGCAATCGGTTGTCAATCACGCCGGTAAAGCCGAACGAACTGAAGGCCGTGCTGAAGATGCTCGGAACGACGTTTTGATTGCAACCCGCTTCGGCAGATTTCAGAAAGCCTGATCCTAGAAACGGCAGTTGACCGCTTGCCGCAATCAATGAGGACTCGAAGTGTTTGAAAGTTGTGATGTTTTGTCCGTTTGCCCTACGTTTGAGACCGCTACAGGCGTGATTGTACGTTTTTGCGGCTCCCTGGCTGCGTTGCTCCTCCTAGCAGAGTGTAGTCTGCGTCGTCGTCGCGCCTTGCCAGAAAGCCGCAAAAACGCACACTCATGCCCGTCCAACTGCCGTTTCTAGGATGATCCGCGGACTCATCATCCTGCTCAGCTTTCAGGGCGCAGGTGAAATCGTCTCGCGTCTTTTCTCGCTACCTGTTCCCGGCCCCGTTATCGGCCTGGTTTTGCTGCTTGCGTTCCTCATTCGTCGCGGCAAAGTCGATGCACCTATCGATACCGTGGCCTCTGCGCTGGTCAAGAATCTTGGCTTGCTGTTTGTGCCTGCCGCTGTCGGCGTGGTGATGTTCCTGCCGCAACTCAAGGCCAACTTCTGGGCGATCAGCATCGCTTTGACGGTGAGCGTGGTAGCGACCATCGCGGTAAGTGCGGCCATTCTCCAGTTCTGGCCGGGCCATCGCCAGACCGAGGCCGAAGAGCCGAAAGAATCCGCGTGACACCCGCCCTGCCCATCGCCGAAATCTGGGTCTATCTTGCCGGCAGCCCGCTATTCGCCTTGCTGTTGACGCTGGCGGCTTACGAAATCGGCGTGACGATTTACGAGCGCGCCAACCGCAATCCCTTCGCCAATCCCGTTGCTATTGCCGTGATCATCGTCGCCATCGGCATTTCGCTCATCGACATGCCGTATACAAAATATTTCGAGGGCGCGCAGTTCATCCACTTCCTGCTTGGTACTGCAACCGTTGCGTTGGCGGTGCCGATTTATCAGTGCTGGGATTCGCTGCGCGGCAAAGTGCTGCCGTTGATTACATCGCTATTGTGCGGTGGCGCGGTATCTATCCTGACTGCCGTGTTTACTGCACGCTTGTTTGGCGCCGACATGACCATTCAAAAAGCGATGCTCGCCAAATCCGTGACTGCGCCCATCGCCATGGGCGTGGCTGAGCGGATTTCAGCGTCGCCCACGCTGACGGCAGTGTTCGCTGTGTGCACCGGCGTCATCGGCGCCATCCTGGCGCGCTACATACTCGATGCCCTGCGCTTGACCGCCTGGTGGCAACGCGGCTTTGCCATCGGTGTTGCCGCGCATGGCATCGGCACCTCACGGGCGATGTCAATCCACCCCGAAGCGGGCGCATTTGCAGGCCTCGCCATGGGCATGCACGGTGTGGCAGGTGCGGTGCTGATTCCGCTGATTGCGGACGTGATCATCTGAATGGATATCGTCTACTGGCTGATTTATCTGGGCGTCGGAATCTTCGTCGGTTTCTTTGCCGGTCTGCTCGGCATCGGCGGCGGCTCGGTGATGGTGCCCATCCTTTCTCTCATGTTCACGTCGCAAGAATTTTCAAGCGATAACGTGGTGCATATGGCGCTCGCTACATCGATGGCCACCATCATCCCCGGCGGTGTCGCGAGTGCCTGGATGCATCACAAACACAAGGCGGTAAACTGGCTCGTCGTCAAGCAAATGTTGCCGGGAATTTTAGTCGGTACATTCTCCGGCGCGGTCATCGCGCACTTTTCCAGTACCGCATTCCTGAAAACTTTTTTCGTCGGCTTCATCTGTTTTCTCGCGCTGCAATTGTTGTTTGATCTCAAACCCAGGAGCCGTCACGCCTTGCCGGGCACGGGTGGCATGTTTGTGTTCGGTGTAGTAATGGGCGTTATTTCGAGCTTCGCCGGTATTGGCGGTGCGGTGCTCTCGATTGCCTTCCTCACCTGGTGCAACTTTCGCATGCACGATGCCATCGGCACTGCGGCGGCGATCGGCGTGCCGCTGGCAATTGCCGGCACCATTGGATTCGTAGCCACCGGCCTGTTCGACAGAGGGCTGCCGATGTGGAGCCTGGGTTACGTGTATCTGCCCGCATTCGCCGGGATCGCCATTACCAGTTTCGCGATTGCACCGTTGGGGGCGAAGCTGGCGCATCGGATGCCGGTTGTGGTGTTGCGCAGGGTGTTTGTGGTTTTTCTGGTGGCGCTGGCGGTGAAGATGGCGGTGTCGGTTTGATTCTTTGTCGTCGTCCCAGCGCAGGCTGGGACCCAGTCCAATCCTTGATCGGTTTTTTGTACAGCGGCAGAAGTGAGGTTGGAGGGGCTGGATTCCAGCCTTTGCTGGAATGACGGCGCTTAGGGATTTTAGGTAAAACTCTAGCGTTGGCGCGGCGTTTGATGTGTTTTTGGCTCGAAAGGCCTGCCAATCTTTGAGTTTTATCGGCTAGGTTTCAACTATTGTTGCGATGTTTGTCAAAACACCTGCATGGCCCATGTCACGAATGGAGTTGATTCTCATGAAGACTACCTTGGTGATTTTCTTCCTCAACGTCCAGAGTAGCTACACAAATAATACCGAGACGCGAGCCACTAATGAGGCCTTTGACACAGTGCAGTCCTACGCATCAAGCAGGGGTGCGTGGCGCATCAAGACGTTTGCGACCGATCAAGACATCCACGTTTGGGAGCTCGGCGGACGACCTACAGATCTTGTGGCAATGGCTCGTGCCAATACTGAGAAACACTACGGCGATGTTCTTGCCGAGGGTTACGTCATTGAAACCGACGACGGTATGAGAGGCGTTCGGCGCGAACTGAAGGCGCGCGGCCTTCCTGCTCATCTTGAGAAGTCGAAGTCAGGCTTGGTTTTTTGGGCTCCAAACAATACCAATTATCGAACGAAATCTACTCCTCGACAGCTAGCCGCCAATGCCGAAGGCAACTAGCGCGGCGTCAGAGCGTCAAGGCTAGCGCCCCCTCAAATCCCATTCCAATCCCGCATGATCTTCTCAAATATCTCCACCGACTGATCGATGCGACTCACCGAGCACCATTCATCCGTCTGATGGGCCATTTCAGGTTGTCCAGGACCAATGATGACAGTCGGCACTGCGCCGCCGTAGCCTCTTTTCAAATCAGCCCCATCGGTCGAAAACATGATGGTCCTGGGTGAGGGTTTGCCGTCGATGAACGGCGTAGCAGTCACATAGACGCTTTCGATCCACTCATCCGGTTCGGAATAGAGCGTCGGCGTATCGACAATTTTTCGAACGCTACCGATATCGCCGATCAGGTTCTGGATCGAATGACACAGATGCACATGATCGATCCCCGGCACGGTGCGGATATCTACCGTGAGTTTTGCCGAGTCGGGCACGGAGTTGGTATTGAGTCCGCCGTGGATGGTGGCAATGTTCATCGTCGGCTTGCCCATGACGTGATGGCAATCGATGCCACATTCGTGTTTCCAGTCGAAGTGTTCGAGCTTGGCGATTACCTTGTTCATTTTCAGAATTGCGTTTTCGCCTTGTTCCGGCATCGAGCCGTGCGCGGTTTTGCCCTTGGTCTCGATTTCCACCCACATCAGGCCCTTGTGGCCGATATAGGGATAGTTGGCGGTGGGCTCGGCCACGACGATGGCGCCGGCGCGGTCGAGCAATTTTTCTTCGGCAAGGTACTTGGCACCTTCGCAGCCGACTTCCTCGGAGGCCGTGAGCACCAGCGTGATGCCGGGGGAATTTTTAAGGAAAGGCGCCAGCTTGATCGCGGCGACGACGAAGGCCGCGATGCCGCTTTTCATGTCCGTCGAGCCGCGCCCATACAGGCGATCACCATCGGTCTCGCCGGTGAAAGGGTCTTTTGACCATTTGGCCATGCCGAGCGGAACGATATCGATATGGCCGGTAAAGCAAATCGGCGGTTTCTCGTGCCGCCCACCGATGGTGGCGACCACGCTGGTGCGCGCGTCGGCGAACTCGTGATACTTCACCTCAAAGCCCGCTGTCTCCAGCAGCTTGCCAAGATGGTGCGCGCAATCCCGCTCCATGCCGGGCGGGTTGATGGTGTTGTAGTGCAGCAGGTCGCGGGTGAGTTGAAGGGGCTGAGTACGCATGGTTTGCTGGCCTTAATGAGCGGTTTTTTTATTTCGCATCCAGTGATTCATCGCCTCCACCGCCACCGAGAACCCCAGCGCGAAATACAGATACCCCTTGGGGATCTTCAGGCCGAAGCCGTCTGCAATGAGGAACACGCCGATGAGCAACAAGAAGGGGGGAGCGAGCATCTTGATGTTGGGATGCGCGGAAACGAAATCCGACAAAGGGCCGGAGGCGGCGGGCATGATGAACATGGCCACGAAGACGACCTTTACTCAAAGCGTATCGACCATGCCGACGGCAGTAATCACCGAGTCCAGCGAAAAGATAATATTGATGGTCCACGCCGGCGTCGCCAGCAACAGCAAACGGGTGCCAAGCGCCAGCGTGTCCAATCTTGCGACCTAAATCCCGCTGATGCGGCGGTAGACTATTGGTGAGGATCGCCAAAAAAACAATATTGTCGATGCCGAGTACAATTTCAAGCGCCGAAAGTGTGAGGGGGGATAGCCTACTTTGCGGATTGGATACCCACTCGAAGGTGAAAAATTCCATGGCGTTGGCTTCTCGAAGGCAATTCGACAAGAGTGCATGTTACCAAAGGTGCCGTCTAGAAAATATGATCTGACCATCTGGCCACGACAGTGGATTTGCAGTGTGGTGGTTTTGGTCTTTGTCGGCTGCACGCAGTTGGGCGCCGGACTCTATCGGCCCGATTTGAACGATGACATCATTGCGCGAGTGGCGCTGGGACAAACCGCGCAGGAAATTACTGCTTTACTAGGAACACCTTACCGGCGGCTGCGCTTTGACAACCTCAAGTCGACAGCATGGGATTATCGCTATCGCGATGCCTGGGGATACTGGGTGGATTTCAGCGTGATGATGGGCGACGATGGACGTGTCGTGAACAAGGTCTCGGTACGCCTAGATCCAGTCGACAGATGAGTGAATGCAATAAGGTCCTGCCGCTTATCGCGTCAATCTGTCCAGCGCTTCACGGTATTTATCGCTGGTCTTTTGCGCAATATCTGCAGGCACATCGGGCGCAGGCGGCTTGCGATTGAAGCCAATCCCATCCAGCCAGTTGCGGATGTATTGCTTGTCGAAACTCTCCGGTGACTCACCAACCTTGTAGGTCGCCACCGGCCAGAAGCGCGAGGAATCTGGCGTAAGCGCCTCGTCAATGAGGTGGAGCCTTCCATTCGCATCGAGACCAAATTCGAACTTGGTATCGGCGATGATGATGCCTTTACCGAGCGCATATTCTGCCGCTTCCGTGTAGAGCCGAATAGCGATTTCGCGCACTTCAGCGGCGCGCGCAGCGCCGATGATTTTCTCGCATGTGGCGAAGTCAATGTTTTCGTCGTGTTCACCGGCTTCGGCCTTGGTGGCGGGCGTGAATATCGGCTCCGGCAATTTCGAGGCACGTCGCAATCCTGCCGGCAGCTTCACCCCACAAACTGATTGTGACTCCTGGTACTCCTTCCAGCCGGAACCCTCCATATAGCCACGCACGACAGCCTCTATCGGCAGCACTTGGTATTTGTTGACGACGATGGCGCGGCCGCGCACCTGATCGCGTTCGTCTGCTGCAACCACTGATTCCGGATCGATGCCGGTGAGTTGATTCGACACGACATGATTGAGCTTGTCGAACCAGAAATTGGCCAGCGCAACGAGAATTTCACCCTTGTGCGGAATCGGCGTTGGCAAGATCACGTCGTAAGCCGACAGGCGGTCACTCGTGACCAGCAGCAGCTTGTCTTCACCGACGGCGTAAATGTCGCGCACCTTGCCGCGCGCGATGAGGGGGAGGGACGTGATCGATGATTCGTACATGCAGCTATGCCACCAATACAAAGAGGACAACGGGCGCCGTGGCTAACGACAGTAGCAATGGATAAACAGCGCCAACGAACGCATAGCGTAGCGTTGTGGCCCACCAGCGTCCGCCGAAGAAACGCTGCATCGCAATGAAATAATAAATCAGCGCCGCCAGCAAGACCGCATCTCCCACATAGTCCGGGAGCAGCGCTTTCAGGAGCAGTACAAAAAATGTGAAGGCATGCACATGCAGCGCGTAGACCACGTGCTCGCCGTAGTACATTTTGCGCCTAACGTAAATTAGCTTGGTAAGTAGCGCGAACAGCGGCAACATCAGGAACAGCGCATACGGCAAACTTGCGAGCATGCCTGCCTTCATCATCTCAATGAAATCTTTTTCGGTTTTACCTCTGTATTTTTCCCCCAGCTTGACTTGAAGTTGGCGGCATATTTCTTGTCCCTCCTTGCACTCCAGATCGATAGTGACCGGCTTTGCCGTGACGCCCGCCAATGCTTGTTCATCCGTCGGCGTGTTCGACTTGTAGGAAAACCAGGCTCCTTTCACAGCCTTGACGGGCTCACCCGTCGTTGTCTTAATGTGAACGATGCTTCCCCAGCCAGCGATTTTCACTACCAGGAAAAACAAAAAGCTGGCGGTGATGTAAAGGCGGAGCGGTGAGATATAGCGTTGTTTGCGCCCAGCGCGAAATTCGCGGGTTAGTTCAGCGGGCTTGAAAAACAGCAAGCCCAACGTCCGCCAAAGCTTACCCTCCAGCGCGACATAGTGCGTGATGAACTCGTGCACGAACTCCCAGAACGTGGGCGGATGATTGGCGGTATCCTGCCCACACCCGGGGCAATAGTTCCCCGAGGGATCGCCTAAAAAAGCATCGCAATTTCGGCAGCGCGTTTGCGCTGCCTCGGCAGTTGTCAATTCACAACCTGCGTCAATTCACCCTTCGCGTATTTCGACGCCATGACCGCGAGGCTTATCGCCCTGATTTTTGATCCCTGTCCCGCACAGCCAAACTGCTGGTAACGCTGCTTGCAGATCTCCTTGGCAGCCGCACGAGCCGGCTTGAGGAAGTCGCGCGGATCAAAGTGTGATTTATTTTCGTTCATGAACTTGCGCACCGCTGCCGTCATCGCGAGGCGGATGTCGGTGTCGATGTTGATCTTGCGCACGCCGTTCTTGATGCCTTCCTGGATTTCTTCGACCGGCACGCCGTAGGTCTCTTTCATTTCGCCGCCGTTGGCGCGGATGATATCGAGCAAATCCTGCGGCACACTGGAGGAACCGTGCATCACCAGATGCGTGTTGGGAATGCGCGCGTGGATTTCTTTGATGCGGTCGATGGCGAGGATGTCGCCGGTCGGTTTGCGGGTGAATTTGTATGCGCCATGCGAGGTGCCGATGGCGATGGCCAACGCATCCACACCGGTTTTCTGGACAAAATCGGCGGCTTCATTGGGATCGGTCAACAACTGCTCGCGCGTCATGGTTGCATCGGTGCCGTGGCCGTCTTCCTTGTCGCCTTTCATCGTTTCCAGCGAGCCCAGGCAGCCCAGTTCGCCTTCGACCGACACGCCGGTGGCATGGGCCATGTCGACAACCTTGCGGGTGACATCGACGTTGTATTCATAGCTGGCGATAGTTTTGCCGTCAGCCTGCAAGGAGCCATCCATCATCACGCTGGAAAAGCCCAATTTCATGGCCGAATCGCAAACCGCCGGCGACTGGCCGTGGTCCTGATGCATCACCACCGGAATGTGCGGATAGGAGTCGACTGCGGCTTGAATCAGATATTTCAAAAACGTCTCACCCGCATATTTGCGCGCGCCCGCAGAGGCCTGCATGATGACCGGGCTGTCGGTCTCGGCGGCAGCCTCCATAATCGCCTGCACCTGCTCCAGATTGTTGACGTTGAAAGCGGGCAAACCGTAGCCGTTTTCGGCAGCGTGGTCGAGCAATTGGCGCATGGAAACGAGTGGCATGAATCTCTCCTGAGTAGGCGTGGCGCCCGATACCGCGTTGGGCTGGTCCGGGTGGATATTGGAAGCCCTGCATTTTACCGCGATGGCTGAGTCTGGGGATGACTCACGCAAGCCTGGTAAAAATTGCAAACACTATTGCTGGCGCGGCTCCTAGGACGAAAATGCTCTGAAATGCTCACCAATACTGGGGTTTCAACTCTTTATCGGCGGGCGCGCCGGGGGCGCTTCCCAATACATCAAGCCGGTCGATGCTCCCCCAACTTCACGATCTTCATCGTATTGGTGCCACCAGATTGCCCAATCGGCTCGCCCATGGTGATGACGACGATGTCCCCCAACTGCGCGACGCCTTTGTCCAGCAGCACCTGCTCAGCGGCGTTCATCAATTTCTCGCGGTCATGCCCCTCGTAGGCGAGGGTGAAGGGGCGCACGTCGCGCATCAATGCCGTCTTGGTAAGCGTGCCTTCTTCGGGTGTCAGCGCATAGATCGGCACGCCTGAATTGAGGCGCGACATCCACAGCGCGGTAGAGCCCGATTGCGTAAGCGCCGCGATACATTTCACCTTCAAGTGGTGCGCGGTAAATAGTGCTGCCATCGCGATCGATTGATCGACTCGCGTGAATACACGATCAAGGAATTCGCGGTCCAGTTTGTTCTCCGCACTCTTTTCAGCTTCCTTGCAAACCCTGACCATCGCCTCCACAGCTTCCACAGGGTAGGCGCCGGACGCGGATTCGGCAGAGAGCATCACGGCATCAGTACCGTCCAGCACCGCATTGGCCACGTCGGATACTTCGGCGCGCGTGGGGATTGGCGATGTCACCATTGATTCCATCATCTGCGTGGCCGTAATGGTGAGTTTGTTCATCTCTCGCGCCATGCGGATCATGCGTTTTTGCAATGCTGGCACTGCAGCGTCGCCGACCTCTACAGCCAGATCGCCGCGCGCGACCATGATGCCGTCGCAGGCTTTCATGATGTCGGTGAGGGCTTCGGTGGTGACCGCTTCGGAGCGCTCTATTTTCGCTATCAGCAATGCATGGCCACCGGCTGCGCGCATCAGCTCGCGCGCCATGTACATATCTGCGCCGCTCTTGGGAAACGATACCGCGAGGAAGTCGGCACCGATGGCCACAGCGGTCTTGATGTCGTCCATGTCCTTGGAGGTCAACGGCGGGGCAGTGAGGCCGCCGCCTTTGCGGTTGATGCCCTTGTTGTTCGACAGCACGCCGCCGACTTGTACCTTGCATTCGATACGGTTGCCTTTTACCGACATCACTTCAAAAACGATCAGACCGTCGTTAAGCAACAGAATGTCTTTGGCCTTTACATCACGTGCCAACTCTTTGTAGTCGATGCCAACCTGCTTTTCGTCGCCCAGAGGGCAATCGGCGTCGAGGACGAACGTGTCGCCGGTCTTCAAGGTGACTTTGTTGTCTTTAAATTTGCCAACGCGGATTTTTGGCCCCTGCAGATCAGCGAGGATGCCGACGGTTCGCCCAGATTTTTTCGCCAGATCGCGGACCAGATTGGCGCGCGCAATATGGTCCTCGGATTTGCCGTGCGAGAAATTCATTCGTACTACGTCCACGCCAGCTTTAATCAGGCTTTCCAGTATTTCAGGTGAGGACGAAGCAGGGCCGAGAGTGGCGACAATTTTGGTGGCGCGTGGCATGACAGATTTCCTTTTCTGCGTTGCCGCTGGGGCAAACGCGTTAGCAGCAAACAACGAGTGACGTAGTTACTTTGCGGCGCGCTGTTCCAGAATCTCAACAGCAGGCAATACCCTGCCCTCGAGGAACTCTAGAAACGCACCACCGCCGGTGGAGATGTATGAAACCCGATCGCTGATGCCGTATTTGGC
>Ga0105049_10006946_pt1 | contig 13157 bp, 15 predicted proteins | sample MAT06_FD_78087 | JGI IMG/M metagenome (GOLD analysis project Ga0105049, IMG submission 78087) | Freshwater microbial communities from Lake Fryxell liftoff mats and glacier meltwater in Antarctica - MAT-06 | ecosystem: Environmental > Aquatic > Freshwater > Ice > Liftoff microbial mat | place...
GAAAGAATATCTCTTCGAGATCCAGATAATCACCGAATTCGAGCAGGACGGTATCTTCTTCGTAGTCTGCCAGCAGCAGGTCGAACCGCGAATCCACCGGCAGTTGGGAGGCCTCGACGCCAGCGATAGGGAAATCATCGGCGATGATTAACTTGGCGTGGTTCCCCGGAGCCATCAGTATAATCAGAGCCCATGCACTGATCACTCCGGTCAACAGTTTTTTGGTTGAGGATCGATTTTTCAATACTCTACTCTCGCAAATCGGGTGAAGGTGCGCCATCGGGCATGCTACCCATAGAACTATAGGCTGATTCCCTGTCATTCGGAGGCATTGTCACAAGGAATTCCGCCGGACCCTCCGCAGCCCTCAGGGAAAGCGGAGTCGCCAGAATCAAAGGCGTTTCTCCGGGACTGTGGTCCTTTAGTCGGGCAACATCCTTTTGGAAGGCGGCCAGGAGGTGGTCGAACCGGGACTTCTGCGGATTGTCGGAAGGCTGGGTTTTCGCAACGGGGAAATCATCGGCAATGACGAGCAGCGCGCGGGCCGGGGTTGCGGCCGGCGTCAGCAAAATACTGGCGGCGGCAACTGCGGCCATGGGCTTAACCCAAAAGCGATTTATCGCTGTCGCGGAAAACGTGAGTTTTCCGAATCCACGGCGGGCGAAGACCTTTCGGCGGGAAAAATGGAGGGTTTTGCGCCGTCAAAACCGTCTTTGTTTTCCTCTGATCTGGCCGGGCAAAAGCATTCAAGCCGTGAGCCAGCTTGCGGGCGAGATTGTTGTCGAAGAAAAATCTCACGCTGCAAGCAGGCGTTCTTCGAACTCTACCGCATCTTGCACTGCTTCCACCGAACGGGCGCACCAGGGCATCGAAGACTTTTTGATCTTTCGTGATATCCAGCAGGGCCTGCTCGCCCGTTTCCTCCTGCACCTCGACAAGGAGTCCGCGACCATTCGTGAGAAATTTTTCCGTGCAGAAGGGATGCGTGGCGTTTGGAAAATGCGCCATGGCCTTTTCCCGGGCTTTATGAATGGTCGGCCACGAGATTCCCCGCTTGGGAAACGCGTCCACAAAACGCACCTCCATCAAATCCAGAAAGCCAAGGGCCAGTTTGCCCTCGATGGGATCCAGTTGACCGTGCCAGAGGGCGTCCGTCGCATACCGGCGCCCGCGCGATTTAAACCGATACCCCCGCAGCCAACGCCTGATTCGCGACGTCGAAACGCCCGTGAGGCGCGCCGCCTCCGCGACGGAATAAATTCCGAGATTAAACAGGCTCGCTGATGCTTCGGGCATGGTCATGAATACGTGAAGAGGCTCCATCTGGAAATGGCGGAGGATTACCCCCATGGCCGCCGGGTGTAATCACAGAGTGTCGCAATGCCCGGGAAATCATTCAGGAAGTGCCTCACGCAAAGGGCGCAAAGGATGGGACGAAAGGCTTTGTAGCCAACTCCCAAGATGCACTTTTCATGAAGATGCACCGGAGTGGCTTTTTCTCCGCCTGTCCAAACCTTCTCATCCTTCCCACCCTTTGCGTGAGACCATCGTTGGCGGGATTCATGACATCGGGTTCCGCGTCCTAAAAATCGATTCATCGAACATGGCGGACGTGTATTACGTGCCGTTTTTCGCTACAGCAGTTACGGCAGCCGAAACCGAAGTGAGGTCGCTTTGATCTGATTCACACTTGCAGAAAAGCAGAAACTCTGCACATTACCCGCATGACAATTATACTCTCAGTATCCGGTCGCGGCCTCATCGCCCTGCCAGCGGAAATGCGGAAAGCCGCTGGTATCCGCCCGCAAGACAGCCTCATCGCCGAGACCACGCCCGAAGGCATCCTGCTGCGGCCGGCGGTGACGCTGCCCGTGGAAATCTACTCGCCGGAGCGCTTGGCGGAATTTGACGCCGGGGAAGCGGAACTGGCAGCAGTGATGGCCGCGAAAAGCGGGTAATAAAAAGCGATGCGGGTTTTCCTCGATGCGAATGTCCTTTTTTCCGCCGCCAAAAGCAGTGGGGCAGTGCGGCAGTTTCTCCACAAACTCAAGAGCCTCGGGCACACGCTGGTGGCGGATGGATATGTAACCAGCGAAGCGCGGCGAAATCTGGAGGCTAAATTTCCGTCGGCAATGGAGGACTTTGAAAAAGTGCTGGAGGCGATGGAAACATCCGCCACTGCCAGCAAGCCGCTGGGGACCGAAGTCGCGCCGGGCTTGCCGGAAAAAGACCGCCCCGTGCTGGCTGCGGCCATTCGGCACCGGTGCCAAGTCCTGCTAACGGGCGACAAAGCACATTTCGGGCCGCTCTACGGCCAGACTCTCGAAGGGGTAGTGATTCATTCGCCCGCGAGCTTTGCCGCCACACTCAGAACACTATGAAGCTGTAATTCAAACAGAAGCCTTGCCAGACGGATGCCGTGAAGGCGGTGGCGGATTGCTTCGCCGGACAGCCGAAGAGCCGGGGCCACAAGTATGCGCTGGACCCAGGCCGGGCTGCGGCGTGGACGTCGAAGGGGTCATCGAAGGGGTACAAGTTCTGAATGGCACGAAGTTAAGACGAGTTTGGGAGGACCTACCCTTACTCCTGAACCTACCCCTACTCGCCGCTCTTCCCGGGGGTAAGTGCAGGTTCAAGGGCAGGTGGAGGTCGGAGATTCCGAACGAGCTTTTCTGTCCAAAATATTCCTGAACTTCGTGCCATTTAGGCCAGGCAGAATTGGCAGCGGCCTGGGGCGCTGCTACAGGAAGAGGCTCTGATGCAGGAGGCGGCGTGGAGAAGAAGGAGGGGAGGCGTTTGAGTATGGGGGGGATTTACTCCAGAGAACACGGAGGGCACGGAGAACAGGTTTTGGGACAGGATTAAGACACGCGGCGGAGTGGGCAGGGGCGATTAAAGAGAAATGAACTCAAACAGGAACCACCTCTCTCAACACGGCTTCGTCGCGCTTGTGGTTGCGGCAATTGTCCTGCAAGGGCTGTGGGTGGGTTTGCTCATTTCCATCGCGCTCTGGCTGTTTTGGTAGTGGAACGGATTTATGGATTTGATTTCACCGCGTCCGTTTTGGCCGCTGAAAAACGGATTGCCCGCGACTTATCCGCCGCTGCGGCAGGATCTCACCTGCGACGTGGCGGTGCTGGGGGCGGGGATCAGCGGGGCGTTGATGGCGGATGAGTTGAGCCGGGCGGGGTTTGACGTGGTGGTGCTGGACAAGCGCGATGTGGCGGGTGGCAGCACGAGCGCGAGCACGGCGTTGCTGCAATATGAGATTGATGTCTCGCTGGTGGATCTCACGAAAATGATCGGCCGTGCGGATGCGGAGCGGGCTTATCAATTGTGCCACGAGAGCATTGATCTGCTCGAAGGGCTGGCGCGGGAGATGGATGCGGGTTGTTCCTTCCAGCGGAAGAAGAGTGTGTATCTTGGCACGCGCAAAAGCGATGCCCGCATGCTGCAAAAAGAGGGCGAGGCCCGGAGGGCGGCGGGGATCGCGGTGGAGTATTGGGACGAGGCGGATGTCTCGGCGCATTTCTATTTCTCGCGTCCGGCGGCGCTGATGTCGGAGCAGGGGGCGGAGTTGGATTGTTACAAATTCACGCACGAGTTGCTGGCCCGTGCGGCGCGGAACGGGGCGCGGATTTTCGATCGGACGACGGTGAAAGATTACGAGCCGGAGGGCGACGGGGTGCGGCTGAAGACGGATCGCGGGAACACGGTGCGGGCGCGGCAGGTGGTCTTTGCCACGGGCTATGAGTCGCAGAATTATCTGCCGAAAAAAGTGGTCTCGTTGAAGAGCACGTTTGCGCTGGCGAGCGAACCGCTGGAGGCTTTTCCGGGCTGGTGGGAACGGTGCCTGATCTGGACGACGGCGCGTCCGTATATCTATCTGCGCACGACGAACGACGGGCGGGCCATGATGGGTGGCGGGGATGATCCCTTCCGCAATCCAGATCGGCGCGACTGGCTGGTGGACAAAAAGACGGAGCGGCTGGCGGAGGATTTTCGGGGGATGTTTCCCGCGATTGAGCTGGAGGTGGCGTATCGCTGGGCGGGGACTTTCGGCGAGACGAAGGACGGGCTGGCTTACATCGGTCAGGTGCGGCAGATGCCGCAGTGCTGGTTCGCGCTGGGTTTCGGCGGGAACGGGATCACGTACAGCGTACTGGCGGCCCGGATCATCCGCGATGCGCTCAAGGAAAAGCCGAATGCGGACGCAAGGCTGTTTCGCTTTGATCGGTGAGGAAGAGAACGAAGGGCTGCCTCACCATCCTCAGCGCCCTTGGCATGAGGCTCTTTTCCTCCTATTTGCTGCCGGGTTTGACAGCCGGAATGGCGGCCAGATCGGGAGGGAGGTTGTCCGCCTCGAAGGTTTCGACGTTCATCTGCATGAGCGAGACGAAGGGGCAGCCGAAATCGGGGAGGGTTCCGCCGCTGCGGTCCACGATGGCTCCGGCGGCTTGGACGATGCCGCCGTGGTCGCGGACGATCTGGATGGTTTCCTGCACGCGGCCGCCGCGGGTGACGACGTCCTCGGCGACAAGAAATTTTTCGCCGGGGGTGATGGTGAAGCGGCGCATGATTAGGGCACCGGAGTCGTCTTTTTCGGCGAAGATGTGGCGTTTGCCGAGGTGACGGGCGATTTCCTGTCCGACAATAATGCCGCCGACGGCGGGGGAGATGATGGTGGTGGCCTCGTAATGGCCGAGTTTATCGGCGAGGAGGCCGCAGACTTGGGCGGCGATGGCGGCATCCTGCAGCAGCAAGGCGCATTGGAAAAACTCGCGGCTACGGAGGCCGGAGCGCAGAATGAAGTGGCCGTGGAGGAGGGCACCGGTTTGGCGGAAAAGATCGAGGACGGTTTGGTCGGTGGTCATTGGGTGGATTGGTAATCGCCCCATTCTCTTGGGGCGAGACACGGCAACGGAGTGCCGCGACTACAGGATCATTGATTTACGAAAGTGAGGCCATTTTTTTGGCGTTCGAGGAATTCGGCGGCGAGAGCGCGGTAGGCGGCTGCGCCAGGGCCGGCGGGGTCGTGTTCGAGGATGGTGCGGCCGTGGCTGGGGGCTTCGCCGAAGCGGACAGTGCGGGGGATGACGGTCTTAAAGACGACTTCCTGGAAATGGTCTCGGGCGTCTTTGACGACGGCGGGGTTGAGGTTTGTGCGGGCGTCGAACATGGTCATGAGAAGGCCGCAGAGGGCGAGGTTCGGATTTGCGCCGGAGGTGCGGATGCGCCCCATCACTTCCATGAGGAGAGCGAGGCCTTCGAGGGCGTAGTATTCGCACTGCACGGGAATGAGGAGTTCGTCGGCGGCGGCGAGGGCGTTGGACATCCAGATGCCGAGGGAGGGGGGGCAGTCGAGAAAGACGTAGTCGAATTGGCCGCTGGTGCGGAGGGATTTGAGGACGTTGCGAAGCTGGAGGAGGGGTTCGTCCATGCGCGCGACTTCGATCTCGGCCCCGGCCATGTCGAGATCGGCGGGGATGAGGAAGAGATTCTCGTGGCGTGTGGCGGCGGTTTCGATCTCGGAGCGTTCGCCGATCATGGCGTGGTAGAGGCTGCGGCCCTTGAGGTCGCCAAGGCCGAGGGAGCTGGTGGCGTTGCCCTGGGGATCGAGGTCGGCGAGGAGAACACGGATGCCGCGTTCGGCAAGGGCGGCGGAGAGATTGACGGCGGTGGTGGTTTTTCCCACTCCGCCTTTCTGGTTGGTGACGGCGATGATTTTCACAGGGGGCGTTTGGAATAGTAAGCGATGAGACCGTCCACAATGGCATCGGCGTATTCGCGGTAAATACTTTTGCGCATGACGCCGCCGAAGTTTTTTCGGCCTTCGTAATCCCCGGCCTGGATGCGGGCGAAAACGTTGCGGCTGTTCATGACATAGGGTTCGGCATAGACGACGGGGCAGATGAAGAGGCGGTTGGCGAGGAGGTTGCGGGCCCAGACATAGGGGTTGGCATTCACGCGGGTGGCGGAGGAGCCCTCGTAGCGATAAGGAGGGAGGCCGGTGGCCTCGGCCATCTTTTGGGCCATGACATCGGTGAGGGCGATTTCCTCGCTGTAGGAACGATTGAGCAGCTTGATGAGCATGTCGTGGCGCTGGTCTTCGTAGGCGAGTTCCCCGCTGCTGAGGGCTCCGGCGATGAGGAAGTGCAGGTGGTTTTGATCCACCAGTTTCGGGTTGGCGGCGTCGCCCCATTCCTCGGCGTTGAAATGCAGGCAAATGACGACGTCGGGGCGGATGTTTTCGTTGACGAGTTTGCCGCGGCGGCGGATCTCGCCGACACGGTAGAAGAGGCGTTCGCTTTCCTTTTGCAGGCTGAATTCGGTGGCGGGTGTGCCTTTGTCGGCGAGGGAGGCGGAGGCGGCTTTTTTTAATCCTCCGGGGCGGAGCGTGGTGGTGGGGGCGGGTTTCGAGCGGGTGAAATAGACCTGGGCACCGAGGGCTTGGAGGCGGATGGAGATAAGTTTGGCGACGGCGAGGGTCATGTCGCCTTCGGTGACGGGTTTGGAGGAGCCGATCTGGAACCAGCGTTCTTCCATCCTGGCCCAGTATCCGCCGAGGTGGCCGGGGTCGAGGGCGATCTTGAGTCCGGCGAGGGGCTTGCCGGGTTCCTCGGGAGGAAGTGCGGCGCGGCTGCGCCAGTAAGTCGGGACGGCCTTGGCGGTGGCGCGGGAGGACGCAAAGCGGAGGAGAAACGGAGCGGCGTCGGGGCGGGTTTTAATGAGGGCGTCGTTGTCGTGGATGGTGATCATTTCCTTCCACGCGCCACCAGGGGCGTAAACCTTGTCCAGCAGGGAGACAAAGTCGTCGCGGGTGATGGTTTCCTGATAGGGGTTGAGCTTTGACCAGTCGGGAACCGGGGCCAAAGGACTAAGCACCGCAGGGGCGGTGGAGGCGGAAAGGAGCAGCAGAGCCGGTAGGGCGAAATTATTCACGCGGAGGGTATTTAACCACAGCAGGCGGGAAGGACACGGACAAAACGCAGGAGAGAAGTTTTTTTCAATCCGCTCTGTGTTCCCGTTCGGGCCTGTGGTTAATTTCTTTCAATGATTCGTATTTTGTTTCTCGGGGACATCGTGGGCGAGCCTGGCCGGAATGCCGTTACGCGGATGGTTCCCAAGTTTTTGAAAGAGCGCGGCGTGGATTTTGTCATCGTCAACGGGGAGAACGCCGCCGGGGGGCGGGGCATCACCGGGAGGATCGCGATTGACCTTTTGCGCTGTGGTGTCGCGGTGATTACGACCGGGGATCATGTCTGGGATCAGAGGGAAACGGCCGGGTTTATTGCGACCGAGCCGCGGCTTTTGCGTCCGATCAATTATCCCGAGGGTGCACCGGGGCATGGGAGCATTGTGCTGGAGACAAGCAAGGGCAAGGTGGCGGTTCTTAATGTGCAGGGCCGTACCTTCATGCAGGCAATCCTGGAAAATCCTTTTCATGCGGCCGATGCCGAGGTGGAGCGTTTGCGGGAGGAAACAAAAGTGATTATCGTGGACATGCATGCCGAGACGACCAGCGAGAAGATCGCGATGGGACGCTTTCTGGATGGCAGGGTATCCGCCGTCTTCGGCACCCACACGCACGTCCAGACCTCGGATGAGCGGATCTTTCCCGAAGGAACGGCTTTCCTCTGCGACGCGGGCATGTGTGGTCCGGATGATTCGTGTCTGGGGCGTGAACCCGGCCCGATTATCAAGCGCTTCATGGATAACCTGCCCGGACATTTTCCCGTGGCGAGGGGGCCGGTGCGGATTTGCGGGGCCTTGATTGAAGTCGAGGAAACGACGGGCCGTACGATTTCGATCCAGAGGGTGTCAGAAAAACTCGCCGTTCATGAGTTGCAAAGCCATTGACTTTGCGGAAAAACCGGCGACTATTTCCTGCTCCACTGATTTCTGAGCTATGAAACGCACCTATCAACCAAGCAAGCGCACGCGCAAACAGCAATTTGGCTTCCGCACGCGGATGAAAACCAAAAGCGGCCGGGCCATTCTGAGCCGCCGCCGTCAGCGTGGTCGCAAGCGGCTCTTGCCGAAGGGTGTCGAAATCCATTTCGCCCGCCACACCCAGGCCTGAACGCCTCGGTTTTCCTCGCGGCGCGCGCATCCGGCTCAGCCGGGAATTTGCCTTTGTCCGTCGGAAGGGGCGTTCCGTGCAGGGGCGTTTTTTACGCATGACGGCGGCACGGGAGGAGGGCGAAACCCGCTTCGGACTCATTACGTCGCGCCGGGTGGGCGGGGCGGTGGTCCGCAACCGCGTGAGACGCCGGCTGCGGGAAATCTGCCGCCTGCATCGTCCGCAGGTTTTGCCGGGATGGCTGGTGGTGGTTTCCGCGAAATCCTCGGCGGCATCGGCCGGGTACGAAGAATTGCGCGAGGAATGGTTGCTTCTCATCCGCCAGCTTTCTATTTTGCCTCGCTCCTGAATGACCAAGCTCATTATTTTTCTGATTCACGTCTACCGTTGGACGCTGAAGCCGTTTCTGCACGTGCTCAGTGGCGGGATGGGCGGGTGCCGTTTCGAGCCGAGCTGTTCGCAGTACTGTCTGGAAGCCGTGCAACGTCACGGCGCGGGAAGAGGTTTGTGGATGGGCATCCGGCGCCTTGGCCGGTGTCATCCGTGGGGCGGCAGCGGGTATGATCCCGTGCCGGAAATTTTTAAAACACATTGCTAATGGACCGTAAAGCCTGGATCGCCATCATTTTCTCCGTTGTCGGGCTCGGGCTCTGGCAGTGGTATTACGTCGAAACGTACTCCGCTCCGATGCCGCCGGCTTCGGAGATCACAAAGGCTGCCGCCACGCCTGCGGCCACTCCGGCGGCTGCGGCAGCCACGCCAGCTCCCTGGCCGATTGCCGGAGAACCTGCCATCACCGCACTCACGAAAAGCCTTTTTACCAGAAACGCCGAGTATGTTTTCAGCAATGACAAGGGCGGGATTGAGCGCGCCGTTTTGCTGCTGCATTACGGGGAGCAAAAAAAAGCGGTTCCTCTGAACGAAGGCAGTGCCATGCCGATTGGTGCGGTCGGGGAAAATCCCGGCTCCGCCTGGGGTGGTTTTGACATGAAGACGGATTTGGCCAGGAGCGAAGCGGTCTTCACCCGCCGCGATGCCGACGGATTGGAAGTCACCAAGCGATTCACTCTCCCTCAGGATGAGACGAAGAGTGATCTTTACGTGATTCGGATGGAACTGGAATTTCGCAATTCCGGGACGGCGGCGGTTTCCCGGACCGGCTATTTTGTCAGCACGGGCGGAGCGGCCCCGGTGCATCTGCACGATCTGCCCATGTACACCCGTTTCGATTGGATGCACGACAACACCAAGTTTGCCGGCCTTGATGTGAATTGGTTCAATGCCAGTTCGGTGCCTTTGCTGGGCATTCCCATCCGGGCGGCCCAAAGTCTTTTTCAGGAAAGCAAACCCGATGTGGTCTGGGCCGGGGTGGCGAGCCAGTATTTTTGCACCATTGTCACCACCGAAAAAACCAAGGGTGTCTCCGCCTGGGCCACGCGTTTCGATGCGATCATGCCTGAGAAGGCGCCTGCTTCTGGCATTCAGGGCGGTTTGGGGATGCCGAAGTTCACTCTCGCACCGGGAGAAACCTTGCAGGAATCCTTCCTCATCTACGCCGGACCCAAGGAACTCAAGCGCCTGCAAGATCTTAACAAAGGTCAGGACGCGGTGATGAACTTCGGCATGTTCGGCTTTGTCAGCAAATTCCTGCTCTGGGCCATGAACGGGCTCAACGGGATTTTCCACAGCTACGCCGTTTCCATCATCATCCTGACGCTGATGATCAAGTCGGTGCTCTGGCCTGTGCAGAACAAGGCCACAGACCAGATGCGCAAGATGGCGCTGCTCTCGCCCAAGATGACCGAGGTGCGGGAGAAGTACAAAGACGACCCGCAGAAGATGAATGCGAAGATGATGGAGCTGTACAAGGACTACGGCGTCAATCCCTTCAGCGGGTGTCTCCCGATGCTGATCCAGATTCCGATTTTCTTTGGATTTTATTCGATGCTCGGCAGCGCGATCGAATTGCGGAACAGCCAGTTCCTCTGGATTCAGGATCTCTCGCAGCCCGACACGGTCTGGCACATCGTGGGTATTAATTTTCCCGTCAACCTGCTCCCCATCGTCATGGCTGGCACGATGGTCTGGCAGATGGCGATTTCGCCCAAGACGGGCGACGCCATGCAGCAGCGCATCATGTTGTTCATGCCCATCATTTTCCTCGTTTTCTGCTACAACTATGCCAGCGGGCTTGCGCTGTATTGGACAACGCAGAATCTTTTCTCTATTGTGCAGCTCTACCTGACGCGGAACAAGCCCCTGCCCACGCTGGAAAAGAAAAGCGTGGCCGCCAAACGCGAGGCTGATGCCGTCAAGAAAAAGAAAAAACGTCCCGGTCCATGAGCAACAATGTCACTCCGCGCGAAATCCTCGACACCATGCTGGGCTACCTCTGCTTCGTCTTTGAAATCGAGGAGCAGGAGCGCGATGGCCACCAGGTTTTGCAAATTTTCACCCACGAGGCGGACGCCTTGATCGGCCGCCGCGATCAAACGCTCGACGACCTGCAATTTCTGCTTAACCGCATTCTCCAGTCCGGCGATGGGAAAGCCCCGCGCGTGGTCGTGGATGTGGACCATCATCGCGCCATGCGGGACGATGTTCTGGCCGATAAAGTGCGTCATCTGGCCGAGGCGGTCAAAAGCACCGGCCGGCCTCTGCAGACCGACTCGCTGAATTCCTATGACCGCTACGTCGTCCACAATGTCTTCAAGGACGATCCGGATCTCATGACGTGGAGTCCGTCCGACGACTCCAAGGTCAAACGCATCACCATCAAGCTGCGGCCAAAATAATCCAGCATGACTATCCGGGTGTGTTTTCTCTTTCTTTGCAGTCTCAGCGCAATGCTGGGCGCGGCGGAGCCGGTCGTCACGGCCAATTCCGCGCTTCTTTTTGACGCGAACACGGGCCGGGTTCTCTTCAAGAAAAATGAGAACGAACGCCGCCCGGTCGCCAGCACACAGAAACTTCTCACCTCCCTGATCATTGCGGAAAGTGGCGGTCTTTCGCTGCCGGTCATCATCACAAAAGTTGATACCCAGGCCGAGCCAACCAAGCTTTATCTCAAGCCGGGAGATTCCTACACCCGGATACAGCTTCTCACCGCCCTCTTGATCAAGAGCCCCAACGATGTGGCCCGTGCCCTGGCCCGTGACAATGCCGGCGACCTTTCCAGCTTCGCGGACAAAATGAACCGCCGCATGTCTCGATTGGGCGGCAATTCCTCGAACTTCGTCAACCCCAACGGCCTGCCCGCCGTGAACCAATATTCCACCGCCCGCGACATGGCCCGCGTGGCCCGGGCGGCGTATTTTAATCCGCTTCTGCGCGACATCATGCGCACGAAATATTTCACCTTCCGCTACGCCAGCGGCAAAACCGCCGCCATTAAAAACACGAACCGTGTGCTGCGCTCCTACTCCTTTTGCAACGGAATGAAGACGGGCTACACCGATGCCGCCGGTCACTGCCTGGTTTCCAGCGGTTCCTATAACGGGAAGGATGTCATTGCCATCGTGTTCGGTGAAAAAAAATCCCGGATCTGGAATGAATCCGCCGCACTGCTCGCTTACGGTCTGGGCCTTGATGACATGCAGATGGCGTCCTTGCGCGTCGCGCCCCCCCAAGCCGGGGATGAGTAGTCGCTTTTTTCGTGGCCCGGCAATACACCATCGAAAGTCCGGCGGGCGCTCCGAGCAGTATTGATTACGCGGCGGAGCTCAATGAGCAGCAGCTTGCCGCCGTCACCTCGCCGCCCGGAGCCTCCCTCGTTATCGCCGGCGCGGGCAGTGGCAAAACCCGCACGCTGACCTACCGGGTGGCGTGGCTGCTCGAACAGGGCGCACCTGCGCGCAGCATCCTTCTGCTTACGTTCACCAACAAGGCCGCGCGGGAAATGCTCGAACGCGTGACCAGCCTGCTTCCAAGCGGCGCGGAGGGGATCTGGGGTGGAACGTTTCACTCCATTGGCAATCGCATCCTGCGTCGCCATGCCGAACGCGTCGGCTTCCGCCAGGGTTTCACCATCATGGATCGCAATGATCAGGAAGAGCTGATTGAAAGCATCGTCGCCCGCGAAGGGCTGCGCACTACCGACCGGCGGTTTCCCAAAGGCGAAGTGCTGGCCGATGTTTTCAGCTATTCCGTCAACACGGGTGCCAGCGTGCCGCAGGTGCTTCTGGCCAAATACCGCTACTTCATCCCGCTGGCGGAACAGATCGAGCACACCCAGATCACCTACGAGGCACGGAAAAAGGATGTGAACGCGATGGACTTCGACGACCTGCTTTCCAAGACCTTGGAACTTTTCCGCACCTGTGAAGATGTCGCCGAATCCTATCAGCAACAATTCCGCCATGTCCTGGTGGATGAATATCAGGACACCAACCGCATCCAGGCCGAACTGGTCGATGCCATCGCGCGGCACCACGGCAACATCATGGTCGTGGGTGATGATGCCCAGAGCATCTATTCGTGGCGCGGGGCGAATTTTGAAAACATCCTGCAATTTCCCAAGCGGCATCCGGATGTGCAGGTCTTCAAGATCGAGACGAATTACCGCAGTGTGCCCGAGGTGTTGAATGTCGCCAATGCCGCCATCCTGGCGAACGAGCGTCAGTTTCCGAAAAATCTCGCGCCCGTGCGGGCCTCGCATCCCATGCGTCCCGCGCTTGTGCCTCTTGCCACCAATTCGCAGCAGGCCGCCTTCGTCGCCCAGCGTGTCTTGGAGCTGCACGAGGAGGGTATCCCCCTGGCCGAAATGGCCGTGCTTTACCGCGCCCATTACCACTCGATGGAGGTGCAGTTGGAGTTCACCCGGCGCGGCATTCCCTTCGCTATTACGAGCGGACTGCGTTTCTTCGAGCAGGCCCATATCAAGGACGTTGCGGCCTTCATGAAATTTGCCATCAATCCGCGCGACGAGGTTGCCTTCAAGCGCATGGCGAAGCTGTTGCCCGGCATCGGCGCGAAGACCGCCGAGTCGCTCTGGTCCCAAGCCTCCGCCGCGCTGGGCGGACGGCCCGCCTTTGGCCTCCTGCGTGATCTGAAAGTTCCGGCCAAGTCCGCCAAA
>Ga0105049_10006948_pt1 | contig 13155 bp, 12 predicted proteins | sample MAT06_FD_78087 | JGI IMG/M metagenome (GOLD analysis project Ga0105049, IMG submission 78087) | Freshwater microbial communities from Lake Fryxell liftoff mats and glacier meltwater in Antarctica - MAT-06 | ecosystem: Environmental > Aquatic > Freshwater > Ice > Liftoff microbial mat | place...
AATGAGTACCACACCCATTGCACCTCCTACGAAATCTCCAAAATACAAAATAGCAAAAACTGCTGCCAATACTAGCCGAATTAACCTGTCGGCATTTCCCATATTCTTTTTCATAGTATGTAAATTTAATCGTTAAAATACGGGTTGGTCTGCGCTATTATTGATACAACCCAAGAAGTGTGTCAAACTATAACAACGGCAAGAAACGAATGAATACTGGCTCTTTAGGTGACCTTAGTTACACAGATGTATGTTTTTCGTCAGGTTTTACAGAAGCGGTGTGTTCCAGAGGACCACTGGTGTTTATGGATGTTTCCCCGGAATCTATCTTGAAGAAAAAGACAATCCTTTTAAGATCATCTTGATCATAGCTGCCATTTTTTTATAAGCTGGAAACAATTTTTATTGCTTGGAGTTGTGCACAGAATGGTAAAGGGGACCTGTTGGATAGGTCTCAAAAGGGAAGTGTTTCTATTCGGAGAAAGCGAAGTGTCGATTACCCTAAACGACTTTGCTGATTCGCTTCGGGTTTATTTGTTGATCGCGATTTTTTTGAGTGAGTAAAAGTCTTTCCTTCTGTCTTTCAAATTATTCACACTGCCAAATTGATGCAGTTCTTTCAGCAAGTCCAGGTCCACATCGCAGATAAGGATCATTTCGGTATTGGGGGTGGCCTCCGCTTTTACGCCGTTGGTTGGGAACGCAAAATCGCAGGGGGTGAATACCGCAGACTGTGCAAACTGGATATCCATGTTACTCACTTTGGGCAGGTTGCCGACGCTACCGGCAATAGCCACAAAACATTCGTTTTCAATAGCACGTGCCTGTGCACATCGTTTAACGCGGTGAAAACCATTTTGGGTATCGGTTAAAAAAGGGACGAACAGCAACTTCATGCCGTCATCGGCCAACAAGCGGCCGAGCTCCGGAAACTCTACATCATAACAAATTAAGACACCAATTTTTCCGCAATCGGTATCAAATACCTGCAAGTCGTTGCCGCCAATCATTCCCCAACTGTGAATTTCATTTGGCGTGATATGAATTTTTCTAAACTCTTCAATACTCCCATCTCTTCTACATAAAAATCCTACGTTGTACAATTTATTATCTTCTAGTAGCGGCATGCTTCCGGTGATGATGTTGATATTATACGAAATAGCGTATTGGTGAAATTGTTGTTTAATGGCTTCGGTATGCAGGGCAAGCGCTCTAATGGCCTCGCTTTCGGGAAGGTGATTGTAAGCCGACATCAATGGTGCATTGAACAATTCGGGAAACAAAATAAAATCACTGCTATAATCAGAAACGGCGTCGATAAAATACTCCATCTGTTCATACAAAGATTCTATGGTGGCAAGCGTACGCATCTGCCATTGCACCAAACCCAGGCGCACCACAGATTTGCGTGAGTTGATTAGTTTGGGTGATTTGGTATAATAGATATTATTCCATTCTAATAATGTAGCAAATTCTTTAGAACTAAGATCGCCGGGAAGGTATCCCTTCATCACTTTGATTACGTGGAAATCATTGCTTAACTGAAAGCTTAGTACAGGATCGTATATTTCTTTTTGTTTTACTTTATCAATGTATTGTTTGGGAGTGAGGGTATCAGCATATTCGTTGTAGTTCGGAATTCGCCCACCAAAAACGATAGAAATAAGGTTCAGTTTTTCGCAAAGTTCTTTCCGAGCGTCGTACAATCTTCTTCCAAGGCGAAGTCCACGGTGTTCGGGGCTCACCCAAACATCAATACCATACAGGGTATCGCCTTCGGGTACGTGAGTGTTAAAGGTATAATTGCCAGTAATATCTGCATAAGAATGGTCTGCTTCAAAAGATTCATTGTTTACCATAATCGACAATGCGCTACCCACCACCTTGCCGTTTATCACAGCAGCTAACTGACCTTCCGGAAATATATCGAGCAACGTTCTGAGGTGATGTTCTTTCCAATAAGACCCTTCCATGTCTGTGTAGGCGTGCAACATGGATGATTTGAGTTCCGGATAATCTTCGATTTGTAAGTGACGTATTTCTACATTGGTGATTTCCATAAAAAAGCGGCGTTGTGTTGAATAAACAAAATGTAAGGAATAAAAGCGAAAACGACGCAATATTTTTTAAAACAATGCGGTGTTTAACGATTTGAATAAAAAGTTAGGAGCGAAAGTCCGACTGCATCCGAATGAGGGCAATGGACTCAGCGATCATTTCCTGGTTGTATTCGAGTGCCAGTGATTTATGATTGATGGCATCTACAATGGTCCCGATCAAACATAGACCACCGGTAAGTAAAAACAAGATACCCATGCCTATCTGGCCAATCAAAAAACGATGGATGCCTGCAATACAAACTAATCCGAGCAAACAGGTTAACAAAATGGTTTGCGGGTCTTTTCTTTTGGTTCTAAAGATGAGGGCAAACTGCTGCAATTGATCAGCGCTGTAATCTTTGGTGAGATTGTTAACGTACATGAGTTCATCAGCAGTAATGTCGGGAATCATATTTAGAACAATGCTGTTACGATCTGTGTTCATGCCGGGGATGTTTGAAGGGGTTAAAGTTATTTTTTAAAAGCGTATACATTCTATGAATAAGAACTGCCAAGGCTAAAACTCCGAGGGGATGCTGCTCCCAGGAACGGCTGAGGTTGCCGTGCAACAACCATGATATCGAATGGCCCAGACCGCAACCCGGGCAGAAAGTAAGCCCCAACCATTTGAATACACAAAGCTGAAAGTGATCGGTTGCCGCAGGGTTGATGGCAGCCAGGTAAACCAACGTCAGCAGCCAGCAACCAAGTTCAAAGTATGGAGCTTTTATTTTTTTGAGTGTTGTCATGTGCGTTGGTTGATTGAATTGTTCCAGAAACAATTATTTATTTCAAGCTCACCCACAAATGTGCCACGCTGTTTTTGCCGCTGGTTCTTTCTTCTATTTCTATGCCTGGAATATTTCTGATGATATCTACCAATTTTTTAAATCCATAATTACGCGGATCAAAACTAGGTTCCTTTTTTATGATGTGATTGCCGAGTGTGCTCAGAAAGACCCACCCGTCTTCTTCTGCCAGGTCGTTGATGCTATTGATAACGAGCTTTTGCAGCTGTTGGTTGAGAGAAGAAGTATCTGCTTTTTTTCTGCTATTCTTTTTAGGGGTACTTTTTGCAGGCGCTTCATCTTTGTTTTCTTTTTGTAAGATCTCAATAAAAATAAATTTATTACAGGCTGCGATGAAAGCCGCTGGTGTTTTTTGTTCGCCGATACCAAAAACTTTTTTACCGGCTTCTCTTAATCTGGTGGCCAGCCGGGTAAAATCGCTGTCGCTGCTCACGATGCAGAAACCATCTACGTTGCCGGTGTATAAAATATCCATGGCGTCGATGATGAGCGCAGAATCAGAAGAGTTTTTTCCGCTGGTATAACTGTACTGTTGTACAGGCGTGATAGCATTTTGCAACAATACTGTTTTCCAGCCAGTGAGGGTGGGTTTGGTCCAATCGCCATAGATTCTTTTAAAGGTGGGGGTGCCGTAACGTGCAATTTCTTCCAGCATACCCTTTATGTTGGAATAGGGCACATTGTCTGCATCAATTAATACCGCCAGCTTTAATTCAGTGTTTGTATCCATACGGTTTCCTTTATAAAAGCAAGTTACCGATTGCAGTTGTTATTTTCTATTAATAAAACGGATCGGCCGTATGGTGGTGCTGCATCGGAGCAACCGGTTGTAGAGCATTGGAGCACCCAATGATCAGCTCATTTTCCGTTTGCGTGCTGTAGATTCAGAAGTAAGTCGCTGTAAGAAGTTGCGATATAATCCGCAGGTAAAATATTGAAAAGCGAAGCATAGTGATCACACTGTGCTTGAATTTTTTCGAGTCCAAGCGCGCCGTTGTGGTCTATGGCTTCTACTTCGATGAATTTGCCAAGGTCTTTTACTTCATCGAAATGAAACTTTACATTATCGATAAAATAAATGCGGCGTTTTTTATCAACGACCACTTTGACCTCGTGTACTTTACACAATATGTCTTTTAACGCCTGATCGGGTTCGTGTGTGTACAGCAGTACCTGCGAAAGTTTTGCGCTGGCATCGTTTGGACGAAGGTACCAGATAAGGGCATTTTCGATGGTACCTTCCCGAAGTTTAAGCCGCCCTACTTTGGCGGTAAAATAAGTGTCTATCTGATGGTCCTCTCCTTTATAAACGGGTTGGAGGTTCAGCAAAATGGCTTCCAGTTTTTCTGGATCAGCCACCTTGGCTTTGAATTCTATAATGTTGTATGCCATGAATATAAGTTGAGCGGGCAAAGGTATGGGAAGATAGCCTGCAAAAAAGTTGGGGGAGGTCTGAAATAGTTATTGTAAGGAGGGTTTTTGGAATAAAGAATAGGAATTGTAATCCTCTAGAAATGAAAAAGGCTACCCGGGCAAGGGCAGCCTTTTTGCAGATTGGTTTTTAATTAATTTTCCATCGCATTTGTATTCAATTCGGTGTCTGCGATGGAGGTCAAGAGCAGGTCGCAATTTTTTTCTTCTTCCAGGGTTTTTAAAAAATGTTTTAGCGGAACCTTGTGGCCTAATACTTTTGCAAAGGCGGCTAAGGTGCCGTACGTGGCAATTTCATAATGTTCTACTTTTTGAGAAGCAGCGATGATACCTGCATCGCGAACCGGACCTGGTTCGGTATCTTCCATGATGCCCTGGCCTTCCAGCAGCAGGCCTGCCATGGCATCACATTTTTTTGCTACTGCTTTTTTATCGATCGCTTCGAAGCAGGTTTCTAATCGCGAAATATGTTCTACAGTTTGGGCAAGGTGATCCGTGATGGCCTTTTTCAATTTTGGCGAAGTGGCATTTTTAGCCATTTTTGGCAGAGCTTTCGACAATGCTTTTTCTGCCCAATAAATGTCTTTCAAACTGTCTTCAAACAGATCTTGTAATTGTTTAGCAGCCTGCTTCTTAGCAGGAATTTTCTTAGTACCAGCTTTTTTTGTTGTTGAGTCCATGATTGATTTTTTTAGAAGTGTAATGATGGGGTTGAACAGATATTAAAACGATTATCGTGCCATGTAGAATTGTATATTGACATCAGTTTATTGCAGCCTATTTTTTTTTCGGTTTAAAATTATTAACTTGATGTCCGGATATTTCCCTGTCTGCCATTGAGAATAACGCATAAATATGAAAGGATAAACGATGCAAACCTTACACCCACAAATAGGTAAACTGAACAAGCGAATTTTTGGAAAAACACCATGTGACCAAAGAAAATATTATACTCCCGCTGGTTGATACTGCTTTGACCTACACAGAATTAATGGAGAAACTTTACCGGAACGTAAAAAATTTTTTCGTATGCAGTGTGCAATGGCATGGCGAGGTGGTAAAACCGGATTTGGAGGCGGGGAAAATCATAGTAAGAATAAGTACAAAACCTGAAAAATAACAACTAAAAAAAAGCGGTAAAAAATGATTCGAGGAAATACAGAGACAGAAAATTTAATGGATCCAATCATCATGAAAATTAAACTAGCCGCTACTTTTCCAGACGTCAGCAATAGCCACACCCGACCAAACCGAAAAAAGTTGAACAGGCAAAACGCTTCAAAAAAACAGCTATTTCTACTTTTACTATTTGTTTCTAGTGTTGTATTTTCTTTTGGCCAATCAAAAGAGCTGGCAACTCAAATTTATACAGTTGGCGTCCTTCACCAGGGAAACAAAAAATTTGACCATCAAACAATTTATAAGCTTTTAAATCAGTATAACCCCGACATCATATTATGGGAACAAGACACTGACTTTAAAAGAGTGTTTGGGCTACAAACAGCCCATTTTTTAAAAATCGCAAAGGTGGGCATTGAGCAATTAGCACTACAAAAATATACCAGAAAACAAAAAAAAGTAAAAATTTTTGGATTCGATACTGCTTTCGCTTCCAAAAAAAAGTATATAAAAAAGCGAATAAAAATGGATGAACTTTTTTTTGATAGCCTTAATGCTATCAAAATGAAACCTGCAGACAGTAGCATGAATGCAGCGTATAATAACAAAATAAACCACTATTATAATTTTATATTTGATGCCGACTTGATTCGTATAAACAAGCCTGATGTTATTGATATGGCAAGGGATTTGTACGGAATAAAACAAGCACACATTCTGTCCCTCGGCAAAAAATACATAACAGATAGCGCACTGGTAAACAAATTTGAAGAAGAGTTGATATTTTGGGAAGCTAGAAATAATTATATGGTACAACAAATACAATCGTTTGCCAAACAGTTTGAAGGAAAAAGGATGATGATCCTTACAGGACTTAATCACAAATATTACTTAGTAGACAAATTAACTGAACAAGAAAATAGTACAATTACCATCAAAGAGATTGAGAATCACTAAAATAGAATTCTTTTATACACAAATCCCCTCTAACCCAAATTGAAAGTACTAGGCAGCGTGGCAAACAACCCACTCATTGCTTTTTTGAATAGCTTCCTCTAAGTATTTTTTATACAAAACAAGCATACAGACACAGCTTCCAATTTAATGGCAGATCGAACGGAGAAGCCCAAAATCAAGTTTACCAAGGCTGGGTTTGATATGATACAGGTTAGGTGGTCCGCGATGTTCTTTTTGAATTTTGGCGAAGTGCCGTTTTTTTCCATCTTTTTCCAGAGCTTTCTACAATGATTTCTCTGCCCAATAAACGTCTTTTAAACTGTCGTCAATGAGATCTTGTAATTGTTTAGTAGCCTGCTTCTTAGCAGGAATTTTCTTAGTGCCAGCTTTTTTGTTGTTGAGTCCAAGATTGATTTTTTTAGAAGTGTAATGATGGCGTTGAATAGATATTAAAACGACTATCGTGCCATGTAGAATCGTACATAGACATCGGTTTATCGCAGCCTATTTTCTTTTCTGTTTAAAATTATTATCTTAATGCCCGGATATTACCCTGGCATCCATTGAGAAAAACGTATAAATAGGAAAGGAGAAACGACACAAACCTTACATCCTTAAACAGGCAAAGTGAACAAGCGAATTACTTTGCAATAATACCTTGTGATCAAAGAAAATATTCTACGCCCGCTGGTTGATACTGCATTGACCCATACTGAATTAATGGAGAAACTATACCAGAACGTAAAAAATTCTTTCGAAGCTGATGCGCAATGGTATGGCGAGGTGATAAAACTGGATTTGGAGGTGGGGAAAATCATAGAAAGAATATGCACAAAACCAGCACAGTGTCAATTAAAAACAACGAAACTGTAAAACATCCCGACCAAATAACTTAAAACATCCAATATCATTCTTCATTATCGCAGACATTGAACTATGACAGATACCCTTTTGTTTCCAATCATTTATATTCATTCCTTCCTTTGCTTATCTTTATCGCTGGTGAAACATTTTATAACCTACATATTAGCCTTTTATATTTTGTTAAGCGCTTCGCTGCCCTGCTCTTTTTTTGATCAGTGTGAGGAAGAAGTTAGCACTGAAACAACCAATACTCCACATACCAAAAATGACTGCAGCGGGTGCTCCCCATTTTCTGTTTGTTATGCTGCAACAGGCTTTACGCTGCACGCCCTTACCACAAGTACAGCACCTTTTTTGGTATGTTTGATGCTCACATACGGGGAATACAAGTATCCTTTTAAAGCCGGGTATGCCTCCAACTGTTTTAAGCCTCCGAGAACAGCTTAATACTTACCGATTTTCCATTTATTTATTTAACTATTCTCAGCGATACATGAAAAAAATACTTTTGTCATGTTTGGTTTTGTCATGCAATTATATGTCACAAGCCCAACATACTATTCGTTTGACCATCCAAAAAAGCGGCAACAACAAAACGCTAGTTGGAGCAACAGCCACCATTTTATCACTTAATAAAACAGCCACTGCTGATAGTAGAGGCGGGGTAGTTTTTATCGACATCCCAACCGGCACTTATCAAATCAGTATATCTTATGTGGGCATGGCCGAAAAGCAAATATCTGTACAGGTACCACAGCCTCCCAATGAGCGTAAGGAAGTGTTGTTAGACGAATCTGAAGAAGAAGAAGAGGACGAAGAAGTGATTGTTACCGCTACCAGGAGCAGCAGAACGATTAGTGACCTGCCCACAAGGGTCGAAATTATATCTGGTGAAGAACTAGCCGAGAAGGCGAACATGAAACCGGGTGATATCCGGATGTTATTGAATGAAAGCACCGGCATTCAAACACAGCAAACTTCTGCTACCTCCTATAACTCCAGCATCAGAATACAAGGATTAGATGGCAGGTACACCCAAATTTTGAGAGATGGTTTTCCATTGTATGCTGGTTTTTCTGGTGGCTTAAGCTTGATGCAAGTAGCTCCTCTTGATCTCAAACAAATTGAAGTCATCAAAGGATCCTCCTCTACTTTGTATGGTGCTGGCGCTATTGCTGGCCTGGTGAACCTGGTATCTAAAACTCCTACGGAAAAAAGAGAATTGAATTTTATGGCAAACGGTACTTCTGCCGGCGGACTAGATCTGAGTAGTTTTTATAGTCAAAGATTCCAAAAAATTGGGGTCACCGTTTTTGGATCCAGAAATACGGGCAAAGCTTACGACCCAGCAGGAATCGGATTAACCGCTATACCAAAGTTTGAGCGAACCAGCATTCATCCAAGACTTTTTATTTACGGAAAAAATACCACGGCAGATGTTGGCTTTGGCTACATCAAAGAAAATAGAATTGGCGGTAGTATTGATTTTATCAAAAATGGAACAGCCGGATTTTTTGAAAAAAACAACACAGAACGTTTTACTACACAGGCCCAGCTTACACATACCATCAATGATCGCTCGAAGCTACAAGTTAAAAATAGTTACAGCAGGTTCGAAAGATTGATTGAAATACCAACTCAACGGTTCAAAGGGTTACAACAATCTACTTTTTCGGAGCTAACATATCATAATGATGGAGACAAGGCAGACTGGATCATAGGTGCTAATTTTTTAACCGATGATTTTAAGGAAGATCGGCTCACCGATTCTGCATTGAGAAATTATCAAAACAATACGGCAGGAATTTTTATTCAAAATACCTGGACGCCCGCTGCTAACTTCTCTATAGAAACAGGGCTACGTGCAGATGTTGTTTCTCCATTTGGTGCAGCCTTGTTGCCCCGAATATCTGCCATGTTAAAAATGTCTCCATCGCTTACACTTCGTTTGGGTGGCGGGTTAGGCTACAAAACGCCTACCGTATTTAATGAAGCAGCAGAGCAAACTCAGTTTCAGCGGATTTTACCCATTAATGAGGTGAAAACTGAAAACGAACGCTCTGCTGGTGGAAACGTTGACATCAATTATAGAACTACCATCGGGGAGATCGGCTTCAGCCTAAACCACTTGTTTTTTTATACCAGTCTTTCCAATCCATTGGTGCTGACAGCAAATGCGAACAACTTTGAGTTTGTGAATGGGAATGGCCGAATTGATACAAAGGGAATGGAAACCAATCTTAAATTCACCTACAGTGATTTTAAATTATTTGTTGGCTATACTTACGCAGACGTGAACAGCTATTTCAACAATATAAAAAGTTGGTTTCCTCTAACGGCCCGGCACAGGCTCAACAATGTGTTGATGTATGAGAAAGACGAGCAATTAAAAATTGGTTTGGAAGCTTATTATTTTAGTTCCCAGAAATTAAACGACGGCGCTCAAGGCCAATCCTTCTGGACTTTTGGCATCATGGGAGAAAAAGTATGGGAGAAATTTTCCGTTTTTCTGAATTTCGAAAACTTCACAGATAACCGGCAAACCAGATTTGATACCATTTACACAGGCAGCATCAGCAATCCCAGCTTTAGAGACATTTATGCACCAGTTGATGGCTTTGTAGTAAACGGTGGAATAAAAATAAAGTTGTAAAATATTGTACAGCTTACAATACGAGGGGTAACAAAAAAATACCCTCTCAAAAGTCTTCACTGCATCTTTATAGAGTTAAAAGGATATAAATGCATGAACATAGGATTCAATTTCCTTGCCGTTTATTCTGCAGAAAAGGGTTTTACTTTTTTGGAGGAGGGTACAATAAGTAAAGGTTGGTCAGTAAATTTATAACCATTGGTTAAATCATGCCAAACGATTTATTTTTTTGGTAGCCCTCCTTAAACTTTAATGTTAATATTTAAAGAATAGCAACATCCTGCAAATAATTGAACCAAACGATCTGCAAAACAAAGTCGTTTTCTTTAAAAAAGGAGAGACTTGCGATCATTAATCAAAAGAGCTAAACAGAAAAGGCAACCGAGAAGAAAAAAAATCAATAGCTTATCCTATAAATAGCTAATATTATATTCTGATTGACATGCTTTTTATTATTTTTACTTTTTAGATATGCCTATTTACATGGATCTTCATATTGTTCCCGGTGTAAATGCCAAGGACGTTGCAGAAGCACACAGCAGGGATGTGTATCTTGAAAAAGATCATAGTTGCACTTGTCTTACTTACTGGATAGACGAAATGCGTGGGCACGTATTTTGTTTAATAGATGCACCCAATCAGGAAGCTGTGTATGAACTTCACAACAAGTCGCACGGATTATTGCCACATAAAATTATTGAAGTTCAGAATGATTTCGTAGAATCTTTCCTGGGGAGAATTACCGACCCCGACACTGGAAAATATACGGATTCCGGCTTATTAATGCTGGATGATACCTCTTATCGAATTGTGATGTCGGTAAACATTTCTGACTCTATTTTGCTGCATCATCAATTGGGTTTAGACGCAACGCTAAAAAAAGTAGGGCAACAAAATAATATTATAAGAGAGGAGATTAAAAAACAAGGGGGCAAAGAAGCGATGCACAACGGCCAGGAAATTATTGGGTCATTCATTGCCGCGGAAAAAGCGGTGAGTTGTGCATTGGCAATTCAATTACGACTTAGCGGATTATCTGACGAAATATTTTCTATTCAAATACATGCCGGCGAACCTGTGGCGCAAACAGATGAACTTTTTGGCGATACGCTGCAATTGCTGCGTACACTTCAACTCCTGAACCGAAAAGAACCTATCGTAATAACTGCTGCGGTTAAAGAACTCCTCTTTAAAGATATGTACCATAAAAATACCGAACATTTGCTTGCGCTGAGTTTATCCGACGAGCAGTTGTTGGTTACTTTATTTGATGTGCTGAAAAAAAATTACACAAACAATGAATTTCAAGCAACTGATTATGCGCAAATACTTACCATGAGTAAGTCGCAATTGTACCGAAAGATTACTGCACTTACAGGGCGCTCACCCAACGATCTTTTAAAGGAATACAGGCTTGATAAAGCCAAAGAGCTAATACGAAAAAAAGAACACAATATCTCGGAAGTTGCGTTTGAGACTGGTTTTAGCAGCCCCTCTTACTTCACCAAATGTTTTAAAGCATCGTTCGGCTTACTGCCACTTTCTTACTCGGAATTAATGTAGTTTTTTAAGTTGAGAGGATTTTACCATTTCTTGACTGAATTGTTATAGCCGTTTGCTTTCTCTTGCTATTATCTTCGATTTATTATTAATTAACTAAAAATTTTGATGTATGAAACAGATGATTTCAGCAAGCATGTTGGTAATGGCTGTCCTTTTTTTTTCTATTACTAACGTTAGCGCACAGACCAAAACCGAGAATCCCCAACCAGCGTTAAAAACCTATTTAATTGAACGGGACATACCAGGTGCAGGGCAACTGCAACCTGCCGATCTTAAAGGGATCTCCCAAAAATCGTGTTCAGTAATAAAAGAGTTGGGGCCAGGTATAGTATGGTTACAGAGTTATGTAACCGGCAATAAAATCTTTTGCGTGTACCGTGCAGAAAATGAAACGCTTTTGCGGGAGCATGCAAAGAAGGGAGGGTTTCCTATAACTTCTATTACTGAAATTAATAACACCATCGGTCCTAAAACAGCGGAGTAAAAGGGGAATAGTAATTTTTTGTAGAGTCTATTTCTCATTCTTATTTCTTTTTTGCATTCAAAACCAGCATGCGTAACGTATTCCTATACATCTTTGAGTTGTTGCTTTTTATCGGTTGCAAAAACCATCTCATAGCTTCCCCAACAAGATGGTTTGTGGTTATCGAAACTTAACGTTATTGACTTGTTTTGATTGCTTCCAAATTCTTGGAAGCTGTTCTAATACTTTTAGTAGTGTTTGTATTACTATTGCCCAATACACCGCCAGGACCTACCCTTAAAAAAATTGCATTGTTGAAACAATGATGTCTCAACAATGCAACCGTGGGTAATTTTTTTATAACAATAATGGAAGAGTAGGAATTGATTATTTTTTTGCTCCAGTAAGGCGTAAATAAACGCCTACATCAAAAATAAAAAATTTATCTACAGGTTTTGTTTCTACCGGATTGGGTAATTGGCCGGTGTTAACATTCTCTCCATCGCCAAAAGTTAGTCCGTATGAAGCTTGACCAAATAAACCAAAGGCGGGGCTTACGGCAATATTAAGGCCTGCTTTAGGCGCAAGGTAGAAAAAGGTAGATTTGTTTTTTTGATCTATCACAGTGTTAGATCCACTGGTGATCAAAATGGTACGGTTGCTGATGCTTACACCTGCGTCCACGCCCACAAAAGGTTGTATGGCACTTTGTTTTTTTGATGTCAGAAAATCAAGGGAACTATATATTTGAGACAATGCATCCGTAGTTCTTACCTTGCTAGAGCCGTTTTGTGAAACATCTTCTTTTGTGGTGGGAAATGTCCTAAACCCTCCGCCCAATGCCAGTCTGTTGCCGATAAAAAATTTGGCATGGATTCCACCTCCCCATAAGTTGGCGTCGTTATCGCCTGTGCCTTTTAAATAACTTGCATTACCACCGATTTGTACCTGCGCACTGGCGGTCTGTACCATGAAAATGGCAGCAACCGCAATTAAAATTTGTTTAATCTTGTTCATCATTTTTTTGATTAATTAAATTACAGAGGGCAGGTATAATCACGTGAATTAAAGTTAAGACAAGTATTATAGTAAAAAAAACATTTCATTGGCTTTCTGTAAAACTACGTCTTGAACAAATGTGTATTTGTGTTCAAAGGGTTGGTTCAAAAATAAAACAATCGTAAAGCACCCGTGTAA
>Ga0105049_10006951_pt1 | contig 13152 bp, 7 predicted proteins | sample MAT06_FD_78087 | JGI IMG/M metagenome (GOLD analysis project Ga0105049, IMG submission 78087) | Freshwater microbial communities from Lake Fryxell liftoff mats and glacier meltwater in Antarctica - MAT-06 | ecosystem: Environmental > Aquatic > Freshwater > Ice > Liftoff microbial mat | place...
CAGGCTGGCAAGATATTTTTCTAACTCCAAAACGGTTTCCAGTGAAATCCTTTCTGGTTTAAGTTCTTCAATTTGAAATTTTGAGTATTTATTAAAGTGGTTTTCTTTTTTAATTTCAAAAAGCAACAATGAATAGTGCTTTTGTGTTAAAGCCACGGATTGATTCATTTTCTGAGGTTTTCCCTCCATAAGCGCTTCATTGAGTTCATTGGTTATGTTGTTCATCTCCGGAAGCCAGTAAACCAGTTTGAATGATGCTTTAGATATTTCCTTATCAAGTGTAAAGAATTGCTTGTCAAAAGAATTTTCTTTGAATTGAGCAATACAAGCCGCTTCAAAAGCCCACCGACTCGCCATTAAATCGCCAATAATCGGCACTTTGCCATTCCGGGCTAGGGATGGATTCATTTTGTCAAAATTAACTATGATACCCCCGAGAATGAGTTGAGGAATCAATAAAATCGGTATAAGAATGTAAATGGTGTTTATACTAGGCAAGCTAGAAGAAATATTAAGAGCCAGTACATTGGCGAAACATGTGCATGAGAATAACACGATAAAGTAGTACCAGAACATCTCTGTATTGCCAATAATAAAGATAGCAGGCAAAATAAAAAGTACCGTTTGGATGAATGAAATCAGAAATTGAATAATGAGCTTGGAAATCAGATACCCGAATCTGGATAGCAACAAAAACTCCTCTCTTTTGAGCAATTTCAGGTCTTTAAAGATTTCTTCTGCAGAAAGTGAAAGTCCCATAAAAAGGCAAACAATAATGCCAATAAAAATGAAGCTAGGTAAATTGACGTTTTCTGAAAAATGATAAGTACTCGCAAACTTGGTTGATACCGGAAAAAAACGAACAATAAATGCCAGAATGAATGCCAGAATGATTGGCTCCAACAGCGTTATGGTTACATATTGCCGGTTTGCAATCTTGCTGAGCAAATCTCTTTGGAAGAAAACCAAAAACTGCAGTAATAAAGAGGGCTTTTTAGCAGACTTAATTTGAGTTGTAATGCTATCAGTAGGTATAATCTGCGGAGTTTGCATCCTGAATTTAGAATACCATTCAGAAGGATTAATCCTTCGGTCGTTGATTGGATGACCAAATTCATCAATTACTTTACTTTCAATAATATTAAAAATAACTTCCGGGTTGATGTTGCCACAAGCAGGGCAAGTGGAAATATGACTCGCAATGTGATTGATACTTTTCTTAAAATACGAGACCGCTTCAATAGGATTCCCCGAAAAAATCGAATATCCACCAACATCAAGAAGAATAAGCTGATCGAATAACTTATAAATATCAGAACTCGGCTGATGAATTACAGTGAAGATGATGGTGCCTTTAAAACAAAGATCACGCAACAACGACATAATGTTGTCTGAATCTCTGGAAGATAATCCCGAAGTGGGTTCGTCAATAAAGAGAACTGCAGGTTGCCGGATGAGTTCTAACGATATATTTAACCGTTTACGTTGGCCTCCGGAGATGGTTTTACTCAGGCTGTTTCCAACTTTGAGATTGCGAACTTGTAAAAGCCCCAACTCGATGAGAAGTTTATCTACCTGAATTGCAACCTCTTGCGAATTTAGTTCAGGGAGGCTTAGTAAAGCTGAAAAATACAGATTCTGAAAAACAGTAAGATCTTCAACGAGCAAATCATCCTGAGGAACATAACCGAAGTATGGTTTTACGATGGTGTTTTGCCGGTGAATATCTATTTGATTAAAAAGAACTTTTCCGGAACTTGGATTGTAATTCCCATTTATAATATTCAAGAGAGTCGATTTACCTGAACCACTTGGCCCCATAATGGCAATCAGATCACCCGATTGTGCAGTAAAATTAAATTCATGAAGTCCTTTTTTGCCGTTTGGATGTGAATATTCAACATCTTCGCATTGAACGAAATTTTGATTTGAATATTCTGCATGATGTAATGCTGACCATAAACTTGAAAAGTGAAGCTGCTGCCCCCCGTTTTCTGCGATCAAAACAGACCCTGGCCTCAGAAAATAATTTACACCAACTTTAACAGCTTCATTATTTAACGTAAGCTGGTCTCTGGAACTCAATACTTTCAAAATAAAGAAACCGAGGTCCTTTAGAAAATAAAAAGCTATTTCTGAGTTGGATTTAAAATGAACCGGAATTTTCTTTCCTGAAATAAGGATCGAAGCAGCATCAATTATGCCTACCTCCGGTGTTTTTAACAGTTCTTTTTTATGTGTGAAAACGAACTGATTTGTAATGCTGGTGAATTGTTGACTTAAATGGAAAACTTTTGCCAGAATGGATAGAAACTCTGTTTCCATTTCACTCACAATTCCATCGGCCCGAACCAATTCATTTAGCCTTATGTAAATCAGAAATCGTTGTTCGGTGCTTAATTCTGTGGCCACTTGTGACGCAATCTGATGCATCTCTTCAGCGGTTCCTTCAATCGTTTCCGAAAAAGAAGTGAAATAATTCCTAAAGAACCGATACCGGGCATCATCAAAATGCGATCGTAAAAACCGATCGAAAACAAGGATTTCTTCTTCCGCAATACCATCTGCCTTGGCTATTATGGCGAAAATCTTTATGATTGATTCAAAAACGTAATTGGTCATCTGTCAATTTTTCAGGCACTTACCAATAAATAATCTTTTTGCGGACGAAAACGCATTGAAAGTACCTTGCTTCCTTACCTTTGATGTCGAATTGTGACGCAGCAATAACGTAAAAATTGAAGACCAAAAATCAAAAACTAATCGTTTTCTCCGCACCTTCTGGCTCAGGAAAAACAACCATTGTAAAACATTTGATAAAAAAGTTTCCAATTTTGGGCTTTTCTATTTCCGCTTGTACAAGAGACAAGCGAGGCAGGAGTGAAGAAAATGGCAAAGACTACCATTTTCTTAGTCCGGATGTATTCAGGAATAAAATTGAAAATCATGAATTTGTTGAATGGGAAGAGGTGTACGAAGGTGCTTTTTATGGAACACTCAAATCAGAGATAGAACGCAACTGGAATGAAGGAAAGGTGGTTATTTTTGATGTTGATGTAAAAGGTGGCCTTAGTATTAAAGAGTATTACAAGGAAAAAGCACTAACTGTTTTTGTAAAAGTACCCTCAATTGAGGACCTGAAATTAAGGTTGGAAGGAAGGGGTACCGATTCTGAAGACAGCATCTCCAGACGCTTGTTTAAGGTGAAATTTGAAATGGGTTTTCAGGATCAGTTTGATGTAATATTAGTAAATGATAACCTTGAAAAAACTTTGCTGGCTGCAGAAAAATTAGTGAAGGACTTTCTGGACTCTTAGTTCAGGACCTTTTTGCCTATTTCTTTATCAAAAAAAATCCCCATTTAGGAGCGAACAACTTGCACGTTTTTTACAATGGTTCCTATCGGTTGAGCTTCTAAGCTTAAATGGATGCAACCACTTCATTTTAAATACTGATTTGGAAGCAGCTTTTCGAAGACCGTCTTCTGATGTGATGCTATCTCAGACCATGCATATTGTGCTTTCACAAATGTCTGTGCATTTATGGATCTTGCGTGAATTTCTGCAAGAGAAAGTGAAAAGGCCAGGTTCAAAGCATTTAGGATATCCATTTCAATTGGACTGGTCTTAATCGCCAGATTGTTTTCAAATGCTTCTGGAAAATTGCAGCCTTCAGTTATGATTGGAATTAATCCACCGCCCATAGCTTCCACTACGGAAGTTGGAAAACCCTCCGATTTAGAAGGCAAAACATAAAAATGACTTTGTAAAATAAGGTCGGTCTTATCCTTTCCGAAGCGAGGACCCACAAACCTGACATTGTTTGGTTGAAAGGTTGAAATCAAGGCTTCAATTTTTTTTTGTTCACCATCATCGGTACCTGCAATGACAAGTTCATGTTTATTTGATTTTCCGGGTTCCGAAGTAAGCCATGCATTTAGTAATGGAATAATTCCCTTTTTATGATGAAGTCTTGCCAGGTACAGAAAGCGAATTGGTGTTTCTGGTTTGTTAAGTGGTAGGATGTCGAAATCGTAAATCCCATTTGGGATGTGTACCACTTTCGGGAAAATGGTTTTAAGATTATCGTATTCCGGCCTTCCTACTGCTCGAATAAGGCTTGCATTTGCAGCTAACTTTTTTTCAATCAGTTGAAAATAGATTTGTTTTTTCAGCCATTTCTGGTTCATGCTCCATGGTTCGAGCATTCCGTGAGGAGTATAAATCCAAACAAATCCTGATTTTTTAGCGAAAGATCCCCACCGGGTTGGGTACTGCCAGCTTCCATGGCTTACAACCAAAGTGGAGTTTTTGTCAAAATCTGAAAAGAGAAATCGGGCATCCTTCAGATGAGTACCTGGAATACTTCTTACTTTCAAATCCGGAAATTGAACCGGATCAACATCCTGTTCTGAATAGGGTGCAATCAGCCAGGATTCAATACCGAACTGTTTATTCAAAGATCCTGCTGTAGCAATGGCAGCATGCCAGATGCCAAAATTTACAAGAGAAATCTGGTCAACAAGATTAATAATCGTCTTTATTGAAGACATCCGGATCAGAACATAACTGGAAATCGATCTGGAAATACTTCTGACATCGTCTCGTAAGCAACTTCAAAAATATTGTCTGCACTGGGTTTGGAAAAATAATCGCCATCTGATGCATAAGCCGGTCTGTGTGGATGTGCGGTAATGGTTCGTGGTCTGCTATCAAGATGCTTATATCCTTGCTGCACTTCAATTACCTGTTGCATCATGTAAGCAGTGGCACCACCAGGTACATCTTCGTCTGCAAAAATAATCCGGTTGGTTTTTTGCAAGCTTTTAACAATATCGGATCGGGTATCAAAAGGAAGCAGACACTGAGCATCAATTACTTCAGCATCAATCCCAACATTGGCAAGGATTTCAGCCGCATCCATGCAAATTCGGGTCATTGATCCATATGTAACAATAGTGATATCCTTCCCTTCTTTTAAAATTTCAACCACACCAACAGGAACTAAAATTTGATCCAGATTTGTGGGTAGTTTTTCTTTGAGGCGATATCCGTTAAGGCATTCAATAACCAATCCGGGTTCGTCTGAAGCCAGCAGGGTATTGTAAAATCCCGCAGCTTTAGTCATATTTCTCGGAACCAGCACATAGATTCCTCTCAGAGAGTTGATTATAACACTTAGTGGAGAGCCTGCATGCCAAACTCCCTCCAATCTATGTCCACGGGTTCGGATGATTATCGGGGCCTTTTGACCTCCTTTGGTGCGGTATTGAAGAGTTGCCAGATCATCCGTAAGGATTTGTATTGCATACATCAGATAATCCAGATATTGAATTTCTACGATGGGCCTTAATCCACGCAAAGCTGCCCCAATTCCTTGTCCGGCAATGGTACATTCTCTGATACCCGTATCGGTTATTCTGATTTCTCCGAATTTCTCCTGCAGTCCTGCAAATCCTTGATTTACATCGCCAATTTTTCCGACATCTTCTCCAATGGCAAATACCAATGGTTTATTCGCAAAAGTCACATCAAAAAATGCCTGAAGAATTTCCCTTCCGTCTAATAAGGGAGAATCTGCGGAATACTCCGGCAGAATTTCTTTTATCAGCGATGCAGAATAGGAAGTTACACTGTATAGATTCGAATTGTATCTATCTGTATTTGCCTCATCAATCTCCTTTCTAAATTTGATGAAATCATTCTTTACTTTTTCAGGCCCATTTCTAAGAAGACGAAGTGCCTGGTTTATAGATTTCAAAGCATCGCTGCGAACGGGAAATTGCTCTTTCGATAAATTTTGCAAGATCTCAGTAAATGCTTCTGTTTCGAATTCGGATGCAATTGCATTCTGTAGATGTTGAACGGTTTGGTCAAAATCAGATTTCATGTCCAGATTAAACGATTTCCAGGCAGCAGACCTGGCTGATTTTGCATTTTCTGTTGACTGGTTTTCAATGGCTTCCAGCTCACTCTCAGTGGCAAATTTGCTGGAGATGATCCATTGTCTCATTTGTTTAAGGCAGTCAAATTCCTTTTCCCATTCAAGCCTTTCCTTTGATTTATACCGTTCATGCGAACCGGATGTACTGTGTCCCTGAGGTTGAGTCACCTCCGTTACATGAATCAGAACAGGAACGTGATTTGTCCGGCATAGATCTGTGGCATACCGGTAGGTTTCAATTAAGGCTGGATAATCCCAACCTTTGACAGTAAGTATCTCGATTCCGGCTTTTTCGTCTGTTCGTTGAAAGCCTTTCATTGCTTCAGAAATACTTCCTTTCGTCGTATGGTACTCCTTAGGCACTGAAATTCCATAATCGTCGTCCCAAACAGATACCAACATGGGTATTTGCAACACGCCAGCCGCATTCATGGCTTCAAAGAAAACACCTTCAGAAGTGGATGCATTGCCAATTGTGCCAAATGCTATTTCATTTCCTTTGTTTGTAAATTTAGTGAATTGGTGAAGTTCCGGATTGTGTCGGAATAATTTAGAAGCATACGCCATTCCAAGAAGCCGGGGCATTTGGGCAGCCGTTGGCGAAATGTCTGAGGATGAGTTTTTTGTACTCATCAGATCGTTCCATTCGCCATTGGCATCCAGAAAACGAGTTGAAAAGTGGCAACTCATTTGCCTTCCAGCAGAGCTTGGCTCATCAGTAAGGCTTGTGTGTGCATATAGTTGTGCGAAGAATTGCTGACTTGTAAGACCACCAATCGCCATCATAAAAGTCTGGTCTCGATAATAGCCAGACCGAAAATCACCCTTTTTAAAGAACCGGGCCATCACAAGTTGTGGCACCTCTTTTCCATCGCCAAAAATTCCGAATTTCGCTTTTCCTGCGAACACTTCTTTACGACCAAGTAAACTGATTTGACGGCTTTCAAATCCCAACGAATAGTCTGCCAAAACTTCTTCCCGATTCATGAAGGAGTTTTGAGAGCTATTACTGGAATTGAGCTTTTGTTTTTTCAAAGAAGTTACGGAAGTTTCCAAGATCGAATCTTAAAGGTGTAAAGTGCAAATGTAGCTGATTTGTCCTTTTTTTACTCTTTGATTTTCAATGAGAAATTAGAGGTAACTATCTGAAGTACAGAATAATTTTGTCGTCGTTGTTATTTTGGTTAAAAAATTGGGGTGTTCTGATCCGCTAACTTCCATCCTTTCACTTAAAATGAAAGTTATAAATTAAGCAATGCGTCTGGAATCCAGATTTTTCAAATTTTTCAGAACAGTCCAAAGTTCATGTTCCGGATGAAATTCATGTAGATATAAGTTGTCCAGGCTATGTATCATCGTTTTTGCCGCCTTATTTCCAGCAAGATTTGCCATTGAAATTACGCCGTCTTTAAGGCCATGGCTTTTAAATGTATTGTTGCTCAGGCCAATCCACGTTTTTTGTCCGGAAATCACTTCGGATAAATTTCTCATGAACCCGGTAATCGATTTGGTTTTAACCAGAACTACGGGCAAAATGAATATCAGAACGAATGCAATAAGAAGGTCTGTTAATCTTTTCAGGCGAAGGTTATAGGGTTGAATTAAATCGGGAATGTTCTCTGATTGGAATACATTTCCACGACTGTGTTTCTCACTACTGCTTACTATATAATGACCATTTGGTACTAAAAATGAAAACCGGACTCCTGTTTTTTTGAATGATTCAATCGATCGGATCATTTGGTGGTTGCTGAGGTTACCAAGGCAAAAGAGTACTTCGTCCAACCCGAGTCTGTAGGAAAGGGATTCAAGGTCTGAGAATAATCCGAGGTAATGTAAGTCTGAACTTTTCTCCGGTTCAGGACTTGCCCAACCACAAACCTGAAGTTTCATTTCAAATTGTTTAAGAATCCCATTTGCATACGCAAAATCGCTTTGTTCTCCGGCGATGAGAATCCGCTTTTTCTTGTGCGTAGATAAAATCAGATTTCGGTTTCTCATCCATTGCTGGATTATAAAGCGAAGTGTTACAATTAAATAGGTCCAAACACCTCCAATGAGAATAAGTCCTTTGGAAAACCGGTAGTCGTCAAAGAAATTAGTTACACCAGATATTAATAAAGTGCCGATCACAATTCCTTTAATGATTGCTCCATGTCCATATTCCTGAGAATACCTGCCAATTACTCTTGTGCATCCAATCCAAACTACGATGTAGGCTGGTACCAGGGATTGGATGAAAAAATCGGGATACATGCCAGGAATCCCTTTGAAATTTATTTCCCACCAATTTTTCAACAAAGCCATTCCGGCAAAGGCAAATATAAACTCAAAAAGCACCGCAGCTGAAAATTCAATGACTCTTTTTACAAGCGCCAATATGGCTCTGATGGCAATTCCAACATAGATGAAGAGGGTAAATGCCGGTTTGTCGCTGAAATGTTTTTTAGAAAAAAGCAACATCGCTTTGTAAAAATGATGAACAAAAGAAATACTTCCTCTTTTGGTGCTTTCACCTTTAAAATGAATGATGGTGGCTTCAGGAAAATAATAGTTTTTATACCCGGATTTCTGAAGTCGATAACTTAAATCAACATCCTCTCCATACATAAAAAATGATTCATCCAGGAGACCTGCCTTATCAAGAGCCTCTTTACGCATAAACATAAATGCGCCTGAAAGGATATCAACTTCCTGTGTTTCGTTTTCGTTGAGATAACTAAGGTGGTATTTTCCGAAAAGAGGGGAAGAAGGAAAAAGTCTTGACAATCCAAACGCCTTACAAAATGATACCCATGGAGTTGGAAGTCCTCTTTTACTTTCCGGGAGATAGCAGCCTGAACCATCAAGCATTCTTGCTCCTAATGCAGCGGCTTGAGGCGTTTCTTCCATAAATCGGATGCAATCACTTAAGCAATTTTCAGGAAGGATTGTGTCCGGATTCAGAAGGAGAATGTACTTGCCTTTGGCTTGTAAAATTGCCTGATTATTCGCCTTTGAAAATCCTGCGTTGCTTTTGTTAGCAATGAGATGAACTTGCTCAAATGATTTCTCTACCATTTGTACTGAGCCATCGGAAGAATGGTTATCAACCACCCAGATTTCTGCCTCAATGTTTTTAGTCGCATCTAAAACAGAATGAAGGCAAAGTTCAAGAAAGTGCTCTACATTGTAATTGACCAGTATTATTGATAAAACAGGATTGGTCAATTTGAATCGGGCTTTTTATTTTACCAGACTTAATTTTGTACATCCTGGAAAACCTTTCCATTCAAATAATAAATCATGCCTTTCAGACTTTCATCTTTTGCAGTAGAGTAAAGGCAGTAGGCCGCTTTCGCCAATTTCATTTGTTTATTTTGAGTCGACGAGACAAAGTAAACTTCCAGAACACCTTGGTTTTTTCTGATTTTTTCAAGTTTATAAATCGTTTCGGTGGTAGACTTAGATGTTGAAAAAGAAATTACCATAAACCGATTAAAGTCCAGCTTACCTGGTTTTATTCCCGGGGCTTTTTTTACCACAAACACATCGTCAAACTGAGCTTTTCTTGAATAGGTTTGAGCATACATTCCGGAAACGGGTTCCATCCCGGACTTGATCTCAAAACCTTCAATTTTGGAGAATCCAACATTTACTCCCTTTTGTGCAAAACCATTAATTGCAGAAAATAATAATATAAGAAAACAGAAAAAACCGTGCAGATTGTATTTATAGAGAATACCTTTCATTTCTTTTGATTAGGTGGTTAATTTTGAAACATTCCGGATAAATCTAATTAGATTATCTTGAAGCCATAGAAATAAATTCACGTTTGGTAGCCCCTGTATAAATTTGTCTTGGTCGGCCAATCGGCTCTTTGTTGGCATTCAGCTCTTTCCATTGGGCAATCCATCCCGGTAATCTGCCAAGAGCAAACAAAACAGTGAACATGTTGGTTGGAATTCCCAATGCTCTGTATATAATTCCGCTGTAGAAATCTACGTTTGGATAGAGTTTCCTGCTGATGAAATATTCATCCGTGAGGGCTGCTTCCTCAAGTTCTTTTGCAATTGCTAAAATCGGATCGTTTAATCCCAATTGCCCAAGAATCTGGTCACAGGCTTTCTTAATTATTTTTGCTCTAGGGTCGAAATTTTTATAAACTCTATGTCCAAAACCCATGAGGCGAACTTCTTTTCTTTTCACTTTCTCCAGATAATCCAACGGGTTTATTCCCATCGTCCGGATTTCATCCAGCATTTCAATTACTTCCTGATTGGCACCTCCATGCAAAGGGCCCCAAAGAGCATTTATACCCGCTGAAATGGAAGAATACAAACTCGCTTTTGAAGATCCTACCATTCGAACCGTACTTGCAGAACAGTTTTGTTCATGATCTGCATGAAGGATCAGTAATTTGTTAAGGGCATCTACCACAATCGGATCCGGAGTGAAATCTTCGACCGGAAGGGCAAACATCATATGGAGAAAATTCTGGCAATAGTCATAGCGGTTCATCGGATAATTTACCGGATGACCCATTGATTTTTTATATGCCCATCCTACGAAGGTTGGCATTTTCGCCAAAAGCCGGAAAATATTCAGGTTTATATTATCCGGAGTTGGGTTCTCAACAGATTCCGGATAAAAAGCAGTGAGTGAGCATACCAGTGAGGATAAAACACCCATAGGGTGGGCCGTGGCAGGAAAACCATCCAGAATTTTCTTGATGTCTTCATTGACCAACGTATGCATTTTTATCTGCTCTGTAAATTCATCAAATTGTTTCTGGTTGGGAAGTTCTCCGAATATAAGGAGATATGCCACTTCCATAAAATTTGATTTTTCGGCTAGTTGTTCAATTGGATAGCCACGGTAATGAAGAACACCAAGTTCTCCATCCAGGTAAGTAACGGCACTTTTGGTAGCGCCTGTATTTTTATACCCGGGATCCATGGTTACCAGGCCTGTGCTGTCTCTTAGATTGGAAATATCTATGGCCTTTTCATTTTCTGAGCCGACAATGATTGGCAGTTCAATGGTTTTTCCTTCGAATGTGAGTTGTGCAACAGACATGATATTTGTGTATTCTTTTTTTTGGGCTTGCCCGTATTAAAGGGCGAAACTATTTCAAAAAGGCCTTAATCAAAAGATTGTTTTTTTTTCTTTTATGAATCTTGAGAAAAGCTTGTAATAAAGTTTCATCAGAACCTCAACAGTTTAGTTGAAACTGCACAATCAGAGAGACTTTTTTTTCAAATAACGTGGCTATTTCTGATTTGGAACAGGGTCTTATTTTATGATTTTTCCGGAGATGCCAAAATTGAAGAGGCCAACAGGGCCCTTACCTACTTCCAGAAAAATGCCGAATTTTGGATGTGGGATCCATTTTGCCCCAAGCATCACGCCCATAGAACCAAATGCACCTCCTGAAAAATCCTGCTGGTTCAGGTATTTATTATTCACATCCCATCTATAGTTATACCATCCAATAAACGAAGTTGCATAAAAATCCCACCTGCGAATGTTAACTACTTCTCCGAAAGCATTATTGAAAATATCCGCAAAGTGAAAGGTGAGCCTTATTCCCCCTGTGAGTGATTTAATTTGGCTTTTATATAATTCACTCCCATACGTGTCATGGTAGGTTGAGTTGAAATGTCCAAAATACAATCCCAAAGCCCAATGGTTGTCAAACGAATAATCGCACGAAAGCTGAATAGGAGGGACGCCTTTCTGCGTTCCAAATTCGGGATAGATGAGGTATTTTTTTGTCGTATTTACACTGAGCCAGACAGTTCCTTGCTTGTTTGGCCATTTTGTTCCCAGCATAGGCAGATTCATTCCAAGAAAATCCCGCCTTCTGCCGGAATAGGTATCATTTTTATCGTACCCTAACCCAAAGACCTGATTTGGAAAAAAGTTGATCAGGTAAATGAATAGTGCGATAAAAGGAAAATACAATCGTTTTTGCACATCGTTATTTATCAAGCGCCATTCATTTTAATAACAATAAAAATAACGGAATTGAAACGTTCAATATTGCCCTTTTGTGGTCCGTACGTATTCGTGTAGGTTAACCACAAAATATGCATTAGCAGACTTTCTGAAAAAGGATTGATTGAGGAACGAGTATGTTAAATAAACCGGGTTCAGAAGAGATTCACAATGCCCAAAATTCGGCATCCATCACTCTAACTACGTTTTCGATGCGGTCGGTGTAGAATAAAGTTGGTACCGCTTGTTTTTTACAAAATTAAAAATGGATCTGTGAATACAAGCCAAACTCGTCTTTTATTATCCTTTAAAGAATTTTTTAGAACCCAAAATTTAATCCTCTTCAAAATCAATATTGTCAAGATCCAGCATGCTTCCTAACAAATCAGCAAACTGCGTTCCTGTTTCAAGTACTTTTTTATTAATGATCGAAAACTCTGACAACCCAAAAAGAATGAATTCTTTCCAAAAAAGGCGTTCTTTTAATTGAATTGCGAGTGTACTGTCAAAAATCAGATCATCCATTCCCGGTATTTCATCAATGAGTTTGGCGTAATTTTCATCTGTATCCGAAACCAGCAAATGAACTTCATTTCCTTTGCCGAAGTATTCTGCTATGCCATCATACACAGAAATCTTTTTCTTTTTCTTCGATTTTTCAGGATCAGGAAAATACTTGATGAATAAGGTTCGGATGGCTTTTCCTATCAGATTTCTGGCTACGATACCTGCTCCTTCCTGCTCTCCTTCATAAACCAATTCTACTTTTCCTGTGATTGCGGGTATGATACCATAAATATCGGTTAGCCGGACAGAAGGTTCTTTTTCCAAATTTAACACAGACCTTCGCTCAGCAGTACTCACCAGATTTTCAAAAGCAGAAATCGTTAATCTGGCAGAAACTCCTGATTTTGAATCCACAAATTCGGATTGCCTTGCCTCAATGGCCACCTGTTCAATAATATCTCTTGCCAGTTCCGGAATAAAAATAGATTGTTGCTCAGTTTTTAATTTCGCCTCCTGATGCGTTATTTTTTTACCTGTCTCCAATGAAGATGGGTAATGAGTAATTATCTGGCTATCGATCCTGTCTTTCAGGGGAGTAACTATGCTTCCCCGGTTTGTATAATCTTCCGGGTTTGCTGTGAAAACAAATTGAATATCCAATGGCAGCCGTAATTTAAACCCACGTATCTGAATGTCCCCCTCCTGTAAAATATTAAACAAGGC
>Ga0105049_10006956_pt1 | contig 13149 bp, 15 predicted proteins | sample MAT06_FD_78087 | JGI IMG/M metagenome (GOLD analysis project Ga0105049, IMG submission 78087) | Freshwater microbial communities from Lake Fryxell liftoff mats and glacier meltwater in Antarctica - MAT-06 | ecosystem: Environmental > Aquatic > Freshwater > Ice > Liftoff microbial mat | place...
ACGTAAGTCCTTTAATTTCGTGCTCGGAGCGATTCGGCATTGGACTTACGTCGATTCGCCTCACGCAATAATTGAGTTAACCACCTCACTGGTATGGTTTTAATACTCAGACAGGCTCCTAGGTCATCCAGTTTGAATAGTTGGGTAAAGTCGGCGTAGTTTGATTCGTGCTTTGGCGGTGGTGAACCACCACCGAGTCCACCCATGCCGTAGCCGCCCATGCCGCCGCTGCCACTCCCACTGCTGCCACTGCTACCGCCCGTGCTGTTGCTTCCGAGGTTACCCTTGAAGTTTCCACCGAAGGCACCACCGCCGGCACCGAAACCCGACGCGGTTCCCGTTCCGCTAATCGGCGTGAACGTCGAACCGGAAGCCGGGCCGCCCGAATAGCCGCCGGTGCCACTGGGGAACGGCTTGAACGTCGAACCGCCCGTGCCCGTCGGCGTGGTTGGTGTGGTTTGCCCGCTCGCGCTGCCCGCCGTGCCTGCGATAAGCAACAGCACGCCCCCCACCCATCCCAGTCGAATAGCTTTGCGACCGCTCATGAAATATCTCCCGGCCCCTACGGAATTTTCATGTACAACCTGGGCATGAGGGCACGAATCGCGCCGGCCTCACTTCGGGCCGGCTATCACAATTCACGTCTCAGCCTACCCCGTCTACCCAGACGTTGCGAGTGACTTCTTCCTCCTGCGTGCATTTCCACTGCGAATCGTTCGGGTTATGATGGCCCGACCATGAGTGACGAAGCCGCACTGCTCAAAGCCGTAATCACCTACCCCAACGAGGACACGCCGCGTCTGCTCTACGCGGACTGGCTCGAAGAGAACAACGCGCCCGTGCAAGCCGCGTGGATTCGCAATCGCTGCCGTTTTGAAGCGTGTTCCTTCTCCGACGACGCCAAAATCGACCTTCTCGAAGAGGGCAGAGAACTTAACGCGAGCTGTCGCCGCTGGATGAAGCTGGCCGACCCGCCGTTGCCGCCGGGGTTCGCCCACACGGCTTCCGACGAAGATGACCCCGACGAGGCGGAACACGCCCGCGGCTTCCTCTACGGCGTTGATGACACTTGGTATCCGGGCGATGGGCCGACCGAGGAGACGATAGGATTGTTGTGCGACAATCTTCTGGAGTTGATCGCCACCACGACCGCCCGCTTCTTGCATCTCCGCGTCATCAACGCGGTCGGTCTTCGGCAACTCCTCGCGGCACCAGGAGTCGAGGGACTCGACGGGATTTCCATTCACAACGAATTCGAGTCGCCCGCGGAAGGGGACCGCATCCTGGATGTGATCGCACGTTCGCCATCCACCCACGGGTTCCGGCGGCTCGAACTGAACTTCGAGACCACTTCGGCGGGTGTGCGATCTTTGGCTGCGGCAGGATTCGACAACCTCGAATCGCTCGACTTCCCCCGCATGAATTGCAACCCGGCCGCGGCGGCGATGTTGGCCCGTGCCGCGTGGTTACCCCGGTTGCGGCACGTTTCCATCCCACAAAGCAATGCGACCGCGACCACGCGGTTGCTCGAAGGGCTGGCGTCCGTGCCGCGGCTGGAATCCGTTCGGCTCGAATCCGATTCGGTTGCGCCGTACCGGATGTTCGCTCGTGGCTTCCCGTCTCTGGGCCACCTGTCGATCTTAGACCCGCGCGACACGTTCCCGACGGCCGCGCTGGCAAAGGCCGCGTTCCCGAAACTCGCGCAATTTCGCATGAATAACTTGAGCCAAGACGACTTCACGGCGCTGCTGGGTGCGCCGTGGTTCGGTCAACTCCGGCTCCTCCACGCCGAGGGCCGCCTGATGAACGAGAATGTCGTCGCGCTGGCGAAGTCCCCGCTGGCCGCGACCCTCCGCATGCTGACGTTGGGCGACGCCTACTTCGGCAAAACGGGCGTCGCGGCGATCGGCTCCGGGACGTTCTCGAACTTGACCACACTCGATCTCAACTCGAGCATGCGGCGCAGGATCAAACCCGCCGACATCGTTCGCTTTGCTGGCACGCTGCAATTTCCCCTGTTGAAGCACCTCGATCTCAGCGGTTGGGAACTCGGGAACGCCGGCGCGAAGGCCCTCGCGGCCAACCCGTCGCTAGCCAACCTCACGCGGCTTTCGGTTTGCAACTGCGACCTGACCGATATTGGCTTTAACAAACTCGTCGCATCGCCGCACCTGCAAGGCTTGGTCGAACTGAATGCCACGGGGAACCGATTGCGGAAAGCGGCCTCGCTCGCCGACCGCGACTTGCTCCCCCGCCTCGCGGCTGCCGACCTGACCGATAACCCAATCATCCGCCCCGCCGTGGCCGAACTGGATAAAGCCCGCAGATGGGTCGTGCAGACCACCCACGAGTGAGATGCTTTCCACATCCAGAACGCAGCAAACAGAGGGCTTCTGCCCTTTGCTACACAGGACGGCTCTGCATTCCGTCTGGCACGCCACTTGCATGTCATTCACTCGGCCAGTCAACGACGGCCGACCCTAACCCGCGCCGCAATTCACCCACTAGAGAACTCGATATGTTGCAGCACAATACACCCGACAATACCCCGAACACCGCACCGATGACCCGCTTGGGCAAGATTCGTTATGGTCTCGCTGCCCTGCTCCTGGGCTTGCCGCTGCCGATCGTGTTGATCGCGTTCCTTGCTCCGGGCTGCAATCGTTGAGTGACCGCCGAACAAACATTACGCACAACGCCGCCGTGGAATGGGAATTCTCCTGTTCTGCGGCGGCTCGCGTTTCCAGGGACACGGACCCGACGAGACAGGCTCATCCTGGGACCGCGGGCATCTTGCCCACCGGCATGGGAGTCAATCACTCAGAGAAACAAATCGGATGCGATTTCAGCACCTTGCCTGCGGCCGAGACGGCTGCGGTCCCAGGGGAAAACCAGACAGCCGTTCCAGGTTCAGGTGTGAGATGGGAAAGCTCGCCGAGGTCGTTGAAGTCGTTGAAGTCGTCGAAACAAGATGAAACGCTAAACTCTCCGCGCCGTGGAGTCGATACAACCCCTAACGAAAGACTGTCCGGCTCGCACGGAGGGGGAGCAATGTTCCGAATTCAACGTAAACTCTTGCTGGTCGTTGCTGCCGCGTTGCCGGTCGCGACCGTCGGCTGCAACCCGTTCACACTCGGTCTGTTCACGCCCATCGCGGTTCAACCGTGGGTCGCGGAGCGGATGGACGCGAAGTACGCCCACAAGAACGACGGCCGCGTGCCGATCATGCCACCGATCCAGAACGGCTATCCGCCGCCGATCTGCGAGGATCCGCCGAGCGATCAGGAAGTTTTGCGGGCCATGCCCCGCGTCGCTCGCGGCGTGCCGTATGTGTATGAAGAGTTCCGCGACGACATCATCATCGTGAAGAATCGGCTCGTCGATAAGATCGACCCGCCGCGGTTCTTCCCGCTCGTCGGCCCGGCGCAACTGCACCACTGCCACTGGGAATGCGTGATCTATTACACCGAGACCATCCAGAGCGACTACCCGTTCCCGACCTATGTGAAACGGCAACGCACCCAGGTGCTGTACATCGACAAGGATCACTTGCACCTGTATGTCGGCCCGAACGCGGACACACAGCGGCAGATTACCCAGGAACTCACCAAGTATTGATGTCCGCGTGCCAGGGTCTTACGACACCTGGCTACAGACTACCGCCCCATCCGGGCTTAAAACATACAGCAATCAGCCTCCGAAAGCCCTGGAAGGGCGGGAGTCTGTAGCCAGGTGTCGTGAGACCCTGGCGTGGGAACCCTCCGTCGATCCGTGAAGGCGACCGCCGCACCCGACCTCGCAAGAGGCCGGGTGTTTGGCGTTCTGCTTGTCTTTTGGGAGCGGATACCCTACGATGTCGATAAGGTATCTGTCGAAATCGGATGGCGGGAGTGGTGATGGGTCCAAGCGCGGGTATGGTCAGCGAGTTGGAAGCGGCAAACCAGGAACTGGCCGGGGCGACTGCGCAACACATCCTGAAGTGGGCCACGCAGCGGTTTCAATCGAAACTGCTGATGGCGACCGCCTTCGGAGCCGAAGGATGTTGCGTGATTCACATGCTGGCCGAGATTGCACCCCAGACGACCTGTATCAACCTCGAAACCGGCTACCAGTTCCCGGAAACACTTGCCCTCCGCGAACGGATCAAACAACGCTACGCGATCGAAGTCGAGTACATTCACCCTGAGCAGACGGTTGCCGAATACGAGGCGGAACATGGCGGCCCGCTGTACGGTTTGCGCCCCGATCAATGCTGCTACGACCGGAAGATTCTGCCGCTGCGACGTGCCCTCGAACGCCACGCACCCGCCGCATGGATCAGCGCGATCCGCAAAGATCAGACCACCGACCGCAGCCTCGCCGACGTGGTTCAGTGGGATGCGAAATTCGACCTCGTGAAAGTGAACCCGCTACTGAACTGGACGAAGCGCGACGTGTGGGCCTTCGTGGTCAAGCACGACGTGCCCTACAACCCCCTGCACGACCGGAACTATCCCAGCATCGGGTGCTGGCCCTGCACGCGAGCCGTAAACGCCGAGGAAGACGACCGCGCCGGTCGCTGGGCAGGGAAGGTCAAGAAAGAATGCGGCCTGCATGTGATCGAGAACGTGGATGGCGAGGGGATTTGAGTGCCGAAAAGCTGTCGGCGATCAGCTATCAGCTTTCAGCAAGACAAATACAATGGCTCTGAAATGCCTCCGTCTCCTCAATGAGTTTGGCTGATAGTTGATAGCTGTTAACTGTGAGCTTGTACCATGTTATTCTCCGCCAAGGCCGAATATGCTTGTGTCGCCATGTTGGAACTGGCCGCCCGACACTCGGAACACAAGCCCGTTCCCCTGGCTGAAATCGTCGAGAAGCACGGCATCCCCGACCGCTTCCTGGTACAAATTCTCCTCGAACTGAAGACTAACGGCCTCGTGGACAGCACCCGCGGCGCGGCCGGCGGTTACGCTCTCGCCCGCAGTGCGGAGGAGATCACGCTTTACGACATCCTCAAGGTGATCGACCCGCCGGAACAGCCCGCCCGGCAGAACGATAAACTTCAACAGACCGTGTATGTTCTCAACGTCCGCAATCTTTGGGATAAAGTCGTTGAGGCTCAACAGCAGATGTTAAAGCAGACCACGCTCGCCGAACTGATGGCACAGAGCGAGGGGCTACAGTATGTGATTTAATGTTTAACGTTAAACGTTAAACGTTCAGGAGTTACGCAGCACCCAACACCCAACACCACACACACTACAAACACATGCCCGACCTGATCCCTCCCCACGGTGGCGTTCCCGAGCCGATCAACCGCACGGTTGCGATGCTCGACCCGGTCTCGACACACCCCATCTTGGTGTCCGACGCCGACCTCAGCACCCTATACAGAATCGCGGACGGCGGGCTTTCCCCGCTCATCGGCCCGATGACCCGCGAAGTGTACGACCGCGTTCTCGACGAAGAAGTCGTCATCCACAACGGGAAGAAGTACGCCTGGACGATTCCGCTCGCCTTCCCCATTGATGAAGCGAAAACCAAGCACCTTCACACCGGCACCACGCACCCGCTCACCAACGAACGCAACGAAATTGTCGGCACTATTGATGTGCAAGACGTGTATGCCTGGGACAAGAAAAAGTACAACGCCAGCGTGTACAACACGCCGCGAGAAGATCACCCTGGCGCTCGCATCGCCAACAGCGACCCGCGCACGTTCCTTGTCGGTGGCACGGTGCATGTGTTGCCGCAACCCAAGAACCCCGACTACGGCGACCTCGTTTTGTCGCCCCGCGAAACCCGCGACCTGTTCGCGAGAAAGGGCTTTCAGAGAGTGGTCGCGTTCCAGACTCGCAACGCGCTGCACCGTGCCCACGAATACGCCCTCGTCCTGGGCCTCGAACGCCTCACCCGCGAAGGCCACTTCACGGGTGCCGTGCTCAACCCGTTGGTCGGCGAGACGAAGCAAGATGACGTGGACGCCGTGACCCGCATGAAGACGTATCGCGCGTTGATCGACGGCAAAGCGCTTGGCCAAGGCGACGCCGATGAAGCACTGTGGGCGAAGGTTGGCAAGCCGTTGATGGACCACGTTCTCTTGCTTGGCCTGGACATCAAGATGTTCTACGCCGGGCCGAAAGAAGCCGTGATGCACGCCATCTACCGGCAGAACTTCGGCTTCACCGACATCATCATCGGTCGCAAACACGCCGACGCCCCGTTCGACGACAAGGGCGAAATCTGGGACGGTCTCGCCGCCCAGCGGAAGTTCGACGAACTCAAGGGCGAGTTGCTCATTCACCCCGTGAAGGTCGGCTTCGCGGCTTACTACGCGGAACTCGGCCGCGTCGGGTTGGTGGAAGAACACGCCCCGAAGGGCTGGAAGCCGGTGAACATTAGCGGCAGCGACTTGCGCGACAAGCTCAAGAAAGGCGAACTCCCCGACCCCGGCGTGATGCGCCCCGAAACCGCCCGCGTCCTCGCCGAGAAGTACAAGTCCCAGGGGTGAAGGGGCCGCATATTCATGCGAAGAGAGTCGCGGGAAGTCTGCGGCTCTCTCTGTTGGGTGACTGATATATAACGTCAACGAAATGCGGTGAAGAGTCGCGTTTCGAGTTCGTCCAGGAATGCCCTCAATCCCGTGAGTTCTCCGCGTTCGCGGAGTCGCTCGATTGAAGTCTCGCGAACGCAAGGGTGCTCACGTTCTCGAACGTCACCCGTCAACGCACGCAGCACCCGTTTCGGACAACGGTCTTCTCCCTCATTTGTCGCCGTCAATTCGTGGGCGCGAAGCCGCGGATCGAACCCGACCCGCTCGTGTTCCGTCGTGAGCCTCGCTTGTTCCACGTCATCGCGAGACTCGAAACCGTGCAGCACCCAACACTCCCGCATTCGGTTTGCAACTCCGACTGCAACGGGAATGGGAAGCGGCGCACGGTCGCGGACTGTGCGGATTGCTTCATCTCGGGCTTCGTATTCTCGGTCTCCATCTCGGAAGAAAATGATCGCCTCGATTGGCGTTTCGTCGGGAGCGTGGAGACTCAACAGCGTCAGTGCTTTTCGGGTGTTGTGGCCGTCGCCATGCAGCGGTAAACCGTCGAAATGGCCAAGCGATTTCACCCCGTATTCCCGGGCGAGATCGTCGATGTCGTGCCATCGCAGAAAAGGTTCGGTAGGTCGGAAGCCCCGATAGTGGCGGTGCGTGTCGATTTCGTCGGCGTCGATCCAATCGACCCCGGCGACGATCACACGATCCGCAAGGGCGCACACCGTGGGCGGGTCGGTTGGGCCTTCGCAGACAAGGGCGATAGAAACACTCATTGGGCCACCGGTTCAAGGTGAAGTTTCTTGACCCAATCTTCCCCAGCGTGGCTCCAGAACTCGCCGGGCGACATCGAGTCTTTCCACATCGGATATTTCGGGTGGTCTTCGAGACGGGCACACGCTGCGGACCCGTCGTCGTTGAGGGCCATCACCCGCACCTCGTTCGGCTGCAACTTGTCGAGGATGTACGGCGAGTGTGAGGTCGCAATGATCTGCAAATCGGGGTACTGATCGAGGAGCTTCCGGAGAACCTCAATGAGTTCCATCTGGGCTTTGGGATGAAGGCCGTGATCGAGGTCGTCGAACAGAATCACTCTCGGCTGATTGGGGCCAAGAATCACGGTCAGCAAGCCGAGGGTGTAAAGCGTTCCACTGCTGACGAGGGACGCCCGCACGCCCGGCGCACCCAGGAAGTCGAACAACAGGGATTTCGTCGTCCCATTCCCCTGTTGTTGCTCATTGAACCGAATCCGGCTCACGTTGCGGATCACCTTCTTGTATTCCGACACGATTGCCTGAAATTGTTCGGGCTGATTTAACGCGAGATAGCCGAGCGTTGCCGCTAGCCCGTTTCCGTTCTCCTGAACGCTCGGCGGGATTCCTTTGGGTTGAGTTGGCGAGGCCAACGCCGTTGTATCGAATCGGATTAACTGTGCCGGGCCAAGGGGGAGCGCCGCGTTTTCGGGCGGCATTCGGTCAAACCATTCCCCTACTTTTGGTGCGGTAGACCGCCAAGCAAAAGAAAGAGGTTGGCGCTGAGATTGAATCGGTTGGCCATTCTTGGAGGCAGGAGTCGCGGAGATCGTCAGACTCGTTTTCGCACCCGTCGCATCTCCGGCTTCGACTTCAAGCACGAAATCCGCGAGCGCGGCACCGACCGAGAGGTATTCTGACATGCCCCCGATTTGCGCGGTGAGCACGTCCTTGTTCGCCTCACACAAGAAATGAATCCCCTGCAAGACGCTGGTCTTGCCAGCGCCGTTTGGGCCGACGATAACCGTGAGTCGGCTATCGAACGTGACTTCCACATCGCGCAGAGACTTGAAGCACTGGAACTTCGCTCGGGTAATCATTGCTCGCCTCGGTTCTCCCTCTCGGACACCTTCAAGTTACCATTTCCTTCATCGCTCATCTACGGAAGCGGAAACAGATCGTGTAACCCGCACATCGCCAAAAATTCTCGTGGCAGCCGGGCCGGTCGGCGCGCACAATGATCTTTGGTAATTCGCACTCCCCACCCAGGAACCATGTCCATGCGAATGCTCTGTTTCGCGTTTGCCGTCCTCGGCAGCGCCGCTCTCGTCGGCGGTCAGGAGAAGAAGACCGCCACCATCAAGGTGCAGTTGCCGGAGAGCAACTTCAAGGAAGCCGTCGTCACGCTCGATGGCACCGTTATGAAAGCGACCGGGGCCACCCGCGTGTTCACCACGCCCGACCTCGAAGCCGGCAAGACGTACACCTACAAGGTCGAAGCACTCATCGAGCCGAACAACTATACGAAGATTACCCGCACCCGCGAGATAACCTTCAAGGCCGGCGACGATGTTGCCGTCGATCTGCGGAACGAGGACAAGAAGACCGATAAGATCGTCGTGCGCTGGGTGCCCACCCCCGAAGACATCGTGGACAAGATGGCCGAGTTGGCCAAGATCACCAAGGACGACATCGTGTTCGATCCGGGTTGCGGCGATGCCGTTATGCTCATCCGCCCCGTGAAGAAGCTCGGAGCCAAGAAGGGCGTCGGCATCGACATTGACCCCAAGATGGTCAAGATCGCTCAGGACAAAGCCAAGGCCGAAGGCGTCGCGGACCGGGTCACCATCAAGGAAGGCGACGTGCTCAACGAGAAGGACATGGCCGACCTCACCGAATCAACTGTCGTACTCGTTTACATGGGCGACGACCTGGGTGCCCGCATGAGTCCGCTGCTCCAGAAGATGCTCAAGCCCGGTGCCCGCGTCGTGTCGCACCGCTTCACCCTTGGCGACTGGAAGCCTGACCAAACCGTCAAGGTCAAAGGCTCCGACGGCGACGAATACACGCTCCACCTGTGGATCGTGAAGGAAAAGGCCAAGGACAAGAAGTAGGGCAGAATTAGCGACAAACAAGAAGGCAGATTGGCCACAAAACGGCACAAAACGACACAAAAAGAAGAACAGCGAGCAAGCCTTGGCTTCCGCTGTGTCTTGGCTGGTTCTTTGGTACTATTTTGTGGTTTTTTGTGCCTCTTTGTGGCCATACTGCTTTTCGGTTCTTGACCGACACCGAGGTAACCGCCGTGCCTATCCACTTCCGCTGCGTTTCCTGCAACAAACGACTCTCCGTTGGCACTCGCAAAGCCGGCACGGTCACCACGTGCCCGAACTGCGCGGCGACGATTACCGTGCCTCGCGCGGAATCCGCCGAATCGCCTGCGACCGCCGCGACGCGGCGATTCCCCATCAATGCCGTTGCCATCGCGTTCGTTCTGCTCGCGTGTATCGGGGCAGTCGCCGCGCTGGCACTTCGCAAACCCGCCGCGCCGGTCGTCGAGCAAGCACGCATCGACCCAGTGGTTGCCGTCGTTCCCGTTGTTCCCGTCACGCCGCAAGCGACTGCGCCCCACCCTCCTTCGCCTTCACAAAAATCACAAGACAACCCGCCGCGGAACCCGACTCTGCAACCAACCGAGCCGCAACTGCCACAACCCCCGTCGGTCTCACCAACACAACAACCCACGCTGCCGGAGATCGACCCACCGCCACACGCCGTGGCGCAATCACCGCAACCACCGCAACCACAACCAGTGGCCGTGCCTGACAAGTTCGGAAACCCCACTGGCAACGACATCGGGCTTGGCAAGGACGGCGAGTTCAAAGGTAAACGGCTCCTGTTCTGGTCGGGCTTCGAGAACGCCGGCAAGGTGTTCTTCGGCCCGACAAATCCGCTCTGGAAGGCGCTCGAAGCGAAAGGCTTCGTCGTGCGCCGCGAGTTCGGCCGATTCAAGCCGGATTGGTTGAAGGACACCGATCAGTTGTGGGTGCTGTCCACGGGCCGGATTGAATTCCCTGCGGGTATTACGCCCGAATTGCTCGAATTCGCCCTCACACAACTCCCCGCCGACGCCGTGCCGTCAGGCTTCACGCTGCCCGAGTATCAGTTCATTGTTCGCGCCACGCTCGATGTCGCTCTTGGCCCCGTCCACCCGCTCGACGCCAAGGCTTACACGGCCATCATGGACTTCGTGAAGGCTGGCAAAGGCTTGTGCTTGCTCTCCGACGACGAGCCGTTTTGCGTCGAATCGAACGAGTTGGCGAAGCGATTGTTCGGCACTGGCGTCGCGGGGAACTATGTGGCCGACAAGATCGCGTCGGTTCGCGGCAAGGGACTCACAGCGGCCGACATCCGCAAATTCGGCGGGCAGTACGAAGTGGACGACCACGCACTCCTGAGCGGCGTGAACTTCCTGTTCGAGGGAATCACGGTCAGCAATGTCGGGGCGAGCGACAAGCTCGAAGTGGCCTTGAAGGCCAGCGATGGCAAGGCGCTCATCGCGGTCTCAAAGGTGCCCGGTCAGCGGGTCGTGATCGACTGCGGGTTCACGCGGTACTGCCACGGCCCCACGGAGCGGACGAGCTACATCCTGAAGACGGCGGGCACCGTGCGACTCGCCCAGAACATCGCCGCATATCTGGAAGGGAAAGGCGAAGTGAAGAAGTGACGCGGGGTGGCGTTCGCCCGTATCATGCCCTCATGCTCGCACACCTTCGCACGCTCCGGCTGGCCACGTGGCTCGGCTGGCAACTCGAAACGAACTGGGCCAACCCCTGGCTGTTCACGCTGTACATGCTCATCAAGCCCGTTTGCGGGTCGTTGATGCTCGTGTGCATGTTCTACGCCGCCGACGCCGCTGCTCAGGCCGGAGCCGTGGGCCGCGTCGGGCGGGCCGGCATCTCGCCGCAATTCCTGCCGTATATGTACATCTCGAACGCATGTTATGGGCTTGTCGGCACGGTGATGTTCGGCCTCAGTTATGCCGTGGTGCGGGACCGCGAACATTACCGCATGTTGAAGTATGTCTATATCAGCCCGGCGAACTTCCAGACATACTTCCTGGGTCGCGGTGCGGCCGGCGGCCTGGAAGGAACCGTGGGTGGCGTGCTGACTGTCTGTGTGGGGTTGTTCCTGTTTTCTCAGTTACGCGATTCCGTCACTATCGATACACTGTGGCTCTTAGTGTACCTCGTTATTGGCGTGGTGATGTTGTGGGCGTGCGGCATGATCCTGGCGGCCGCGTGCCTCAATATGTCGCGCAACGGTATGTTTCTCAGTGAAGGAATTGCCGGCGTGCTGTATCTCGTGAGCGGCGTCGTGTTCCCATTGCGAGCGCTGCCGGAGTGGGTGCAACCGATCTCACTGAGTTTGCCAACGACGTACTGGCTCGAAGGGATGCGGCGCGCATTGCTGGGGCCACCGCCCGAGGAGCTTCGCGGCCCGCTATCGGACTGGAACAACAGCGAACTCGCCTTGATGCTTCTCGGTACGACGGTGGTGTTGGTTGTGGTAGCACAACTCTTCTGGCGATGGAGCGAACGCCGGGCGTGGCGTAATGGCAACCTGGAAGAGAACGCGGGCGTGTGACTTGAACGGCCGTGACAAACGTGGTGCAGTGAAATCGGCTTTCCCGCCCGGAGTGCGCTATGGCCGACCGCGTGAGACCCATCGTCCGGCTCTTCTTCCCGTGCGACGCGGCCGTAATCGATTTGGCCGACAACAAATGGGAATTGAAGAACCCGTGGCACACCGTCGCAATGCCGCCCGGCGTGACGGAGAAATTCGGGCAGAAGGAACTGTGGCTGTTCGCGCAGTTGACCGACGGGGTCGGTGAGTTCAACCTGTCCGTGGAGTTGCGAAACTTCGACACGGGCATACGCCTCGGCCGCAGCAACCCTGAGCCGTGGGACTTCGCCGGCGGCGACCAACTCACGGTTCACGAAGTCGTGTTCAAGATGACGAACGTGCCATTCCCCACGCCGGGACTGTATGCGTTCCACCTGATGGCCAACCACGCGGAAACGGAAGGCGGCGTCGCCTACCTCCGCGTCTTTCCGGGGTGACCGATGTCGAATACCACACCCAACCCGGCCGGCCGGTTCGTGACGAAGCGGGCCACTCGCCCGGCCATTGATGTCGACTGCTCGAAGTGGGTGGACACCACTGGCGGAGGCTGGACGTTCGGGTCGTTCGCGACGAAGAACCAGACTCGGGACGCGGTCGCAGTCGAGTGCTCCAACTGGGCCGCGGAACCGGCCGTCTGGCTGGAGTTGGTCGTGTCGTTCGGGGTGGACGCCGATCTCACGGCCGTGGAAACAGTGACGCTCAAGTTGATCCAGGCGGCCCACGACGCGGCCCCGGAACTCGGCCTGACCTACGATGTCGCACGGTCGAAGGTCGTTAACGGCGACGTGGTCATTGCCCTGACGCCGAAGAACCCGGCTGGTGCCGAAGGCCGACTGCTCGACGTGATCCAGCAATTCCGTGCCGCGCTCGCAAGCGGCAATGGGGCCAAGTTAGAACTGGTGGGTGCGAGCCTCCGCTGGGCGCGGGCGACCGAACCGGAAGTGCTCCATGTCTGATGAAGTTAAGTTACCGACCGACGACGACATTCGCCAACTGCCGCGGTGGGCGCAGGTGGCGTTCGCGGCCCGTTGCGCCCGCCGGGTCTTGCCACTATTCCAGCACTATTGGCCGAAGGCTCCCGAGAGACACGTTCGGGCCGTCGAGCGTGCCGTCGTGCTTGCTGAGCGAGCCGCCTCCGCCTCCGCCTCCGCCTACCACTACCACTACGCCCGCGCCGCCGCC
>Ga0105049_10006958_pt1 | contig 13147 bp, 7 predicted proteins | sample MAT06_FD_78087 | JGI IMG/M metagenome (GOLD analysis project Ga0105049, IMG submission 78087) | Freshwater microbial communities from Lake Fryxell liftoff mats and glacier meltwater in Antarctica - MAT-06 | ecosystem: Environmental > Aquatic > Freshwater > Ice > Liftoff microbial mat | place...
TCCCATAGGTGGAGTTATTTCAGACTTAAAATATGTTAAGATATGTTCATGGTCGTTAGAAACACCTGTTTTGGCTCTGGCATCCTCACTAACCCTTGATTTCCAAATGAATTGTGAAACAAGCTTGTTTCGACCAAAGATCTCATCCATCACCAACTTCAACTGCGCCTGTTCATTCTCGTCTATTGATACAAAAATTACCCCATCTTCTGCCAGCAATTTGTGCAGTAGTTTAAACTTGGGGTACATCATGCAGAGCCACTTGTCGTAGCGGCTCAGGTCTTCGGCTTCTTTGCCTACCACCTGCCCCAACCAGCGTTTTATTTTTGGATCATTAACGGCGTCGTTGTACACCCAGCCTTTGTTTCCTGTGTTGTAGGGCGGGTCTATGTAAATGCACTTTACCTTTCCTTCATATTTCGGAATCAGAGCTTTAAGAGCCAAAAGATTATCTCCCTGCACCAGGGTTACGGTGGCTCCATCTGTTTCGCTTATTTTATCTGGAAAACGATATTTGTTTTCCAAAATATGCAAGGGTACATCAAGATGGTGGTTTTGTACTTTGTCTTTTCCGATCCAATGCAAGGTGGGCATGTGGCAAAATAGGGAAATTGTATCCAGACTTCAAACCTACTAAAGCTTTATTACCCGATGAATTCAAAATCTATCATGTATCACTTTCTGCTTTGTTAAAACATTAAGCAACAAAGCAGCGCTTGCCATTATCAAGTTCTTGGATTGAAGAAAGTTTGGCAGCGCAATGGAAGAAATTCCGACATTCGCTGTTGTTGGCCTATTAACAACAATTTTGGATTACTACGAATGAAACCCTGCCTCCACTCCTTAAATCTCACTAAGCCCTTCCCCTCCACATTCGCTTTCCAGCATTCTTCCTAATGGCTGATTTCCACAATTTATTTGGCGTTTATTTTTTCAAATCGGCTTTCAATCTCTTCCAGAAGGTTATCTTCTTAGGCTGAAAACAGTTTCAGTATTAGTTGAAATAAAAAAGGTTGAACCATTGGCTCTTTTTTGTAGTCGCCATTCTTGTAGTCGAAAAGTTTGACTACAAACATCATGACTACGGAATTTGTAGTCGAAATTTTGGGGGGGATTCTGTGTATTGCTATCGGAGTACTTTTGATGCAAATGGCAATCGGCTTTCGCAAGCCTGGTATTACGATATTGGAAATGGATTTCAACCGGATTTTAGAATTACATACACTTACAATACTTTAAACAAGTTAATTTATAGCCTCGGTGAAGGATGGGAAAACAACACATGGGTAAACAACTCCAATGAGACTACAACCTATGATGTCAACCAAAACCCTTTCCTTGTTGTTAGGCAGAATTGGATTGCAAGTATCTGGGAGGATTCTTACAGAACTACTAACTCGTTTAATGCCAATAACCTAACAACAAATAGTCTTTCTGAATCTTCCTTTTTAGGAACCTGGCAGAAATCGTCTAAAGATTCCAATGTTTACAGCAATGGAGGAGATCTGGAATACTATTTATCTCAGAGCTGGAGCGACACTGCCTGGAGACTTTCCCAACAATCATTCTTTACTCACGATGATAATCACAACCAGACAAGTGGATTAAGTCAGAATTGGACCGCCGGAGCCTGGTTTACCTACTACATATCCCGAACCACCTATGATGACAATAATTTTATTGAAGGTTATTCGTACATTTTAATGGGGCCCAACTGGGTTAATCTTACTGGTGGAGACAGCACTCATTACTATTTCCATACAGTCACAGGGTTTCATAAGCAGAAAACTGCTTCAGCCATTCTGGTATATCCAAATCCAGCAAATGGTTCCCTGAATATTCAGGCAGAAAACCAAATAGAAGGAATAGAGATCTATAACCAGTTGGGCGAACGGGTGAAAGAAGTTAACACGATTCAAAGCACAGAAGCCCGTTTTCAGGTAAATCTTCCCAAAGGAATATATCTGTTAAAAGTGAGGACTGCAGATAAAGTCTATACCAATCGAATTGTATTCGAGTAGTTGAATTCAGATCACGTAAAAATTCTTCGGGTGAAAAGTGGTTTGGGCAAGTTCCGAAAACCGATTTGGTTTCAATCTTATCATTCATTCCGAAAATATTTGTAGTCGAAATTCCTGTAGTCAAAAATTTGACAACAAACTTCATGACTACAGAATTTGTAGTCGAATTATTTTGAGGCTGGGGATTACTACAAACCGACCTTCGATTCTTTGTTTACGGTTGTTCCCAAAGTTCCTTGTTACATGGCTTCGGTTGGCAACTTTTACAGTAAGCCCTGTTTAGTCCCTATTTACTTATCAATTCGCCATGCAAGTTCAATGCGCACTCATTCTACCAAACCATTTTCCCAACTTCGCTTTTTTTGTAGCCAATTCGTTGAGCAATGGTGTACAAAGAATCACCAGATTGTATTGAAAACGGCTTTCCATAAACTTTCCAAGTGCTTTTAGCTTTGTTTTTATAGCCAATCGAGGCACTTGTAGTCGAAGTGATAAGTTTGCATTTCCCATCAATACTTTCTGCTTTTACGAGTTCGGTTGTAAGAAGACACCGCGGTCTGGCCAAAGGCGCCGACCGCAACACTAGCGAAAGTGCGCCGACCTCAAAAATCAAAGGTCCCGACCGCAACAGAATCCAAGAGTGGCGACTGAAAATTTGGCCAATGGCACCAACTGCAGAAGAAGAAATGGAAATTTATACCCGGTTCATACAGATTCTCCGAGAGTCAGGCTAATTTCACCAAGAATCCTTGCAACAAAGAGGCAGGTTGGTTAAACTTGCATCACGTCCTGATGGATTCGAATTCAGACCAGTTTACACCGAATGTTCGTTTTTTCTACCAACCTCAGGCGACTCTCAGCAGTCGCATTACTTTTTCTATGCATTTCTCAGTCCTTTGCCAATGATTCCAGATGGCAGTCGTTAAAAAAGGAAGATATCAAATCAAACCACCCACAATTCAATAAACCCCTCAAAGCGGATTATTATTCATTGGATATGGCGGCATTGAAGTCAGAGTTTTTGCAGGCGCCCAAAGAAAAGACAGGCAAAATCCGACAATACGGAAAGATTATATCACTACCGGTTCCAAACGGTGGTTTCCAACGATTTGTTTTTGCTTCCTACTCAATCATGGAAGAGCCTCTTGAACAAAGATGGGGCTTTGTAAAAACCTATACCGGACAGGGTATTGATGATCCCGCAGCTACGATTAAAGTTGATTTTACTTCTTTTGGTTTTCACTACCAGGTGCTTAGTCCAAAGGGACAGTATTATGCCGATCCGGTTTTTCATGGCGATGACCTGTATTATCAGATTTACAAAAAATCGGATCTGGATCCGGCTTCCAAAGGACCTTTTATGGAACATGGTGTGGAAGACAGCCACAACCATGGTATGAATAAAAATACCTCTAAACCGGGCGCCACTGCCCTTGCTACTGGAAGTACTTTACGAACCTACCGGATTGCGATCGCTGCAACCGGAGAATATACCGCCTTTCATGGAGGATTAAACCAGGCAGCTTCTGCCATGGTTACCACATTGAATCGGGTGAATGGTTTGTATGAAAACGACGTGGCCATACGGTTTATCCTGGTAGCTAATAACAATCAGCTTATTTATACAAGTACCACAGCAGATCCATATACCAATAACAGCGGACCAACCATGCTTGGCCAGAATCAAAGCAATCTGACGGCGCTTATTGGCACGGCAAATTATGATATTGGCCACGTGTTCAGCACAGGTGGCGGCGGAATCGCTGGCCTGGGCGTTGTGTGCAGCAGTGGAAGCAAAGCAAGAGGGGTTACGGGCTCAAATTCACCCATAGGCGATCCGTTTGATATAGATTATGTAGCCCACGAGGTGGGACATCAATTTGGAGGTAATCACACGTTTAACAGCATAACAGGTAGTTGTGGTGGTAATAACCGATCGGCTAATTCCGCATTTGAACCAGGCAGTGGAAATACCATTATGGCCTATGCAGGAATTTGTGGAAATGATAATATCCAGAGTAACTCAAATGCCTATTTTCATTTTAAAAGCTATGAAGACATTGTTACTTACTCGAATACTGGCGGGGGAAATTCCTGCCCGGTAAAAACCCAAACCGGCAACACAGCGCCTGTTATTCCAGCCATTCAGAGTGGGTATGTTTTACCCATCAGCACCTCTTTCAAATTAACAGCGAGTCAGGCAACCGATGTTGATAACGACACACTAACCTATTGCTGGGAAGAGAATGATCTTGGTGCCGGAGGTGCCCCGGGAACTCCTGTGGGAAATGCGCCAATTCTTCGCTCCTATTCTCCGGTTGAAAGCCGTGAAAGAGTATTTCCAAGATGGCCAAATTTATTGGCGAATACCACCGCTTTGGGAGAAAGGCTTCCTACGTATGCAAGAACCCTGAATTTTAAACTGACCGTTCGCGATAATAATGCGGGTGCAGGTGGTGTAAATTCTACAACCGTAAACCTTACGGTAAATGCGACCGGAGGGCCATTTGCGGTAACTATGCCAAACACGACTGCCATTTCCTGGGAAGCGGGCTCCAATCAAACCATCACCTGGAATGCAGCCGGTACTGCCACTACTCCATTTAATTCTCCGAAAGTACGTATAAAATTATCGACAGATGGTGGTTCAACTTTTCCGATTGTACTGAAAGATACCACACAAAACGATGGTTCAGAATTGATTACACTGCCAGTGATTCCAAGCAATACCTGTCGCGTTCTTATTGAATCTGTTGGAAACCTGTTTTTTGATGTTTCAAATGCTAACTTCAAAATCATTGCACCAACAACCGCTACCATTCCAATGAATACCGCAGATACATCTGTATGTGCAGGACAAACTTTTAAAGTAGGCATTAACCCCACAGGAACTACGTATCTCGCAGGAAATGTATTCAGCATTCAACTTTCAAATGCCTTAGGTCTGTTCACTAATCCAATCACCATTGGCACGGTAACTTCTACAGGAGCTGATAGTATTACAGCTACTGTACCCGTTTCAGCTTCCGGAAACGGATATAAACTGAGAATTACCAGTTCAAACCCGGTTCGCTCAGGAACACAAATTATTAATGCCCCAAAAATAAAAGGTCTGCCTGCAGTTCCGGGTATCATGTCGGGTTCAACTTCCCTTTGTGCGAATGACAGCACATCGTTGTTTACTGTTCCTGCAGTTACCGGATTGTTGTATACATGGACACTTCCAACCAACTCTACCATTCTTACAAACCCCGATTCAAATACCATCCGGATTCGCTTTGCAGGCCAGGCAGGAACCATTTCTGTGAAGGCCAGAAATGCATGCGGCAATGGTCTGGCAAGTACCTTAAATCTGACTCCCATTGTAATCTTACCTGCAACGGTTACTGCCGTGGCCTCTACAAACAGCCCTTGTTCAGGAACGACAGTTCAATTTACTGCAAATCCAGTAAACGGTGGAACAAGTCCTGCTTATCAATGGCTTAAAAATGATACGGTTATCCAAAACGCTACGAATTCAACCTACAGTACCAATGCATTGGTTACCGGAAACAAATTCAAAGTGATCTTAACTTCTTCTCTCACTTGCGGTACGCCCAATGTGGCTACGTCTTCTCAAATAACGATCACGGTCAATGTTCCCAGAACGCCATCGGCGACCATTGAATCGAATGCATTAAATGATACTTCGTGTGCAGGAGAACCATTGACCTTTAGCTCGTTAACTGCAAACGGAGGAGGAACCAGTCCGCAATTTGCATGGTTCAAAAATACGACGGCCATTGCCGGCCAAACAGGACAGACTCTGGTTCTGAGCAACCTGCAAAGCACCGATTCAATCCGGCTTCGATATACAGTAACAGGAAATTGCCTTACCATAAATCAGGTTTTTTCATCGGCCATTCGCACCCGCATCATGCAACTTACTGCCAATGCAGGTGTTGATACCGCTATTTGCCCCAATGCTACTCTTACCTTTATAGGACAACCTTCCGGTGGACAGTGGACTGGTCAGGGAGTTAATTCGGGAGGAAATTTTGTTGCCGGAGCTACCGGAAATTCAGTGCTAATTTACCAGATTGAGCGATACGGTTGCATCCGATCGGATGTAAAAACAGTTTCAGTGATCGCTTTGCCACCTGTTTTTTATGCTGCATCAGGCAATTTATTAACGGCAACTGCATCCGGAGCAAGTTCCTGGAACTGGTATCTGAATGATACAGTTGTTCCAAATGCGAATTCTGCAGCCTTCACCATGGAAGAAAGCGGATTTTATTGTGCTGAAGCCGTTTTCACTTCAGGCTGCACTAAAAAAAGTACGTGCGCTCAACAAACGTTCACAACCATATCAGATGATATTCAAAACCAGGACCTGAGCATTTTCCCCAATCCTGCAAGTTCAACAATCCGGATAAAGTGGTCTGGCCGCTATGAATCTTTTGAACTTCTGAATTTGATTGGGCAAAGTCTGATTGCACCTGGGTTGCCTTCATCGGTTTCAGTACTGGATCTTTCAGTTGAGAATCTGCCGAAAGGAGTTTACAAACTTCAGGCAATTACTTCGGATGGAAAAAGAGTATTCAAATCATTTGTTAAAGACTGATCTAAAGTCAGAAGGATGAACCGTAAAGCAAAGATTGAGATTTCCGGGGTGTGGAGCCTCTGGAAATCTCTGCAAACAAGGCCTCAAAACACGATGTATTTTCTACAAAATCATCCGTTTAAATGGGGGAAAAGCGTACAACGTTTTTTTAGGCATTTACTAACTCAGAATCACTAACTACTAACCCCTAACCACTTACATTCTGTTTAAATCCCGGAATTGCTGAGGTGAAATACCTGCATAACTTTTGAAGAAACGGGTAAAATTGGGGAGATCGTAGGCCAGCATTCCAGCTATGTCTGCAATTGGATCGTTGCTGTTAAGCAACAGTTCTTTTGATATTTTCAAAATTCTCTCTTCGTACAATTGCCCGGGTGTTTCCCCTGTTATTTTAAGAATAGTTTCAGACAGTATTTCCGGCTCCACTTTTAAGGCTCTGGCAACCGCATTAAACTGGAAATCAGAATGTAGAAGGCCGTTTTTCAATTCAACCATATATTGATCAAGTCTGGCGATATACAAACTGGTTATTTCTTTTTCTCCTAACATAGTAACCTTGGATATTAATGCATTCGATTTAACTAACTCCTACCATCACAAAGCTACCCCAAAATATAGGCTGTGGTTTTTTCTTCATCATTTCCTTTTTTGCTTCGATAAACGCTTTACGTTTATCCATTCCACGACCAATCCAGTTTCGGTAGAAAATATTCATCAATTCCTGAGTAGCTGCATCCGAAACCTTGAATAAACTCATAATCACTGCCTTGGCTCCCGCAATTTGAAACGCTCTTTGTAAACCATAAACGCCTTCTCCCACCTGAATTTCTCCTCTTCCTGTTTCACAAGCGGACAAAACGACAAGGTCCGTTGAATTCAGATTCAGATTCATTGCCTCATACGCAGTAAGAACACCATCTCCCATCTGAGGCGATTTGGATGTTGCACTTTCATCTATAATATCACCTGCTTTATTCAAATACAAGCCCGATCGCATTAAGGGATTGTCAACTGCCTTATTTTGGTTAATCATACTGTAAGAGCTACTTTCTCCACCTACATGAATGTCTTCAAGGAAATAACCATGTGTAGCCACATGCAGAATACGGGGGCTCTTTACTGCTTTGATCACATCTTCATTTGCCTGATCTCCTGTATAACTCTTTGTTTCCCAGCGGCTGCTTTTCAGGATGTCATTGATTTCAAGCACTTCTTCTTTGGTACCCGGTAACTGTGCAATGGTTTCAACATCCTCGGAAGGCGTTCTGTTGGCATTTGAATAGAATACAGGGTCTCCAAGGAGAAAAGCAACGTTTTTTTGCTCAGAGGATTTTGCAACCAGATTTTTGGAACTAAATATATCTTTTGAGTTTGATATAAGGTCTATATTCTCATCCTCAATAACATATCTGCCGTTTGGCCCTCTTAGTGCTTCTAGATTTAATTCGTTATAAACGCCATCGGGAGAAATGAAAATTTTGGAACCCGGGAGGAAATATGGCTTGAGAGGTTTCCAGAACACGCCGTACGAAATGGTATCTTCTATCATGAATTTCACACAATTCCTGAAATAATTAATGTACTTGGTTTCCATGGATCTTCCCTGATTCATTACGATCATTTCAGGATTTGATCGCGTTTTCGGACTCACAATCAACCCGGCATAAATGATGGAATCGGAAAATCCTTTATCATAATACCTGAATCGCACAATCTCAGTTGCGTATTCTCCTTTTTCAAGAATATCACGGATGGATTTCCAATTAATGTTTCTCTCTTCATTGGCCAATTTAAAATCCTCCGAACCTTTACTCAGTTCGATCTCCAGTTCCTCTGCATCAACTTCCATTTTCCTGAGGTCTATACCAGCCAGTTTTCTCTCTTCAGGCCCAAGCTCTATGGCAGCCGTGATCTCCTCCTTTTTTCGGGTCCAGTCACGAAATTTATTCTTAAGGTCTTGATCTTCGGACGAAAGTATTCTTTCCCTCACTTTAATGCTTGCACTTAAAAGGATCGCTTTGGTGTTGAGTACGATGTCGTACATTTTACCCAAAACAGAAGGCTTTTTGTCTTTGTATTTCAAGGCCAGAGTGTAATAGAACTCAAATGATGGCCGGATCATTGCCCAGCTTTTTGTTTTTTCTCTGTCTGACATAGAGGGAAAAAACCGTTTCACATATTCCAGATTCTTCTCTGAAGTAAACTCGCAAACATCCAGAGCCTTTTCAAGCTTTCCGAGTACATACCATGCCTGCCCGACCCGGGTCATAATGGACACATATCGGGGATGTGATTCGTTGAATACTTCCTTATAGAAATGGGCAGACTTCGAAAAGTTCAGTCTTGCTCCTTCGTAGTTTCCTAATGCCCAATCAATTTCACCTCTTAACAACAAAATATCAGCTGAATGAGTATTGACCTTACCTAGTTTCTCGACCCAGATTTTATCGGACTCATTAAGTAACAAGCTGGCTTCCTGATATTTTTTATTTGAAATATGAAAAGAAGCTATAAACTGAAGCGATTCGGCGTAGCGTGGGTGTGTAATTCCGTACTTTGATTTATTAATTTCCAACGCCTTGTTTAAAAACTCATAAACTACTTCCGGCTTTTCACCTTTGTAGAACAAAATCATAGCCAGGTCGGTTTTGGGTTTCGAAATCTCTACATGAGCATTCCCAAAATACTTTTCAATCCCGACTACTGACCTTTCGCCTGCATCTTGTGCCCGGTCATAGTCACCAAATGCAGAATAAATCCTGCAAAAAATAGCAAGGCTTTTGAGGTATTGCATACTGGTATCCCCAAAAATGGCTTTACTCACCTGGCAAGCTTTTGAAACCATAGCCTCTGCAGTAGAGTAATTACCCGAGGCTAAAAAAACTTCGGCACCAATTTGATAAGGAGTAATATAGGCTCTGTGGTTAGCCAAACCATATCGCTTTTGCCGATAATCAATCAATGAAAGCGTTTTCTCCTGAGCTTCGGTGTATAACCCTTTGTTGAGTAGAAGCATCAACTCTTCATCAAGCCCGTTAAAAGTTAAGAGTGAGGCTTTTGAAGCACTTTTAACGGTTCGGATCGATCGGGAAAGATAGGTTTCAGCTTCTTCATACCGGCCAGTGATGATGTACAGCCGGGTGATTCTTTGAAGGCGTTCTATGTATTCTCTTGAATCTTTCCCCTTGGTTTTTTCTAGTCTGGACAAGGCTGCCAGGTACTTTTCTTCCGCGGGAGGAAATTCCCCCATCATCATTTCTACCGTGGCGACTTTCGTACTTTGAGAAGCTACCCGCCAATCCTCTTTTCCAAAGCGCCTTTCAAAAATTTGTTGAACATGGACATAGTTGTTGATTGCCTTTTGAAACTGATCTTTAATTTCAAAATAGGCACCTTCTTCATTTTGGGCATCCAGGAGCACATTTGATTCGACAAACAATGCCTTTTCCAAGCCATCGTGCAGAAATTTTTGAAACAACGGTTCTGATAAATTTACCCTGTCAGAATACTGGGCATAAAAATTGGCAAGTTCGCATTGTTGTTGCATCAGGTAAATGGATTCTGAACCACATTGATGTTCGATCAACTTAATGTAATTCAGAATATAACCTTCGGCCTTACGGACGCTGTCGCCATACATGCAGGTTTGGTATAAGTGCCGTAGAATTTCATACGCATACTGATTGGGCAAATGGTAATTGACAATATCCTTAACTGATTTCTCAAGAAGGAAAATAAAGGATGCTTCCTTTTTTTCCCAGCTTGATGCGAATGGAATACGAAGCCTGACTTTAAATGGTTCTGACTCCCCATAATTCTGGCTTATGATCAACCTGTACTGCTTCGATACATCCTGAGCCCTATTAAAATCTTTTTGTGAGACATACAATTGCATTAACTCTTCACACATTCTCAGGTAGGTGTTGTGAGATTGAAGATAGGTGACCGGGTACGATTTTTTCCCACAGCTTGCCATCGCTTCTTTCATAAATGAAATAGCCTTTTTGGGCTGGTCTATAGCTCTGTAGTACCCGGAAAGCGTATATAGATAATCGATATACGCCTGGTCGTGATTCTTAAATTTTATCTTTTTCAAGAGCTTTTTCATCTCTTCAAGTTCACTATAAGCTAACTTGTAATCCCCCCGAATCATATTTAACTTGACCTTAAATAATCTAGCCCAAACTAAATCTCTTCTCCGACTGGTAAGCTCTTCGTTTTTAAAATCAACGTATTTTTTGTTACCTTTTTTGTCAATCACTTCCTTTTTCTGAAGAAGCCTGTTCTCTGCTTTAAAGATCAGATTCTCAATATATAATTGGGAAGTATGAAGATTTCCTCTTTCTAATTCATTGAGCGTTTGCAAAAACCGGCCTTGAAATACCAGTTCAGAATCAGAAAGTGAAACGCCACCGATCCGATCAAAAAACTCAGAAAGGAAAAAATTCGCCGAATGATAATCAGCTGATTGTATCGAAATTCTGGACTTATCAATCAGAATCTGAAGGAACTCCGGAGAGCGGTCGCCTAGTTTTCTTTTAACTCTTCCTACATACTTCGCACCTAACTCTTCGCTGTAATTGTAATCTCCCTTTAAACGGAACAGCCTTGATTCATAGTACAATAGTTTTATAGAATCCTGAAAACTGATGGATTTTCCTTGAAATTTATTCGCCAAACTGTAATATTCCTCCTCGGCTCCTTTAAAATCTCCTTGAATAAATGCCTGATCCAATCGATTGTAGTACTTATCAAATTTCTGTGCTTCTGAATTAAAAAAGAAGAAAAAGAAAGCGATAAAATGTATGTACTTCATTACCTGATTTTTAGCAGTATTTTTGAACACAAAATGGAATAAATATTTCACAGCAAGTTCGCAAAAAAATACCCTTTAATCTAAAAATACTGTGAAGCAACAAAATAATTTTTTGGCACAGGCAGCACATGGATTAGTTTTGCCACAAATTATATCCTATGAAAATTAAATTAATTGCCATTGTATTTTTGGTTTTTGCCCAAGTAACCCTGGCTCAGAAACCCGGTGCTAAGAAAAAGGCCACCGCAACTATCAAAGCACCTAAAGTACCAATATCACCAATTGACAAACTGAGTTACTCAATTGGTGTAAATTTTGCAAAACAATTTCAGTCTCAGAAAATAGAGATCAACCCGGATGTATTATTCGCAGCCATTAAGGCCGTATACTCCGGTAAGCCAACAGCAATGTCAGATCAGGAGGTGATGAGTACACTTCAGAAATTTGAAAAAGAAATGAAGGAGAAAATGCAGGAAGAATCAAAAAATGCTCCACAAGGTAATAAAATAAAAGGGATGGCCTGGTTAGCAGAAAACAAAAAAAAGCAGGGTGTGATAGAACTTCCTAGTGGCCTTCAATACGAAATTATTAAAGATGGGAATGGCGAAAGCCCTCTGGCAACCAGTACCGTTACCACACATTATACAGGAAATCTGATCGATGGAACTGTATTTGATAGTTCTGTTGAGCGTGGCCAACCTGCCCAGTTTCCTGTAAATGGCGTTATTAAAGGTTGGACAGAGGCATTGCAATTGATGAAACCAGGTTCTAAATGGAAACTATACATTCCATCCGATCTGGCATATGGAGATGGTGGTTCGCCACCAAAAATTGCGCCTGGAGAAACATTAGTTTTTGAAGTCGAGCTCATTTCAGTGGATAAGTAAAATCCATGAGCGAACAAGGAAAACAAAATAAAGAATTCGCACCCGATGAAATTGATCTGATCGGAGTTTTCATCAGATCAATTCATTTCTTTATTGTAAACAGATATATTTTTCTGATATGCTCAGTTATTGCTGCAGGAGCTACAGCGGGCTATATGTTTTACAAACCCGAAGTGTATCAATCCCGGTTCACTGCCGAATGCATGTCTATTCCAGATGGACGAACCATTGAACTTCTTTATGATTTGGAAGGATTAAGGATCAACCAGGATTTTGAATTGTTAGGAAAAAAATTAGGAATGTCTGCCGAAAAGGTAAAACTGATCAAGAAAATGGAACCCTTGTCTAATGTAACCATTGATAAAGAGGCCAAGGGCATTGACGACTATTTACTACCAACAACGGAAGTTGCATACAAATTTTCTGTTATCGCTAAAGTCAAAAACAATTCCATTCTTCCAGATCTTCAAAAAGGAATCATTAAATATCTTTCAGAAAACGAGTATTCTACCATTCGGGTTAATCGCTTTATTGAAAACAGAAAGAGTTTACTAAATTATATTAATTATGAGTTGAAAAAACTAGACTCACTTAATATCCTGTTTGCAGATAAAATAGTGCATTCATCCTCAAGTAATACATTAGGAAGTCCAGGTGATTTCAAAGCAATTGTTATTACACTTCAGGAGAAAAAGTTAACCATCGAAGATGAACTTCGGTTTGCAACACCGGTTCGTGTGATTCAAGGATTTACGCCATTCAGTAACCCAGTAGAACCCGTACTGTTTATTGTAGCATTGGAATTTTTCGTTTTGTTCAA
>Ga0105049_10006959_pt1 | contig 13145 bp, 10 predicted proteins | sample MAT06_FD_78087 | JGI IMG/M metagenome (GOLD analysis project Ga0105049, IMG submission 78087) | Freshwater microbial communities from Lake Fryxell liftoff mats and glacier meltwater in Antarctica - MAT-06 | ecosystem: Environmental > Aquatic > Freshwater > Ice > Liftoff microbial mat | place...
TCCAAAACTACAAAAATGATACTTTCGCAACCAAAAGATAAAATCGACTTCCATGTTGTCTTTATCAAGAAGAACGTAGCATTGATTCAAAATCCACCGATTTTTGCATTTGATAATTCGTTCGCTCCTCGATCACGAACAATCTTTCTGATGACGTTGCCATCATCAACGAGTATTGCAGATAATTCAAATATATATTTATTTATATACAAAAAAGTATTTGCTGTTCCAAGGCTGTGTTATCTTTGCCCTTCGCTGAGGAATGCACGCAGTTTGCCGAGGTTGATCGGGTCCATTTGTCCGCCCGCGATGTCTTCTTTCGGCGTTTCCAGAATCATCGGCAACTCGCGAAATCGCGGGTCGGTAACGAGCCTTCGGAACGCCGGTTCACCGATCTCTCCCATGCCAATCCCCGCATGACGATCGACGCGACTGCCGAGTCCTTTCACGCTGTCGTTGATGTGAAATAACCGGATCTGCTTCAAACCGATCGTTCGGTCGAATTCTTTGAACGTCGATACATATTCGTCTTCGGTCCCTAGCGGATAGCCCGCCGCGAAAATGTGACAGGTATCGACGCAAACGCCAAGCCGTTCGGGGGCTTTCGCGGCATTCAACAAGTATGCGAAATGGTCGAAGTTCGCACCGAGGCAAGTCCCCTGCCCGGCCGTCGTTTCGAGCAACACTTTCACATTTTGGCTAGGTCGCAAGTCGTGAACGCGATCGATGGCGGCCGCGACACGCTGCAAACCGGTTGTCTCGCCACTGCCGACGTGCGCGCCGGGGTGCGTCACCAAGTACGCGAGTCCCAAAGCCTCCGCACGGTCGAGTTCGTAGGTAAATGCCGCGATCGATTTTTCGTAGATGACATCATCGGGCGACGCGAGATTGATGAGGTACGAATCGTGAGCCGTGAGAAACTGTAACTGGGACTTTCGTGCAAGTTGTTGAAATGCAACCGCATCGTTCGCAAGAATCGGCTTCCCCGTGTACGCATCGAGCGGCGACTGCCCGCCCGATTGCCCCGTAGCGAACACGTTCCACTGCGACGGCGTGGCGGTAAAAATTTGCACAGTCTGAGTGTCGAGTGCGATCGCCGCATCAATGGCTTTCGTGAGTCCGCCCGCAATCGAAAGGTGTGCCCCAAACAGCGGCATAGCGGAACTCCGGATTCGACGGGGTGCGACAGTGAGTGTCGCACCCCGTTATGAAATCTGTATCAATTGCCCGACTGACCATACATGAAGAAATCGCGCGGGCTGCGGATGTATGGGTTTTGCGGGAATACCAACGTGCCAGGCATCGACGCACCGGGCGAGCCGGGCAGGCCGCTACCGTGTGGGGGGACTGCGTTCGTGTCGGCACAGCCTTTGCCGTTCTTACCGCAGGGCGACGAACTATCTTTCTTCCACCAGAGCACTTTCTTGAACATCGGGTTCCAGCCATACGGGCTAGCCCCACCGCCACTCGTTGCCATCGACGCGCCGGGGGGCGGGCCGTACGGCATCCCTTGCATCCCGCCGGGGGGCATTCCCATACCCATGCCGCCGGGCATTCCGCCGGCACCCGGAGGGCCACCCCATTGTGCGTTCGCCCCGTTCGAGGAGACGTCAACGCCAGCGGCAACGACCATCGTAAACAGGATCTTCTTCATCGTGCGTTCCTCGCAAAGGGTCTCGCCATCCGTGGTGGCGGTATCGCGTTACACATAGCTATCGACCGCGCAATCGTTACGACGTGACAAAACCGAGCAATTGATTATTTGCAATCGCGCGCCTGGCTTTACAACACGCACAAGTTCGCCAGTTTGCCAAATCATATCACAATCGCCCCGACACCGAAGCCGCAACAATCAGTATCACACAGCACATGACGCTAACGAACGCACTCGTTGCCGCCGTCGAGAGCCACGCACCCGCCGTATTTTCTCCGGTGGGACAGGTGACGAGCGCAGAACGCAACTCGCGTTCGAGCTCTTCATTTAAGCGTTCATCGACAGCAAGAATCTTCACCGCGAGGTGGCTAAACGCATGGAAGGGAACGACTTCGATCAACGGCCGACCATCGGACCAGACATTCCCGAACCGCTTCGCATCGATACCCATCTGCGCGAACAGATCGCGCATAGTCGCCTCTGCGGATGCGTGATCGATATTGTAAACCGAAAGCGATTTCCGTCGCGATTGCAACGTTAGTGCCGCACACGCGATCACCAATAACAGATACCCCACGGGAAGTACCAGACTGGCGATCTGCACGTTCTCCCAGGTGTCGCGAACGTTTGCGCCATTCAAAAGCGGATTTTTTTTCGTCGCCACAGAACTCAGTAAAAGGCCCACGCACAACAGGAAACCACCGAGCGCGGATAGCAGCGAAACGAAGTCCCATCGGGACGAAACGACCGTGGGGCGTTCGCGACGGTTGACGGCGGAAAGCCAGAACAGGTATAAGGTTAGGGGGGTCAGGCAGAGGATGCCACCCATACAGAGCAGCGGTAGCTGGGGCAGCGGCAAGGGAAGGCTCCGAAGGGAAATCCGTGCGTGATGTCAGTCAATAAATGTAGACGAAATCCTATTTTGAGGCAGGTCGAAGTGAAAGAGACCTTCCCAAAATCCAAACGCCCCCTATACTTTGGTTACATGACGCGGCGTGGAGCAGCCCGGTTAGCTCGCCAGGCTCATAACCTGGAGGTCATAGGTTCAAATCCTATCGCCGCAACTCAAAAACCCTTGGGAAACCAAGGGTTTTTTGTTTTCCAAGTTTCCGCTGGTTCCGTGTTTTCCGCCCATTCCGGGGTTTTAACTGCCACTTAACTGCCAAGAAACTGCCACTCGATCTGACGCCTACGCATCATCGCCTCCCATTATTTATCCGGTCAGCCAAGTAAGGTCTCATTCCTCGCCGCGTAAACAATAACAAAACCGATGAAGTGATTCTCGTGTACTTCTTCTCTGCGACGGATCGGGGAGATATCCGAACTCCTGCGCAGCGATTGCACAAAGTTGGAAATCGCAGCACGATGGTGCCTCGTCTCGCGTTCGATTTCTGAACTCAGTAAGGTCCGGACACCGTTACGGAAGGGTTTGTTTCAAAAACCACTTTTTAGGTTCACCGATGACTGGCCGACAACTTCCGGTCCGGATGCCAGATTCGGCTGACGCCGTTCGCTTCGTACGTTCCCGAATGCAGCAAATGACCTAACTGGCACGCGATCGCGTTGAACTCCACGATGATTACGTGCAAATAAATCGTGATCGCGTCACGAATCGACATCATCCTTCAAATGACTTGTGAAATCAGAACGGGCATTCGCGAGTTTTGCTTGGTCATGTTTTTGTAGTAGTTGGTGGCGTCGGTCGTGAGCATGTAAACGACGTAGCCGCGCATCGGACCGCGAATCACGATGCCCTGAATTCCCGTCGTGATGCCGAACCACATTCCGGCTTCGTGGCCGAACTTCGCGGGGATGATCGCAGGCTCCGGGTGGAGTGGAGGTGTGCCAACAAACCGCCTTGCAATTGATCCCGCGTGATCCAGCACCGTAAGGAAGAACGCCGCGATGGTCCTTGCTACCCCACGGGAGGTCCCGCGAACGCCCGTACCACTACGGGCGGGAGTCGGCGAGGCCGGCGTGTTACGGGCGTAGAGCGCCGGTGGCTTGATGATGGCGAACACTTCGACATCATGCTCGATCTTGCCGGATCGAAGGTCAGCCCCAATCACGCGGAGACTCAGCCTGCTGTTGGCGTTCGGGACGGCTGTGGTCCACCACGCCTTGCCATCGGCGATCACCGGGAACGACGAGCATTTGCCGGAGAGCGGCTCCTGACAATTGCCTGTCTTGAGCGTGTCCGCCAAACAAGTCAAGAAATGATATCCTTGATGACCCGCCCAGCCACGTCGGTCAGCCGGAAATCACGTCCGTTGTGGCGGTACGTCAGTTTGGTGTGGTCTAGGCCCGTCAGGTGAAGAATCGTCGCCTGAAGGTCATTGACGCTCACCCGGTCCTCGACTGCCTTGTAGCCGAAATCGTCGGTCTTTCCGTAATGGACGCCTCCTTTGACGCCGCCCCCACAGAAGATCGTCGTGTGGGCATGCGGGTTGTGGTCGCGGCCTTTGCCGTCTTGGGCATCCGACGTGCGTCCGAATTCGCCACCCCAGATGACGAGCGTGTCCTTGAGCATGTCGCGTTGTTTGAGGTCGGCGAGCAAGCCGGCGAAGGGAATGTCCGTCATCATCCCGCAGTCGCGGTGATTGGTGAGAATGTCACTGTGCCCGTCCCATGGGACATCCGCGACGGCGCCGCCGGAAATGCGGTTCGTGGGGCAGAAGACTTGCACAAAGCGAACACCTCGCTCGACTAGTCGGCGGGCCATCAGGCATTGTCGCCCGAAGGTCGAGCAGTCTTTGTTGTTCATTCCGTAGAGGTTCTTGGTCTTCTCGGCCTCCCGGCTGAGGTCGAGCGCCTCCGGGGCGGCCGATTGCATCCGATACGCCAACTCGAAGGAGCGAATGCGGGCGGTCAAATCGGGAAGGTCGCCGCGTTGCCGAAGGTGTGCCAGATTTGCCTCGCGGAGCAATTCCAGTTGCGCTTTCTGGCGGTCGTCGGTCATGCCGGCAAAGGGCGACACGTCGCGGATCGACTCTTTCTGCCGCGCGTCGAGCAACAGTGGCTGATGCGTTTTGGGCAGAAAACCGGGGGACCAGATGCCATCGTCGCCTCGCGGCTTGTTGTCATGCATTACGACGAATGCCGGCAGGTTTTCGTTGGTCGAGCCGAGACCGTAGCTCAGCCAAGCGCCAAGAGTCGGATAACCCGGGCGGGACATGCCGGCCGCGAGTTCCATCGAGGCCGGGGCGTGATTGTTCGCCACGGAGTGACACGAATGGATGAAGGCCATGTCGTCGGCGTGTTTGGCGACATTCGGAAACACGTCGGACACCCAAGAGCCAGACTGACCGTGCCGGGACCATTTAAATGGCGACGCCAGACACTTGCCGCTGGTCGTGAAGAAGCCGGTCTTCGAATCGGCACCCTCCAGCTTTTGGCCGTCTCGCTTTTGGAGTTCCGGCTTGTAATCAAACGTGTCCACGTGCGACGGACCGCCGGTCATGAACAGCCAGATGACGGACTTCGCCTTGGGCGCGAAGTGCGGTTTTTTCTCCGCCGCCCCGAGTTGTCCGTCGCCGTGCAGCAGATGGGCCAAGGCTAGCGAACCGCAGCCAAGGCCGCTCGTGCGGAGAAACTCGCGGCGGGAGAGCGCTATCGAAGGGAGTGTCATGTCGGGCCTCTTGAATGTCCGGAAGTCAGTCTCGGTCAGTTTTGCCGGGGGGTCAATCAACGTAAAGGAACTCATTCAGGCCAAGCAGGGCCTGGCAGAAGTCGGTGGTCGCCGTCTCCAAACCCTTGCCGCCGTTAGAACTTCGGAGGATGAAATCGGCCATGCGTTGACGTTCGTCGTCGCCCGGTGTTCGGCCGAGGACGATCCGAAACGCTTTCTCGACACTTTGCGAGACGTCGGCCGTGCCGGCGGGCATCACGACGCGGGCCAGTTTGTCGGCCTGCTGACGAACCAACGGCGAGTTCATCATCATCAATGCCTGCGTGGTGGCTGTGGTCGATTGTCGTTCGCCGACTCCCTGACTTGGCTCGGGGGCGTCGAACGCCTGAAGCATCGGCGTCAACCGGCTCCGCTTGACGGTTAGGTACACGCTCCTTCGGGGGCTGTTTTCATCCAGCGTGCCAGGGCCGTACATTTTCAAGTCAAGCGTGCCACCGGCCGCCAACAAGCTGTCTCGGACGGCCTCGGCCTCTAACCGCCGGGGCGGGACGTGCCACCAAAAGCGGTTCTGCGGATCGGCCTTAACGGCGGTTTCGTTCGGGTCGCTGCCTTGCTGATAGGCGGCGCTACTCATGATGAGCTTGTGGATTGGCTTGAGTTTCCAACCCCCCTTGATGAGTTCCGACGCGAGATAATCGAGCAGTTCGGGGTGCGTCGGCAGTTCGCCTTGGGCCCCGAAGTCGTTCGGCGTCCGGACGATGCCCTTGCCGAAATGGTGTTGCCACATCCGGTTGACGATCACGCGGGCCAGTAGATGGCCGGCACCATCCTTGTCGTCAGTCAGCCAGTCCGCCAAGGCGACTCGCGGCGGTTTCGCGGGGGCTTTGTCGTCGGCCTTTTCTCTAAGCCAGCGTTTTTCGTCGGCATTCTCCAACACTTGCACGAAGCCGGGCGGTGCGATGCCGTTTTTGCGGGCCGTCTCGCCACGGATAAGGAAATGCACGTCTCCGCCCCTTCCCGAAGTCGCGGAGAACACGGGAATCAGCGGCGGCTTTGGCTCTTTGGCCAGCGAGCGAGCAACGATGGCAAAAGCCTCTTCGGTCGGCGCGTCCAGCTTGCGGAATCTTCGGATGATCTCCGTTCGATGCGGGCCGTCGAGCTTGCCCTGTTGGGTCGCCAGCAATGTTTGGATCTCGATGCCTGATTGCAAACGTGCTGCGCCGTCAAGTTTGGCTTCCGTCGTGGTGATTGCCAACCTGACATGACCGGCCGCAAAATCGCTTTCGTATTTCAGCACGAAGGACAGCGTCGTGCCCCCCTCGAAGCCAAACGGCGACTCGGCAATAAATGTCGCTGAATGCGTCTTACCTGCTGCTCCGCCGACCGACCATCCGGTCTTCGGATCGCCATCAAGGGCACCGGCGAGGGAGTAACCTTTGCTCTCGATGGTCGCCTTGCCGGGCTTGAGTTTCACGATCAACGGTTTTGCCCCCTTCATGGCTGCGGCCGGCGATGGCGTGGCCGTGAGTGTGATCCCGGTGAGCGTGAAGTTGCCCTCCGGGGAACGACCCGGCCCTCCCTTTGGCAGAGAAGGGTCGGTCAGGGCCTCAAGTCGGATGGCGGCGATTTTTGTTTGCGAAGTCGTGGCCGTGATCGTGTGCGTATCAGCTTTCTCGGCCTTGCCGGACGCCAAAAAGGAACCATCTGGGAGGATTGTCAGCGGTGCCGTCCCTTTGACGGAGTCTGGTTCCAGGGTCAGCCATGGCGTCGATGGCTTGGTTTTTTCGGTCACGAGCCATTTTTCAAAGCGCCCCGGAAGGGTCTCCTTCTCGTAAGTCGCGAGCGTTTTGGCGAGTGGCGCGTGGGCCGCGTCGAACTTGGATTTGGCCTGGCGAAACGATTCCGGACTGGGATCCAACTGACGGTCCATCGAATCGGTGCGGGCCAACGTTGCGGCCAAACGGTAATAGTCTTGCTGCGGGATCGGGTCGTATTTATGCTCATGACAGCGGGCGCAGCCGAGGGTCAGACCGAGCAGGGCCGTTCCGCTCGTCGCAATCATGTCGTCAAGGTGATCGTAGCGGATCGGCTCAAGCGTCTTGGCGGTCGTCTGGCCCGGGTAAGGACCGGCGACCAAAAAGCCCGTCGCGGCGGCGGCCGAGAAGTCGCCGGGCTTGATTTCGTCGCCGGCGAGTTGCAATCTCACGAACTCGTCGAACGGCATGTCCTGATTCAGCGCCTTGATCACGAAATCGCGGTAGTGATACGCGCCCTGTCGATCGCCGTCGAATTCGTAACCGCCGCTCTCAGCGAAGCGAGCCACGTCGAACCAGTGGCGTCCCCAGCGTTCCCCGTGTCGTTCGCTGGCGAGAAGGCGGTCCAGCAATTTATCGTAAGCATTGGGCGAGGTGTCCTGGATGAACGCGTTGGCTTCGGCGGTTGTCGGCGGCAGGCCGGTCAAATCGAAAGTCACCCGACGAAGCAGCCGTTCTTTCGACAATGCCACGTTCGGTGTGAGATTCTTCGCCTCGAGCGTAGAAAGGATGTGCCGGTCGATTGAATTGCGGACCCAGGCCTTGTTTTTGACCTCGGGAAGTGTCCCGGGCGACAACGGTCGGAACGACCAGAATCGTTTTCCGCCTGCGACGTCGATGATTCTCTTCCCGGGCGCCACTCCCCCTTCACGCGGATCGGGGACGCCCATTTCAACCCACTTGGCAAAGTCGGCAATTGTTTGGTCGGACAGTTTCCCCTTCGGCGGCATCTTCTCGGCTTTGCCATCGTGACGCAGAGTGGCGATAAGCAAGCTTTTTTTCGGGTCGCCGGGCACGACGACGGCGCCGGAGTCACCGCCTTTGAGAACCCCCTCGCGGGTATCGAGTTGCAGGCCACCCTTAAGTTTCTTGTTCTTCGCAGCCTCGGCGGAGTGGCATTGATAGCACTCGCTCACAAGCACGGGACGGATCTTCGTCTCAAAGAACTCCACTCCTTTGACGTCCGGCGCACCAGAGACGGCCGTCGCGGACAGGCAAAGAAGTCCGATCGCGACTGTGGTGACCCGCATGGCTGCAGAGTGGTTCATCATGGACCTGAAGTTTGGCGGAGGAGGGAAATCCGGCGGTTCGATTAGTTTACACGAATCTTCGCGGTCTGTCATCGAAAGAAAAAACGGGCCGGTCGGTCGTTAGAAAAACGATCCCCGAAGAGGCCGAGTCACTCAGCGACGCGGTGGGTAAAGTGGACCATATTAACAAAACCAAAAACTGGCGAAATTAAGCTACTTTTTCGCCAGTTCTTCGGGCCTTCCCGCCCGGAAGACTTTCGCCGGGGTCCGATACTCGAGCGACCAACGCAACCGGACCTTGTTGCAAAACTGGAAGCACGCCCGCAGGACCCGTCCCCGTTCTGTCATTGACTGGTAGCCTCTGTCAAGGTTTCTGATTATTTCGGGTGCCTGGGCGTGCCACCGAAATTAAACCCGACTCAGCGTTCCACTGTACCCACCGAACGAATTGGTCTTGATGCCGAGGCGTTGCAAGATGACGACGAAGAGCTTGGCCAGCGGCAATTCTTCAACTTCAACCTTGCCTTGCCAACCAGAATCGGTGTCGATTCCGGCGCCGGCCTGATTGTCTTCATTACCCTTGCCGAACTTGAGATACCGACCGTTAGTATAGCCAAGGTTCTTGCCGCCAGCGGAAATGATGGGATAGTTGCGCGAGAGGTGGAAACTGCTGGAAGCCGAGCCGTGCATGGCAAACGTGTTGTCCAGCATATTGCCTTTGCCAGTCGGCTCGGGCGTATCCTTCAATCGCTGAATGAAACGACCGAATTCTTCAGCCTGATAGCGATTATAGGTGCCAAGGTTCTTCCAGCCGTTCGGCTTCTTGACTTCGTGAGTCAAGCCATGCGCCGCGCCAAGACCCACGGCGAGAGACAACAGATCGTGTGGGCCTTCGCCATTCTCTCGCCCCAACTGAAACGTCGCCACGCGAGTCGAATCGCTCAGGAAAGCGAGATAGATCAGTTCATACATCGTCTGGAAATAGAGTTTGGCTTCTTTGGGCTCCGCATTCAGATGGAGGTTGCGAGAATCAACCTTGGAAATCGGCGTATCGATCCACTTCTGGGCCTTCGCGATCTTCAATTCGGTGTCGCGGACCGCGTCCAAATACTGCTTCAGGGTCTCTTGATCCTTGCCGGAGAGTTCGCGTGACAGTGATCGAGTGTGGTCAACCAGGAGATCGAGGGCGCTCTTGCTTCTCGCCAGTCTTGAGGCCGCGTCTTTGCCACTCGTCACGAACAGCATGTCGAAGATTTCCTTCGGCTTATTCATCGCAGGGATCGGCCGTCCTTCGCGATTGAAGGACTGTGTCTGGGCCCCGCGGGGACCGCCAACCCCGCCATTGGTCGAGAGGACTAGGGAAGAGTGCCGAGTGTGCTCACCGGCGAACTCCGCATAGGCCTGATCGAGAGAGATCGAATTTTGATATGAACCCGAACCGCCGAGGGGCGCTCCCGTCAAATATTGATCGGCATTGGAATGACCGTGAACCTGTCTGGCGGCGGGATGTGACAACCCTGAATAGATCGTGATGTCACTTCGCAATGGTTGAAGCACATCAAGCACTTTGGTCAATTCAAAATCTTTTTCGCCGCCCCGCGGGAACCAGTTCCAGTCCTTCCACGCCGGATCCGACTTAAGCGGTATGCCCACGCCATCCGGATGGTAGACACTGACAAACCGTTTCGGCGTCTCGTCCGAACGCGGAGCGCCTGTGGCAAACGTCTCGAACCACGGCAGCGCCAGAGCCACACCGGTGCCATGAAGAAACATTCGCCGGTTCAGCGACACGGACTCGGTATTCATCGCCTTCTCCCAAATATTACTTCGCGTTAAAGAGATTACTGGTTATGATCAGGTTGATCAGGTCTTGCAGGCCGTCACCACGTCGTCGGAATTGCGCGGTCAATTGATCGATTTCCGCACGATCACCGAAAGTGAGTGGTCGGCCAAGACCATAGGCTGTCAATTTATGCACCGTCGCTCGCGCCAATTGATCTTGTCGGTCTGTCAGCAGATAACGTTTGAGCCCATCCATCCCGGCCAGCGTGTGCCGATTGAAAAGTTCGGATGTAGCATCGACGGGCTTGTTATTAATTTGGGTCCGGTAGGCTCCGAGGGCATCGTAGTTCTCAAACGCGATTCCCCACGGGTCAATCCTTGAATGACACGACGCGCAGGCCGCATTGTTCCGATGATCGGCGATTCGTTCTTTCAAAGTTAGTTTAAGAATCTCCGGGTTCGTCAAATCGACTTCCGGGACATCCGGCGGAGGAGGCGGAGGAGGATCGTGGAGGATGCGTTTCAGCATCCAGACGCCCCGTTTCAGCGGGTGAGAATCCTTGCCATCGGAGTTCATGGCGAGGATTGCCGCCCCCGTCAAAACGCCGCCGCGATTCATTTGCGGAGTGACTGGCACTTTGCGAAAATGAGGGCCGTAAACCTTCGGAATCCCATAGTGAGCCGCCAGCCGTTCGTTGACCAGGGCGTAATCCGAATGGATGAAATCCATGATGCTGTGGTTGTGCATCAGGACTTCATCAAAGAAGGCGATCGGCTCTTCATCGAACGCATCTCGCAGTGCGCCGCCAGGGACATGAGTCACACTGTTCAATCCATCCAAACCAAGCCATTGCCCGACGAAGTTCTGCGAGAATCGTCGCGAACGCGGGTCAGCCAGCATGCGTTTGACTTGATCCGCAAGGACATCAGGCTTTCTTAGTTTTCCCTGCTCCGCGAGTTTCAACAGTTCGTCATCCGGTATGCTCGACCACAAAAAAACGGATAAGCGGCTGGCCAGTTCGAGCTCACTGATCCTTGCTGGCGTTTTCTTCTCGTCGGGCGTCACTCGTTGGGTTAGGTAAAGGTACTCTGGCGTTGCTAGCGCCGTTGCGAGCACTTCCACCATGGCTTCTTCGAACGTCGAGAATTCCGGCCGGTACTTCGCAAACAGGACCATGAACCGGTCAACTTCCGGCGCGGTGACGGGGCGCCGCCAGACACGTCGAAGGAAGCGATTCAGCACCTCGCGACCATAGACCTTCTCTTCACTCTTGTTCACACTCTCGAAAAAAATGTTGGTGTGCGTTTTCGGCGGCCATTGCTCGTAGAACGGGGCGTTGATTTCGACGGAGTCAATCAGAACTTTGAGACGCTCTTCCCCTCCAGTTGCATTGGACACATTGCGAATGTGCAGGAACTCGTCCCTCCTTGGAAAGGTGGCGGTTTGCTTCCGAAAAGGGTTGCGTTGGATATCACTTAATGGGATATCGAAGTGAATCAATTGGGGGTTGTCGATCAATGCCGTCACCGGGATGTCACGTTGACTGATGACTTGCGTGAAGTTGGCATCGTTGCTGGTGTGGGCGCTGAGCATCAGCCGCAGACTTGCGTACTCGTCCTGGTTCAATGTCGAGCGGGCCGCTCGAATGCTAACGCGCATGATGCCTTCATCGGGTAGAAAGCGATCCAGATCCAGTTTCAGCTCATTACCTTCGGGAAGCACCAACGCCACCCGTGAAACCGCCTGAGTTTTCCCGACAACAGACTCGCTTTGGGGCATCGATTTCCCGCCGGAAAACAGAATGCCCTTGCCAGTCTCACGATTAAACAAGTGCTGCTGGTTTTTGTGCTTGCGATAGCTTTCTTCACTCTTATCGAAAGTCTTGGCATTCTTTCCGGACGCGATTTTCTCCATCTCTTGCTGCATCGAGATGATGTAGGTGACGGCTTTTGGACGCTCTCCGCTCACCGTCGCTCGTTTGAGCGCACTAAGTGCGATATCTCGGTAGATTTCGAACTGCATGGCCGATATCTGTAACAATTCAGAACTGTTCTTGAAACCGTCTTCCGTTGTGGTTTCGGGCGGCAGCTTGTTTGCCAAGGCGTAGGGCACGCCAAGCAGGTCCTGAAGGGCGTATCCATACTCGTACTTCGTCAATCGACGAAAAGACGAATGTTCCTTGCTGTTGCGACGGACGAGCGACGCCTTGTTCAGTTCCCCACTGAGCCAATCAACAATGTTGCCGCGATCCTTCGCGGAGAGTGCATAATCCGGCTCGTTTTCGGGGGGCATTTCAGACTTGCTGAGCGCGTTAAAGACCTCACGCCAGGGCTCTACGTCAGGTCCGGTAAGTAGGTCAGGATTCAGTTGATCGATGCGAAGTCTGCCCTTGGCTTTTTTCGGTCCATGACAGTTCAGGCAGCTCTTCGTCAAGATCGGCTCAACCGACTTCCGAAAGTCAACAACGTTGGCCTTGGGGATCGCATCGCTGGTATCGGTAACGGCCTTGGTCTCGTTCAAGTATCTGGATTTGATGCGTCCCAGTTCTTTGGCCGCTTTTAGTGTGAGCGGAGCCTCCTGGCCATTGACTACTGGCATCAGGCATGCGATCGCGAGTGCAAGCAAACAGGCAGCTTTGCGAGTTTTCATAGGTGCGCTTCTCGTCCTCAGCCGGTTTCGACACGTATAAGCCCAAGAAACAATCGTTCAGCCACAGCCACATTAGTTTATCCGATGTATTGCGGCGGTCTAGTCGGATCGCTGGATTTCCTCATCCCCTTACGGGGCGAACTGACTAGCCCGGATATTTCATCTGCGGTTTTGGCCGGGGCATTTCTTCGCTTCGGTGGCGAAATTTGTTATTTTGAGCGGCTTTGGTCGATTGTGAGTGGAATGCCCCTTACCCCGCGTGCGGAAATTCGCTGCGGGTGGCATCGTTCGAACTGCCACGGCGTTACGAACTTTCGGCCAGCGGACGGGTTTGCAATTGCATGGCCACACGACGAAAGACATCCGA
>Ga0105049_10006960_pt1 | contig 13142 bp, 14 predicted proteins | sample MAT06_FD_78087 | JGI IMG/M metagenome (GOLD analysis project Ga0105049, IMG submission 78087) | Freshwater microbial communities from Lake Fryxell liftoff mats and glacier meltwater in Antarctica - MAT-06 | ecosystem: Environmental > Aquatic > Freshwater > Ice > Liftoff microbial mat | place...
ATGCGCACGCTCTATCATTCCGACGCCGTGGAAAATCATGGCAGTTTTTTCCAGGGGCTGGCGCGCGACTTCATTGACCGCTTGCCCGAAATCCAGGCGCCGATCGATATCCTCCAGCACCATGTCACCAGCCATGGCATCGTCATCGACGGCGCGGTGGCGCAAGGGGAGGTCTATGTCCTCGCGATGCACCGGGTGCAGCGCGCGACCGATGCCTTTGACGTGCTCATCGGCGGTCGATATCTTGATGGCTATGAATGTCGTGACGGCAGCTGGAAGTTCAGTCGGCGGGCCATCGTCGCCGATTGGGCACATGTCTGGGACCCGTCGATCATCGCGCTCGACCATGAGATGGTGAAAGGTTCGTTGCTCGGCACGGCCGGGCCCGATGATCCGTCGTATCGCCTGTTATCGCTGCTGCCGCGCGGAGGTTAGCGCGCTTTTTGACCAAGTTGGGTCATCGGCACGGAGGTGATTTTGTCTTGGGGTGAGGAGCGAGGAGAGTTACGATGCAGCGCATCGCGACCGACGATCGACGCTGCCCCGAGGCCACAGCGCCCCGCCGCGAAGCGGTCGGCCGAAGGGCGATGACGGTGATGCAACTTGGTTGGAAAACGCTCTAATCGATATCGAGGATATGGTCGGCGTCGGTGATTCGCACGATTCGCGGATTGTATTTCAATGTCTTGACCGCAATTGACGTTTCGATGTGATGGACGCCGGGAATGGCCAGGATCTGGTTCGACGTCACTTCGTGCAGATGTTCGAGTTCACCGAACAGCACCACGGCGAGGATAGTGAAGCGACCCATGGTGATAATGACGGCATTGACCGTCGGCAGGTCGGCAATCTGGCGCGCGATGGCCTGGACATTCTGGATATCGGCCTGGATGCCGACAAAGGCGAGCTTGGCCGGGTCCTCCATCGCTATGCTGGTGATGGCGGTGAAGGCGATCAGCCGTTCCTGCTGCAAGCGCTTGATGCGGCCGCGCACGGTCCCTTCGGTGACGCCCAGGTCGGTGGCGATCTTGCGATTGCTGACCCGGGCGTCGCGCGCCAGAATGTCGATCAACTGGCGATCGACGGCGTCAAGCTGCGGAACGGTCATGCGCCCCCCCGCGTCTCGATCGGGGCAACATCGAACTTGTACTTGACGACATCGATGGCAATCGCCGGGGTCATTGATCGTATGCCGTCGATGCGGCCGAGACGATCAAGCAGCAGCGTCTGGATTTCATCGAAATCACGCAGGACGACCAGAATGTCGATATCATAGCGACCGGTGACGAGATGCGCGGCAAACACTTCGGGCAGCGCGCACAAATCGGCGGCGACATCCGATGCGGGCCGGCCATCAACCTCGATGGCAATCTCGATCAGTACATTATAGCCATGAGCAGAAAAATCCGAAACGGCGACAACCCGCAGCTTGTCGGCGTCTTCAAGCCGGCGGATTCGCGCCGAAACCGTGGCACCGGTCAGGCCGAGCCGGTCAGCGATCTGCTGGTTGGTGGCGCGGCCGTTGGCGCGCAGCTGTACCACGATACTGCGATCGACATCATCGAGCGTAAAATCAGCCGCCATGCGCGTCCGTTATCCTTGTCAAGCCGGGATCAACTGCGCGGCGGTAAAGCCGCCGTCAACTGCTATGTTGGCGCCAGTGACAAAAGAGGCGGCATCGGACAGCAGAAACAGGATCACCGCCGCCACCTCCTCGGGCCGGCCGGGGCGGCGCAGCAGGTGCATGTTGGCAAAGGCGCCATGCACGTTTTGCGGGATCATCGCCGTCATGGGCGTTGCGATATAGCCCGGGCTGACAGCATTGACCCGCACGCCCGCGGCGCCATAATCGGCAGCGAGCGAGCGGGTCAGCTGCAACACGCCGCCCTTGCTGACATTATAGGGCGTGTTGCCCTGGCCGCCGGTCATGCCGAAAATGCTGGCGACAGTGACAATGGCGCCGCCGCCCGCCGCCACCATGAAGGGCAGCACGGCGCGGGCGCACAGCATCGTGCCGGTCAGGTTGACGGCGAGCGCCTGGTCCCAATCGTCCAGCGCCATTTCGGTCACGGCGCCGGGCACCGAAATGCCGGCCGAAGCGACCAGCCCGTCGATGCGGCCAAAGTCGGCCGCTGCGTCGGCAACTGCTGCCGAGACAGCGGCAGCGTCGCGGACATCGAGCCTTAGCGCACGATCCTCAATGCCGAGCCCGGCGGCTGCCGCCGTTACCGCCGGGTCGCCCAGATCGGCCGCGATGACCCGCCCACCGCTCACGCGAACAGCCCGCGCGGTCGCCAGGCCGATGCCCGAAGCGGCGCCGGTTACAAAGATCGTCTTGCCAGAAAAATCGGTCATGCCGCTGGCCTGTGGGCGCAAAAACCGATCATGGCGCGATCGCGGCAAAGACGCTGCGATCGAAGGGCTGCACCCGGCGGGTTTCGACCCATTCGGTTTCAAGCCGCCGGGCCGCGAACTTCCACGTGCCCGCTTCGATGCGATAATGATCATGGTAGCGGATGGCCATGTCGAGACACTGCCAGCCTCCGTCTGCCGCCGGCATGATATGGCTGGCGGTGCAGTAGGTGTGGCCATGGGCGGTCGTGGCGCCCGGCAGATGCTCGATCAGCTGGTTATGGACCTTGTGCATCGTCTTGATGAACATCGCATCGACCTGGCCGACCATTTCGCGCAAAGCGTCATGGCCGATAAAATCGGGGTCGGCGGCATCGATGTTGCCGATAGTGCCATCGGTTGTGAAGATCGCCAGCAGGGCATCGGCATCACAGCCATCGATGGCAGCCGCATAACGCAGGCCGAGCCGGCGCAGCGTGTCTGCCTCGCTCATGCCGTGAACGCCGCAGCGAGGTTGGCGCCGGCATGGTCGATCCAGCCCTGTGCCGCCGGCGCGATTTCGAACATCGCAAAAAAGCCATGGATCATCCCCGGCGCCAGCGGTGCATCCACAGCAACGCCCGCCGCGATCAAGCGCGCCGCATAGGCCTGGCCTTCGTCGCGCAACGGATCATATTCGGCGGTAATCACCGTTGCCGGTGGCAGGTTCGCAAGGTCGGGGGTGTGGAGGATGGCAGCAAGCGGCGCCTCGCTCATAGGCAGGTCGCCGAGATAGGCGCTCCAGAAACGCTCCATGCCGGCGGTGGACAGGAAATAATTACCGCCGCCATTGGCGCGATAGGAGCCGGTATCGAAGCGCGCATCGGTGACCGGATAGACGAGCAACTGGTGTGCCAGCGCCGGACCGCCTTCATCACGAATCCTGATCGCCACGGCCGCGGCCAGATTGCCGCCGGCGCTGTCACCGGCCACCGCCAGCCGTGCGGCATCGACCGCATGGTCGCCGGCATGGGCGGCGGCCCAGACAGTGGCATCATAACAATCATCGACCGCCGCGGGATAGCGATGCTCCGGTGCCAGCCGATAAGCGACCGAAAGTATCGCGGCGCCACTGGACCGCGCCAGCGCGCGGCAGGTGCCATCATGGGTTTCCAGCGTGCCAAGCACCCAGCCGCCGCCGTGGAAAAACACCGTCAACCCGGGCTTCGCGCCGATGGGCACGTAAAGCCGGGCGGCAAGGTTGCGACCCGGCAGGTCGATGGTGAGATTTTCCACCCGCGCCATGGCGATCGGCGGGCCGAGCGCGATCGGTGTGTCGAGCATCGCCCGCATCGCGTCGGTTGGCACGGTTTTCCAGTCGACCAATGCCAACGGCGCCATCATGTCGAGAATCGGTTGCAGCGCGGGGTTGAGTGTCATTGCTTGCTCCTCACAAACCGAATCCGCCGGCGACATTCACCTGTTCGCCGGTGACATAAGCGGCGCGACGCGAGGCGAGAAAGGACACGGCATAGCCGATTTCTTCGGGCTGGCCCCAGCGTCGCAGCGCCAGCATTTTCTGGGTTTCGTCGATCCAGCTTTGCGGGAAGGCGCCTTGCGCGGTCAGTTCATGGAACATGCCGGCATCGATGACGCCGACCAGCACCGAATTGGCGCGGATGCCATAGCGGCCTTCTTCGCGCGCGATGCCTTTCAGGAAACTTTCATTGGCTGCCTTGGGGGCGACCGACATGCCATCTTTTTCCGGCCAGCGGCGGTGGCCGGCCGAGCCGAGATGGACCACGCTGCCGCCGCCATGCGCTCGCCAGTGCGGCAGGATTGCCTGGACCGCGCTGAACAGGCCATGGACTTCGACATCGAACGCGCGGCGCCATTTTTCGACGGGAGTATCGGCAAGCATCATCTGTTCAACGAGCGGCCCCGCCGCCCAGACGAGGGTGTGGACATGGCCGTGCGCCGCCACCGCCGCCGTCACCAGCGCCGCCACTGCCGCCGGATCCGTGACATCACAGCCATGCGTCGTGGCCGTCCGGCCAAGCATGGTCGCGGTTGCCGCCACCGCCGCTGCCGCGTCGGGTTTGCGGTTGTAGACCAGCGCCAGGTCGCTGCCATCGGCCGCCAGCACCTCGGCGACCTTGCCGCCGATGCCTCCGCTGGCGCCGAATACCAGTGCCGCTCCGGCCGGAAACAATGCGTTCATCCCCATCAACTTTCTTTCGCGTTTGCGCATTGAAACACGCTTATGTTGCATGATTGCGCATTGTTGGCGGCGAATCCAGCCGCTATCGTCGATTCACAAGTGCGCCGGCAGACGGGTAAATGCACGAGGGAGGAATGATGATGCAAAGACTGGCAGGCAAGGTGGCGTTGGTCACCGGCGGCGCGCGCGGTATCGGCGAAGGCATTGTCCGGCGTTTCATCGCTGAAGGTGCGCAGGTGATGATCAGCGATGTGCTCGTCGTCGAAGGCGAAGCGCTGGCGCATGAACTGGGCAGCAACGCCGCTTTTATTCGCCACGATGTCGCCGACCGCGCCGGCTGGGATGCCGCGATCGCCACGGTGGAGGCGGAATTCGGCAAGCTCGACATATTGGTCAACAATGCCGGGGTCATTGTCTTCAAGAAGCTTGATGACCTTTCGGAAACCGAAATGCGGCGGATCATCGATATCAACCTGATGGGCACGATGTTCGGTACCCAGGCGGCGATCCCGGCGCTGGAACGCGCCGGCGGCGGCAGTATCATCAACATGAGCAGTGCCGATGGCATATCGGGCGCCAATTCGCTGACCGCCTATTGCGCCAGCAAATTCGCAGTCCGCGGCTTTACCAAGGCGGCGGCGCTGGAGCTTGGCCCGCGTGGTATCCGGGTCAATTCCATTCACCCTGGCGGCATCGTCACACCGTTGTCCAACCCGATGAACATGCCGCGCGATCAGTATGACAAGGGGTTTCGCATCTACCCGGCCCAGCGCGCCGGTGACCCCTCCGATATCGGCGCCGCCGCTGCCTATCTGGCATCCGACGATGCCCGCTATTGCATGGGTACCGAATTATCGGTCGATGGTGGGTTGAACGCCGGCCATTATTACATGGCCATGCCGGGGGCGCCGAAACAGGGATGACAATGGCCGCGGGCGAGCAGGGCCTGGGGGCCCCTGTTCGCCCGATGCGCCTTCATCGGCCAGCCGGCGTCCCATAACAGCTTGATGCCGTGCCCGCCGCCTTCAATGGCGGCGGCTTTTCGCGAAAGGCCGCGCATCAATCGCGCGATGCGGCAGTGGTCCAGCCCCAATGGCCCGAAGGCGGAGAGCCGATAATGTTATATTCCTCGCGGATATCGGTGATGGTCCAGTCGAGATGGTCGCGCCAGGGCACCATCAACAGCGGTTTTTTCCACGCCCGGCCCATTTCGATGCCAAGCCGGATCGATTCGAGATAGGCCGGCATCACCTTGGGATAATATAGGTTTATCTTGAAATTGGTCTTGGTCGCCAGCCAACTGTAAAATCGCGTCAATTCCGCTGCGAGTTCGATCGAGAAGGTCTGGTAGAAGGATTCAAGATTGGCCCAGAGCAAGCCGCTCTCGCTGCAAAAATCGGTCTCGAGCCCGGTCACCATATGCTCGATATCGTGCGTGAAGACGCGTTCCTTCTTGTAATAATCATAGTCGGTTTTGACGACGAGACCCTGGAAGAAATAATCCATCTGGTAACCGCTGCCGGTCAGGAAATCATGGATCGTCGCCCCCAGCGTGCCCGGGGCAAAACCCTTCACATCATCAGCGGTGAAGTTCGACAGATGCCGCCGATCAAGCCACGCGGCAAAATCGGGGTTGAGGGTGCGTTCGCGGGCGAACAGCGCATCGACCGCCGGTGTGTCTTCGATGCCGTGGAGAATCTGCGCGACTTCGGGGATGAACGCGGTCGATTGCAAATCCTTGCCGTTGCGGCGCAACACCTCCTGCGCCACCAATTGCCGCAGCATTGGATGGTTGAGATAGGGTGATGAGCTGACCAGCACCGAGGAATTGGTTTCGACCTTGACGTTTTCGCCGTTGAAATAGGCGAAATCGGCAGCAGATACCTTTTCGGCGGGTTTTTCGGCGGGTTTTTCGGCGAGCGTTGCCATTATTCGGCTGCCATCGCAGTGGCGATGACAGGACGCGTCGGCACCAGAAATTTGCCCGGCGTGGCCCCGGTATAGGCACCGTTTTCAAACGTCGGCTCGCCATTGACCAAGGTAAGCCGCATTGGCGCTGCTTCGCGCGTAAAGCGCCATGTCGTGCCGCCCTTGCCATCGGGCACATCGAACCTCATGATCATCTCGCGGCGCTGGACCTCGTCGAGGTCGAAAACCGCGATATCGGCACGCTTGCCGACGGCGATGACGCCGCGATCGGCAAGGTTGAAGTGCGTCGCGATTTTCTGGGTCATGATGTGCACGGCATGTTCCAACGTCATCTTTTTATCGTCGCGGACATAGCTGGTCAGCAGCAGGGCATTTTCGCCGCCGCCGCACAGCATCTGCAGATGCGCCCCGGCGTCCGACACGTTGCCGAGCGACTTGGGGTCGTTCATCAGCATCATGGTCAGTTCCTCATCCTTGGGGAACGGCGCCATATGGACGGTCGACATCGTGCCATTAACAAGAATCCAATCGGCCATGGCATCGCTGCGGTGCTGGCCGCGGCTGTCGGCAAAGGCCTTCAATGTGATGTTGACGGGGCCGACGCCATTATCGGAATTGATGAGATAGAGCTCTTGCGGATTCTTGAGCGGGGAATGATCCCAGGCATTGGTGTCCCAGCTTTCCCGTGCCCGTGCCCGCCAATCGGGGTCGCCGAGCAGCCGCGCCTTTTCGGCATGATCATCGGCGAGCACGACTTCATGCCAGACATAATCGTTCGACTGGGCAAAGATCAGCGATTTGACAAGGCTGAGGGTCGAGGTCGGCGAGACATGGGCATAAGCCGGCCAGACATCGACACCCGACGCGCGCATCGATTCAAGGCTGGCGCGCATCGCCGGCAGGATCGGCTTCTGGAATTCCAGCGTCGGGATGCCGCCCGCCACCTGCACACGGATATTGCGGCCGGTGAGCAGTTTTTCGAGCCGCGCCATATTGGCGGGGCCAGTCATCCGCATGAAGGTATCGACGATCACCTGATAAACCGACGCTGGGTATTTTTCCATCACGTCGAACAGCGCGCCATATTCAACATCATCGGCGAGCATCGACGGTACCGGGCGGTTGGTACCGTCATGATCGTGCATATTGTCTGACATGCCGAGCGCGCCGGCGGCAAGCGCATCGTCGAGCAACACGGCCATTTTTGCGACTTCGGCGGGTGTTGCCGCGCGGTCCCAGGCGTCCATGCCCATTGCGGCGAGGCGCAGCGGGATATGGCCGACAAGGCTGGCATAGTTGAGCGGCACGCTGACGTTCTTTTCAAACGACTTGCGATATTCCGACCAGGTCGACCAATCCCAGGGCACATTTTCCTTGAACGGGCCTTCGGGGATATCTTCGAAGAACGAAAAGATGCCGATGACTTCGTCCTTGACCGCCTGTGTCGGGTGCAGCGGCGCCATCGAGAAACCGCAATTGCCCAGAATCATCGTGGTCGCGCCATAGCCCGGCAGCGGATCGAGATCGGGCTGCCACCACATCGAAGCGTCATAATGGGTGTGGCTTTCGATAAAGCCCGGGGTGACGAAACAGCCTGTGGCATCGACAAGGCGTTCGCCGGCGGCGGCGAGGTTTTGCCCGACTTCGGCTATGATGCCATCCTTGATGCGGACATCGGCGGCAAAGCCGGGGGCGCCGGTCCCGTCGACGACGGTGCCGTTCTTGATCAAAATACCGGTCATATCAGTCTCCCCATGGCAAAAGTCGCCGGTTCAGGCGCTCCAATTGGTGCAAGTCTATGCCGATGTGCCCGGCCCGGCCATGGGGTGCTGGACAAAAGGCGCGTTAAATGAGCTATCTGGTATCACCAGAAGCAGCTATTTCAGGATTGCCATGCCGACCAGTCAGACCGACGCGCTGTGCACGGCGCTGCGCCGCGCGCTGAAGCAGCATGGCATCCGCCAGGTCGATGCTGCGCAGCATTGCGGCGTCGGCGTGGCTAGCATCAAGCGCTGGCTGGCCGGGCGCGGGCTGACGCTCGACCGGCTGGAACAACTCGCCGGGCTGGCCGGGCTAACGCTCGCCGATCTTGCCGAAGCCGCTGCCGCCTCGCCGCCCGAACTGGCGCTGGCGCTGACGCTGGCGCAGGAAAAGGCGCTGTCGGAGGATGATCTTCTCTCCTTCGTCTTTGTCGTCACGCTGGGTGGTGAGCCATGGCAGGATATCGTCGACGACTTTGGTGTGCCCCCGGCGCAGGTGGCGACGGCGCTGGCCCGGCTGGAAAAACTGGCGCTGATCGACCGGCTGCCGAGCGGTCGGGTACGGGCGCGCGTCGTGCGCAATATCATCTGGCGCAAGGCGCCGATGCGCGCGCAGTTCGAAGCGCGGATGAAGCCGCAGTTCATGGCGATGGATTTTGCTGCGCCCGAATCGATCTATACCTCCGACATTTACAAATTGTCGGATCGCGGTGTCGCTATGCTCGCCGAACTGCTCGAACAGCAGCGCCGCGAGTTACAGGCGCTGGCCGAATCGGACCGGCGAGGCAGCGTGCTCCAGCGCCGCTGGCATGCCGTGCTCAGCGCCGCGCGGCCGCTCGATTCCTACAGCCTGCGCCAGACACTTTCGCGCGCGCAAAATTAAGCTCGGGCGCAGCATTCTGCTGCACTGCATGATGTTGCATTTTCGCAACGGTTGCTGACCGAGTTTGATTACGCCAACGAACGAGCCCGATTAAACGGATAAATGAGCGCAATTCAATACGCGATACCACGGTAAATTGCCGACCATGACTTGTATCGCGTAAATTAATGGGCATCATACAGCGCAATGATCCGATCAATCGGGCTTAATCGCGCATGGTGCGCAGGGGAGGGTAACTGATGACCAATTCGCGACTTTCAGCCGGTGTTTCATTTCTGGCACTGGCGGTAACGGCGCCTGCCTTTGCCCAGAATACCTCGCCGCCTGTTACCATGGCGCAGGATACCACCGAGCTAGGTGTCAACGAAATCGTCGTTACGGCGCAAAGGCGCGCCCAGGCCGCGATCGACGTGCCGATCTCGCTTGTCGCGCTGGGCAGTGAAAAGCTGGCGGACTTCCAGATCAGCGAACTGCGCGATTTTGTCGGCCAGGTCCCCAACCTGTTCGTCAACAACTTCAACGGACGCTCCGATACCGTCCGCCTGTTCATCCGCGGTATCGGCCAGAACGATGTTTCGCTGACGCAGGACCCGTCGGTAGCGCTGTATGTCGATGGCATTTATGTTGGCACGTCGGTGGGCGCCGGGTTCGAATCCGACGATATCGAGCGTGTCGAGGTGCTGCGCGGGCCGCAGGGTACGCTTTATGGCCGGAATGCCACCGGCGGCGCGATCAATATCATTTCAACGAAGCCGCAGATGGACCGGGTGTCGGCCAAGGGCCAGATTTCCTATGGCAATTTCGATGCGATCAGGCTGACCGGCACCGTCAACCTGCCGGTCAACGACAAGCTCGCGTTCCGCTTCAACGGGCTGTTCAACAAGCGCGGCGGCTTGCAGGAAAACACCGGGCTGGGCGAAGATTTCGCCGCCATCGAACGCCACGCCTTTCGCGGCGCGGTACGCTTCCGCCCGGTCGAGAAACTCACCCTCGATTATGCGTTCGAATATACGCGCAACAATGATGTCGGAACGCTGACGGTGCCAACCGAAGGCGCAGCCATCGCCAGCCTGCCGATCGCTGCGCCTTTTGCCGTTCCCGGCACGGGCGGTTTTGCCACTGCGCAGACGGCGATCGAGAGTCGGTTCAATGTTACGTCGCCGTTTTCCGACAGGCGGCCCGACAGTGCGGCGGCGCTTCGCGCCTTTCCGCGCAACTTCGGTCGCAACATGTCGCACACCGCGAGCGCCGAATTTGAATTCAATGACAATTTCACCATGCGCGCGCTTTATGGGCATCGCGACATCGACAACCGGCAATTTTCAGACAATCTGCCGGTCCACGAAGCTTTTGTGAATACCCGCGTCATCCAGTCGTTCATTCCGCAACTGCCGGTTGGCACGCTACTCAATAGTATTGGTCCGAATGGCATCGCATCGCCGACCGACACGCTCGATTTTAAAAGCGATTCGGTTGAAATCCAGGCGATCGGCAAGCTGGGCTTTCTTGCCGGAAGCGCGGATTATGTCCTGGGTGGCTATTTTTATTCCGACAACGCCACACTCGACATCGTCAGCGGCGCGATCGGATCGGGGCCATTGGTGCTTCCCAACTTCACGAGCATCGCCAACAAATCCTATGCCGCCTTTGGCGAAATCACGCTGCGGCCGTTCGAGGATGAAAAGCTCAGCATCACCATCGGCGGCCGCTATACGCACGATGACCGCGAAGCAACCCGCATCAACGAACGCTCCTTTTCGTTCGCGGCGCTGGGTGGATTCACGCCGACCAATTGCGGTTTCTTTGCGCCGCAGGGCTTTTTCCCGCCGCCGGCGGCCTGCGTTCCGAATGGTGTGATCCAGCAAGCCAACTACAACGGCACGTTCAGTGATTTCGCGCCGTCATTGACGCTCGCCTACAAGGTCAACACCGACCTCAACCTCTATGCCAAGATCGTGCAGGGCTATAAATCGGGCGGCACCTCGCAACGTTCGTCGAACCCGATCAACTTTGCCAACGGATTCCAGCCCGAGCAGATCACTTCGTACGAAGCCGGCATCAAGGGAAATTTCTTCGACCGCCGGGTCAACGTCTCGTTGACCGGTTTCTACATGTCGCTGAACCAGCTCCAGGCCAGCGTGCAGACAGGCACTACCGCCGGCGACCGTGATTTCATCGGCATCGACGGCAATGAATTTTACGGTGTCGAGTTCGATGTCAGCGCGGCGCTTACCGACAAACTGCGGATCGGGGTCAGCGGCGCGCTGCTCGAGGCAACGCAGGGTGCCGAGTTCGCCGATGTGCTCAATGATCGCGGCCAGACCGTCCGCCAGTTCTTCATCAGGGAACAGTCATCGGCACCAAAGCGCTCGATAGCGGCCAATGTCGACTGGCGCACCGACCTGACCAATGACTGGAGCTTTGCAGCGCATGCCAACGTTGCCTATCAAAGCGATATCGAAACATCGTCGAACGTTGCCGACAATCGCACCCTCGATGGCCGCGCCATCGTCGATGCCAACATCACCTTTGCCCGCAATCTGGGCAGTACCAGCGAGGTCACCCTGCGATTCTGGGCAAAGAACCTGTTTGACAAGGAATATCAGACGGTCAGCTTCGGCTCGTTCGCCTTTGTCGGCGCGACGACCGTTTCGGAATTCGGCGAGCCGCGCACTTTCGGTGCGACGCTGGGCTTCCGCTACTGAGGTCGCAATAGCGTGAAAAACCCGGGGGAGCGCTGCTGCCCCGGGTTTTTTATGCCCGAACACGCTGCAACATGCTTCAGTGCGCCTTCCCCGCCGTGGCGGAGACCGTGACCGGGCGTAGCGGCTCCACCACCCGGTCGGCATAGAATTGCGCATAATAGCGGCGGAACTGGGCGATGGGGCCATCACCGTCACAGATCACTGCATCGGGCAGATAGCGCTGGCGGTCCCAGATCACCTTGTCCTGATCGAACTGCTTGCAGATGTCGCGGATGAGCGCGCGCGCCAGCCCGGCACCCTCGCCGGTGGCTTGTGACCTGGGCTGGGTGAAGCAGAAGCGCACCTTGATATGGTCCTTGTCGACCGGCGTGATGCACGCGACCAGCAGGGTTTCCGAAATGCCGGTAAAGCGTGTCCAGCTTTGTCCTGGCCCCATCGACCCGGTCGTGATCGTGCCTTCGACTTCGCCGCGCGGCGTACCCATTTTGGCATCGAGGCTGGCGCTGCGGCCATAGCCGTCCCAGCTCATCTTGTAATCGGGGAAGGTCGCGGTGCCATGGACATATTTGAAATGCGCCGCATCGACGCCGTTTTCGGCCATGTTCTGGATATTGCCCCAGACATTCCATTCCTGGATGTCATAGTCGGTCCAACCGGGATCGCTGGTTTCGGCGATATGCTCGAGCGGCCACAGCGGGGCTGCGCCTTCCGGGTGATACCAGAACCATATCCAGCGATTGGCTTCCTCGACCGGCCATTGTTGCGGGCAGGGGCGCTTGACCTGCGGCGGGATCGTCCGGGCATAGGGAATTTCTACCACGACGCCGCGCTCGTCATAGCGCCAGGCATGAAATGGGCATTCGAGGTTGTTGCCATCAACCTTGCCGCCATAACCCATATGGGCGCCCAGATGCCTGCAATAGGCATCGAGCATGCGCGCCGCACCATCTTCGCCGCGCCAGATTACCAGGTCGCGCCCGAAATAGCGCAGCGGCTTGACTTCGCCGATAGCGAGTTCCGACGACAGCAGCGCCGGAAACCAGCCGAAGGGATAGGGCAGGTCAAGATTGCGCTCGGCGACCGAGGCACGGCCTTGGGTTTCTGCCAGCCGCCATTCTTTGAGCGCTTCGCCTTTCAATCCGGCGAGCATCTGCCACACGGCAACCGGCGCGGTGCGCGCATCAATAATCGGGTCGGTCATGTCAATCCTCCAGTCCGAAAAGCCGGCGCGCATTGCCGGCGAGGAATTTTGGCCAGACTTCGGGCTTGAACGGCACCGCCGGCATATCGGCAAAAATGCGATCAAGGCTCAG
>Ga0105049_10006961_pt1 | contig 13142 bp, 10 predicted proteins | sample MAT06_FD_78087 | JGI IMG/M metagenome (GOLD analysis project Ga0105049, IMG submission 78087) | Freshwater microbial communities from Lake Fryxell liftoff mats and glacier meltwater in Antarctica - MAT-06 | ecosystem: Environmental > Aquatic > Freshwater > Ice > Liftoff microbial mat | place...
GCTCCAAACGCTGGAGGAAATCCTTCAGGAGCTTTGGCTGATGCAATTACTCAAACATTTGGATCGTTAGATAAATTTAAAGAAGATTTTGCAAAAGCTGGTGCCACTCGTTTTGGTTCTGGTTGGGCTTGGTTGGTAAAGCATGATGGTAAATTGGTTGTAACATCAACTCCTAATCAAGACAATCCTATTATGGACCTTGCAGAAGTAAAAGGAACTCCACTTCTTGCACTAGATGTTTGGGAACATGCCTACTATTTAAATTACCAAAACCGTCGTCCTGACTACATTACAGCTTTTTGGAATGTAATTAATTGGGACGTTGTTGCAGAGCGTTTTGCAAAAGGTTAAAAATGAAATTATACATAAAAACACCTGCTCTTGGGCAGGTTTTTTTGTTTAAATCCTTGTTGATGATTGTAAAAACTATATGTGTTTTTCCTTTTGTGAAGCCTTTACCTTGCAGCCCTAAATGAAAATGAAATGAAAAATCTTATTCTGATTCTTAGTGTATTCTTGTTTGTAACAAGTTGCACAAAAACTCCTCAATCATGTATTGTGGCAGACAAAATTATTGTTAATATTGGAGAAAATATTTCCTTTAGCAGCTGTGCGGTAGATGCCAAAAGGAGCTCTTGGAATTTTGGAGATGGAGCTGTGAGCCAAGAAGCAACAGTGCAACATGCTTATTCAATACCTGGAATCTATCAGGTGCAATTGCGGGTTTATTCCAATAAAGATAAAAAATGGGATACCAGTACGTTGCTTATCAATGTAAAAGAAAAAATTAGATACCTCAAACGTATTCAACTTAATTCCTTTAACATCGCCAATCCCAACAATCAAACTTGGGATGCAAACATAAATACGGCTCCAGATGTTTTCATTCAATTTAGTATAGCTGGAAGTGCGATTCAAAGTCAAACAACAACGATAGGCGAATTACAAATAAACCAGTGTCCTGTATTTTGGGATTTTTCTTCAGGTGGTTACCCTCAATTTACTAACGAGAATTGGAGATTTGCAATAAACGATAACGATGGAACATTGGTACAACCGGTCTCAGAATTAATGCAGGAATTTGTAATAAATCCTTTTACGGCATCTTCCAATAATAATAAAATCAACTTAACATCAGGCAATTACTCAATTGACCTAGAATTTGTAGAATAAGTGCACAGGTAATGTGTACAATAAATTATGATGAACAGAAATAAATCTGCCGAACTTTTCGAAAAGGCAAAAACATATTTTCCAGGTGGTGTAAATTCTCCTGTAAGAGCATTTAAATCGGTTGGAGGCACACCTTTATTTATTAAAAAAGGCGATGGTAGCCACATTTGGGATGAAGATGGAAATGAATTTATAGATTTTTGTTACTCTTGGGGCCCACTTATTCTTGGTCATAACAATACCAAAATACGAGAAAAGGTTTGGGAGGCAATGCAAGATGGAACTTCTTTTGGAGCTCCTACCGCTCTTGAAAATGAACTAGCAGAACTTATTCTGGGAAACAATAGATTTATAGAAAAAATTAGATTTGTAAGTTCTGGAACAGAGGCTGTTATGTCGGCTGTAAGGCTTGCAAGAGGTTTTACAGGAAGAGATAAAATTTTAAAGTTCGAAGGATGCTATCACGGACATGTGGATTCACTTTTAGTAAAAGCTGGTTCCGGCTTAATTACGTTCGGTAGTTCCTCAAGCGCTGGTGTGCCAAAAGGGATTGTGAATGATACATTAGTTGTTCCATTAAACAGAATAGATCTCGTTCGCGAAGCTTTTGAAACCTATAAAGACCAAATTGCAGCAATAATTATTGAACCAATTCCTGCCAATAATGGCTTACTCGGTGTTACCAAAGAATTCTTATTCTGCCTATCCTGCATGGCAAAGAAAAATGGAGCATTATTAATTTTTGATGAAGTTATTTCTGGTTTTCGTGCTGGTTTTGAAGGTGCCGCAGGATTGTATTCCATTGAACCAGATATTATTACTTACGGAAAAATAATTGGTGGAGGTTTTCCTGTTGGCGCTTATGGTGCTAGCAAAGAAATAATGAGTAGGGTTTCTCCGGATGGAGATGTTTATCAGGCAGGAACACTCTCAGGAAATCCTGTTGCAATGGCTGCTGGAATTGCTGCATTAACAGAATGTCTGAAACCTGGTTTTTACCAGCAATTAGCAGAAAAAACAAAGATGTTTACAGATGCTATCATTCAGCATGCAAATACCAAAAAGTACCCTTTCAAAATTTTTGTAAATCAGTCTATATTTTGGCTTGCATTTACTACTAGTAATGAAATAAACGCTGCTGAAGAAATTGACCCAAAAAGCATGGATAAATTCAAGATTATACATGCGTATATGCTCGAAAATGGAGTTTATTTTGGGCCTTCTGGTTATGAAGTTGGTTTTATTTCGGCTGCGCATAGCGACGCTGATTTAGAAAAAGCAGCAAATGTAATTTGTAAGGGACTAGATTTGGTATTCGAGAAAGTCTTAACCCCAATTGCTAAGTAGCCATATCCAAAAAAACTGGTCAACCATTGTTCCATCTAAAAACCCAGCGTACATCCACTCGTCTGAATCTTCTTGTATTCTTCCTATGAGGATTGATGTAAATAAAGAGGAAATTATCATACTTGCCGCATTTCCAGAACTATAAAAGTTAAAAAGGTAAGCGGAAATGCAAATTGCAGCAACAAGTATCAATAATAGATTGCTCAGTTGTTTCGCTTTATTCACCCCTAAAACACCTGCAAAAGTCTTCACATTGTGTTTCGCATCATGAGCCATGTCGCGAATGTCGAAGGGTACAGTGATAGCAAAAATAAATATAAATCTTTGTGTGAAGGTAATCCATTGGGAAAGATTAGGAATCCAATCAATATCTATCACAGCAAAAGGAACAAACACCGTAACAAACGACCAAACGATTGCGACCAATGCTATTTTTATAAAAGGTAAATCTCGCAAACGAATCCACTTTCCTTCGGTTTTCCAAACAGGAACAACATAAAGTAGTGTTAACAGTACAAAGGGAAGAAACTTTAAAATAAGAGGAACATTTACATAAGGTAAAAAAGCAATTAGAGTCAATGTTAAACCTATGATGGCAAAGGCTTTCAGTAATGTTTCATTTGCAACTATCCAACGGTGTCTTTCGGAACGCTGCCAAGCATATATGGCTAACTTACGAAAAAGCCTATGGTAATTGTAAATAAAAAGCGTTGCCCCAAAAATGCCTACCGACACATCTACTTGAGGTTTTAATTGATGAATAATACACGTACACCAATACATGCAAGTAGCTCCGAAGGCCACCCAGCAATTACCAAATACTAAAATTCTTACGATATTTCTAAGCCATTCAGGCATAGCTATACTAAATTACCAGAAAAGTTAATCCTACCGCACCAATAATATATCCAGAGATTGTGGCGGTTGCAACATGCCAAACAGTAAGTCGCTTCGCCATTGTTCCAAAACCTTCTTTGTAGTAAAGATTGTCTTTATAATCGGAATTATAACCAAGTTTAGATTTAAATCTGGGTTTAGAAAAGCCAACCAAACCTGTGTATCCAATAACGATAAAAGGTCCAAACTTGTTATCTATTCCAGGACTTACCATACCAACTAAAAATCCACTAATCGCAGCTAGTCTTGCTCTTTTTTTATAATTTCTATAAGCATCGTTTTGCCCTTTCATATAATCACTCATTTGCTCTGCCGTATACCAGTTGCCCTCTAACGTGTCTTGTATGTAGAGTATTAACCTTGGTTTTCCAGAAGCATAATTTACAGAATAAATCTTCTCCAATTCCATTGCGGTAACCTTGGTTCGTCCAGGTTTGCGATAATAAAAGAGTTTGCTCGTAGTTGTATCGTTATTAATTCCTACAAACATTCTTGCTTTTGCTTTTCTGTCAATTAATGCTAACGTATCCGAATACTTTTTCTCTTTTTTCTTCAGCTCCTTCCAGTTCTTACTTATTTTCGTTTTAAAAGCCTTTTTATCGATTTTGCCCTTTTCATTAAACAAAAAATACCCATTTGTATTGCCTCTTTTTAAGGATATAACTTGTTTTCTAGATACATTCCTTTCTTTAATTCTTCGATTTTTGTAAACAGAAATTTTCACCTTCTCGGCATTCTCTTGCTTTATTATTCCAATTAAAGCCACTTTATTCAATCTGTATATTGTGTCTTGACAAAATGCAGCGCTGCATAAATGAAGAATTACAATGAAAAGAAAGTTCCTTAAAAACGAAGATATTAACATACCATAAATCAAATGCCAAACCTACATAATAATTGATAATTTTCTTCTCATCGCTTTTTAATAAAGGCATTTATATAAATTTAATTTGAAACTATATTATTGTTGAATTGTTACTATTTTCGCAATCCCAAAATAAATAAACAATTACTCTTATGATTCGTGATTTCGAAAGTAGACATATTGGTCCACGTGAAGAAGAAGTGAAGCCCATGCTTCAAAAAATTGGTGTTTCATCTATTGATGAGCTTATAGATAAAACGGTACCGGCAGGAATTAGACTTAAAAAACCTATTGAATTAGATGCTGCTCTATCTGAATTTGAATACTTGAATCACATTCAAGAAATTGCCAATAAAAATAAAATCTATAAAACTTATATTGGCTTAGGTTATTACAACAGCATTACGCCTTCTGTAATTCTAAGAAATATTTTTGAAAATCCAGGTTGGTATACTGCATACACTCCTTATCAAGCAGAAATTGCACAAGGTCGTTTAGAAGCTTTGTTGAATTACCAAACCTTGATTATGGATTTAACGGGAATGGAATTGGCCAATGCTTCTTTATTAGATGAAGCTACTGCAGCTGCAGAAGCCATGCACATGTTCTATGCAATGCGGACGAAAGAACAAACAAAAACAAATGCAAACGTACTTTTTGTTTCCGAAAAATGTTTCCCACAAACCATAGATTTATTAAAAACGCGCTCTGCTCCTTTAGGAATTGAACTTCAAATAGGAAATCACACTACCTTAGAATGGAATGCTTCTATTTTTGGAGCTGTTATTCAATATCCAGATATTGATGGGGAAATAAACGATTATCGAGCATTCACAACTGCAGCAAAAGCAAACAATGCAACAGTTTGCGTGTGTGCAGATTTAATGAGCTTAACTTTATTAAAGGCTCCAGGACATTGGGGCGCCGATTGTGTAGTTGGTTCTTCTCAGCGATTTGGAATTCCATTGGGTTATGGTGGGCCACATGCTGCATTTTTTGCTACTCATGAGAGCTTTAAGCGTTACATTCCTGGACGAATTATTGGCGTATCCATAGATAGTCATGGAAACCAAGCGTTAAGAATGGCGCTACAAACCAGAGAACAACATATTAAAAGAGACAAAGCAACCTCAAATATTTGTACAGCACAAGCCTTATTAGCTATTATGGCTTCCATGTATGCGGTATATCACGGGCCTAAAGGATTGCAGGCAATTGCCAAAAAAATTCATCAATCAGCTTTTACACTTGCCACTCATTTAAATGGTTTAGGGTTTAAGGTTATCAATAGTCAGTATTTTGATACCATTACCATCGACTTAAATGGGAAAGTGACTGCAGCCAACCTAGAAAAAATTGCTTTACAACATGAGGTTAATTTAAGATATGTTTCTGACTCAAAAGTTTCTATTTCTGTGGATGAAACAACTTCAGCAGCAGACATAAATCAGCTATTGGAAGTTTTTGCTAAAGCAGCAGGAGCATCTTTTTCTAAGGTTGAAAGAAGGAATGAGATAGCAATAAACGCAGCTCATTTAAAAACTGAGCCTATTCTTCAGCAGCACGTTTTCAATCGATATCATTCTGAAACAGAAATGATGCGTTACATTAAAAAGTTAGAAAACAAAGATTTAGCGCTGAATCACTCCATGATTTCTTTGGGCTCATGCACTATGAAGTTAAATGCAGCAAGTGAACTGATGCCATTAAGTCTGCCTGGTTTTGCTCAACTTCATCCTTTTGTTCCTGTAAATCAAGCAGAAGGATACCATGAAATGTTTCATTGGCTCAACGATGCTTTGTGCAAGGCAACAGGCTTTGCTGCAATGTCTTTACAACCTAATTCTGGTGCGCAAGGCGAATACGCAGGTCTTATGACCATAAGAGCTTACCACCAAAGCAGAGGGGATTTTCAAAGAAATATTGCATTGATTCCATCATCAGCTCATGGAACAAATCCAGCATCCGCAGTAATGGCGGGAATGGAAGTAGTGGTTACAAAATGTGATGAAAACGGAAATGTTGATATTGAAGATTTAAGGGCGAAGGCGATTCAATATAAGGATAGACTTTCTTGTTTGATGGTTACTTACCCTTCTACACATGGAGTTTTTGAAGAAGGAATTATCACCATTACTAGTATGATTCATGAATACGGAGGATTGGTTTACATGGATGGAGCAAATATGAACGCACAAGTTGGATTAACAAGTCCTGGAAACATTGGTGCAGATGTATGCCATTTAAATTTACATAAAACCTTCGCAATTCCACATGGTGGAGGAGGTCCTGGAATGGGACCAATTGGAGTGAATGAAAAGTTAAAGCCTTTTTTACCGGGACATTCCATCATTAAAACTGGGGGAACGCAAGCTATTTCAGCAATCTCAGCCACCCCATTTGGAAGTTCATTAATATTATTGGTTTCTTATGCTTATATCAGAATGTTGGGAGCCGATGGAATTACCAATGCAACAAAATTTGCAATTTTTAACGCTAATTATTTAAAAGCACTTTTAGAACCTCATTATCCTATATTATACAAAGGAGAACACGGTTTTGTAGCCCACGAAATGATTTTAGATTGCAGAGAATTTAAGAAAACTGCTCAAATAGAAGTTGCTGATATAGCAAAAAGATTGATGGATTATGGATATCATGCGCCAACAGTATCATTTCCTGTACCGGGAACTATTATGATAGAACCAACTGAAAGTGAATGTTTACAAGAGTTAGATAGATTTGCAGAAGCTATGATTGCTATTAGAAATGAAATAGCAGAAGTAGAAACAGGATTGGCAAAAGTGGAAGATAATGTGATTGCAAATGCTCCTCACACCGCAGTTTCAGTAATGCACGACGATTGGAACAAGTCTTATTCTAGGCAAAAAGCCGCGTTTCCATTGAGCTGGGTTTCAGAAAATAAATTTTGGCCATCCGTAGGTAAAATTGACAATGCTTATGGAGATAGAAATTTAGTTTGCAGTTGCGAACCTATGGAAGCTTATATGTTAGAAGAAGCAAAAAGTTAATTCTTTGTTTTTCTAATTAATAATTACTTACTTTGACACCCTTATAGAAAAAACAGACAAATGAAGAAAATTTTTACACTCGCACTATTGTTTTCAGCATCTTTATTAGTTGCTCAAAACAACAAATCAAATCCATCACAATTGTTCCGATTTGATCAACAAACATCAATAAATCCTAACTACAGCATAAACAATTCTAGAGCAATCGGAGACACTGTTTTCTTTTTCGATGGAAGTAGTTTTTCTTGGGCGGACGGAATTGCTGACGCTACTATTTTTGATTCACAAAACACAGATAATGATGGCCTAACAATCGCTCCAAATATTGCTGGTGGTTTTGGTACAAGTGGGGCGTTTACGTTTTACTACAGTGTTGATTCGCTTTCTGGTGACAGTTCTTTTTATTTTGGAACTTATTCATGGTTTGCACCCGCTGGTAAAGCTGATAATTGGTTCACATTTGGCCCGATAACAGTTCCTAATGTTGGTGCAAAAATTAAATGGCAACATAGAATGCCTGATAATGACTTTAGAGATGGTTACAGAGTTTTAGTAAACGGTTCTTCTTTATTTGCTGATGATTTTACTCAAGTTATTTTTGATGTAAATGATAATGCAAGTTCTACAAATGGAGATACAGTTTGGACCACACAAGAAGCATTTTTGCCATTCGCATTCAGTGGACAAGAAATTTATATCGGATTCAATCATGATGCAAACGACATGTTTATTCTATATTTAGACGATATTGCTATCGTTGAAGAAGAAAACTTAGGTTTTGCAGAAAATGTAAATGCTCGCTTTGTAGCTTTATATCCAAACCCTACTAATAGTCTTACAAATGTTTCTTATAGTCTTGCTAAAAACTCTACAGTTAGCGTTTCTGTTGTTGATGTAACTGGTAAAATCGTTTACACTGCAACTGAAGGAAACAAAGCAGCAGGTAATAACAAATTACAAATTGAAACTTCTGCTTTAGCTAACGGTGCTTACTTTATCAACTTAAATGTTGACGGTAAAACAATTACTCAAAAATTGTCTGTAATTCGTTAATTAAAAATAATTTTAAATAAAAAAGCAATGAAAATCTTCATTGCTTTTTTATTAGGTTATAAATGCAGCGACAAAGCCCTTTTTTTGTTTTTTTATTTTTTAAATTTCCCTCCTAAATTTACAATCAAAACATACCTTCTATGAAAAAAGTTATACTTAGCCTAGTTTTGGGTTTAATAGCTACGAGCCTTTTACAAGGACAAATAAATAAAACCGTACTTCCTCTGAATAGAAAGGTAAGTGCTGAAGAAATTCGAGGCTTAAAGCAGAACCACACAGGTTCAATTAACAGAAATTTAATTCAGGATATCTATATAGATTATTCTTTTGTTGATAATTTTTTACAAGCAACAACGGCTACTAGCCAGAGCAGTTTTCTTTGGAGCTTTAATTCAAGGAACACAAATGCCGATACCGCTTTGAGTTTTGTAGGTGTTAAATTTTTTGAAATTACAGGTTTCACAGACCCTGCAGATGGAACCAATTCCTATATTGATCCAATTATTTACGAGGCAAACTTTGAAATGGTAATCGACAGTATTTTTACATTGATTAGTCATGAAAATAATTCAGGTCAAAATGATTCATTGATAGTGCAGGTGCAGCGTTTACAATCTGTTGCAACAGCTACATTTGCAGACCCTGCAATTGTGCTTTGGGGAGACACTACAATCACTAATTCTTCTTTATCAACAAATGGCAATTGGTTAGGATCTGGTGCTGTTCAGTTTTTAACTTGGGCTCCAAACGTTACAGTACCTGCAGGCAGACGCGCTGGTGTTACTATTAAATATTTTGGCCCTAAACAAGATAGCGCTGGCATAGTTGCTTCTTTTATAAGTAATCCAAATGGTCCTGCTTCGCCAAATGATATTGCGATGAAAAGCGCTGCACCATTCTCTGTCATGAAATACCCTCCGTTCATTCCAAATTATTCTAATAACGCTAATATATTTTACACACCTCAACCTGGTGCTGATACAGGTTACTTTTTTGCTCAAAACTGGGAAATCTGGATTAAGGCCCGTATCAACGAAGTATTAGATATTGAAAAAGTGAACGGGATTACTATGGGCCATGCGTATCCAAATCCATTCACAGAAGTAACTAACTTCACATTTAATCTTGACCAATCAGCAGAAGTTGGAGTTCAACTATTCGATATTACCGGTAAATTAGTTTTTACTGAAAATATGGGTAAAAAGTCTCCTGGAAAAAATAATGTAAGTATCAACGCAGGCAATTTGCCTTCAGGTATGTACATGTACAGAATTACTGCCGATGGAAATGCTTCAGTAAGCAAAAAAGTTACAATAGTGCGCTAATATTCAAATCAATATTATTCTTAAAAACCCGTTGCTTTGCTTCGGGTTTTTTTATTTTTACAACATGAAATTTCAATCTCTTCTTGCTGCGCTCATCTTGGTTTCTAGTCTTAGTGCACAAATTGCAAACGACACTATTGGTTACACGATCAAAACAGACACCTTGTTTGCAAGTCCAAATGGAGGTTTTGTTTCTGGTAATAATGGTTATGGCGATACAGAAAAACTTCAAGTTTACTTTCCTACTAAGCCATACAGCGTAATCGGTTTTATTTTAGCAACAGGTTATAAATCTGCTTCTGTTGCTAATCCAAGTAGTAAAGCTTGCATTAAAGTAAAAAGGTTCGACAGTACACCGACAACAAATGCTCCCTTTTTCTTAGGTCCCAAAGAAACAAAAGACTCTCTTTTTATTGGTTTCGATGCAATAAATACCGCTCCCGATTTTGAAAATAGCTTAACTACAGCGTTTTTTAGCAATCCAATTCTTATAAATAGTGCTTATTCTATTGGAGTAAATTTTGATAGTTTGGCAGTAGAAGATACACTTGCAATCTATACTACAAGAGATGATTCTGCACTCATATATGGCAGAAGTTGGGAGTTTTGGAACAATCGTTACCAAAGAATTGGTGACACTTGGGGCTTGAATATAGATTTGGGAGTTTTTCCTATCATAGACACACTTTTAACTGGAATAAAAATTCTTCCAACATTAAAAGCTACCGTTTTTCCTTTACCAGCAAGTGATTTTATTACTATCCAATTGCAAGAAAACATGAGTGATGCTTCTCTCTTAATTATTGATATGCAAGGAAGGGTCGTTTTTGCCAATTCCTTCATCGGAAATCAATCTATCTTTCAAATCAATACAACTCACTTAACTTCTGGAAAGTACATCATTAGAATAAACGGGAAAGAAAAAATGGCGGTTGCGCCTCTAATTATTCTGCATTAATGCCGAAATAACAATGAGCTGTCTCCAAAACTTAAGAATCGATATTCATTGTTCAACGCAAAATCATAAATCTTTCTCCAATTTTGTTCTCCAACAAAAGCGCTAACAAGCAGTAAAAGCGTGCTTTCTGGTTGATGGAAGTTGGTAATTATAAAATCGCATGTCCTAATTTTGTAGCCTGGCGCGATAATTACGGCGGTTTTTCCACTCAACGTTTTCACATTTACTTCTTTCATTTTATGCAACAAGAATGTAAACGCTTCAACCCAATTGGGAAGCTCTTCTTCGGTATAATTGTAAGGTTCCCATTGCTCCACAGAAATTTCTACTTTACTCATAGGATTTTTCATGAGTCTAACTGCTGTCCAATAAATGCTTTCTAAAGAACGCAATGAAGTAGTACCCACACATCCAACTCTTCCCTTAGCATTGCACAACCTTTCTAGCAAATCAATACCCACTATAACCTCTTCTTCGTGCATTTCATGATGCTCCATTACTTCTGCTTTTACAGGTTTAAATGTTCCTGCACCAACGTGCAACGTTAAGAAATCACAGGATATTTTATTATTTGTAAGGCTTTTTAACACGTTTTCTGTAAAGTGCAGACCAGCGGTCGGTGCAGCGACAGAGCCATTATTTACAGCATATACCGTTTGGTAACGAGCTTCATCTTCAGCTATCGGCTCGCGTTTCATGTAAGGAGGTAATGGAATTTTACCAGCTTTTTCTATTATTTCTGCAAATGAAATTTCCTCAGATTGCCAGTCGAATTGAATCAAGAAACCATCACTCGTCTTCTCTACCTGTTTAACATCTAAATTGCACAACACTCCATTCAACTCAATCTGTTGTGAGAGTATTTCTTGCAACTTCCATTTTTTTGCATTTCCAACTAAACAAACCCATTGCGAACTTTTGGTATGCAACATTGCTGTTTGAATGTCGACATTTTGAGCTGGTTCTAAGATAAAAACCTCAACAATTGCTCCTGTATTTGTCCCAAAATGAAGTCTTGCATGAATTACACGCGTTTGATTAAAAATGAGTGTATCACCAGCATTCAGCAAAGATGGAAGTTCTTTAAATTGCTTGGATTGAATTGCCTCATTCTCAAAAACCAACAGTTGAGCATCGTCTCTATTTTTTAATGGAAACTGCGCAATTTTCTCGACAGGAAGTTGATACGTGTAATCTTTTATTGAAAGCTCTTGGGGAATGATTTTACTCATATTGAAGCTTTCCTAATTCTTTTAAATAATTCTGAAGCGTAAACGAAGTTGTTTATTTCCTCATTATCGGTTTCTAAAATCTCGTGCTTGTCTCCTTCCCACCACTTTTTCCCTTTAAATAGATAAATGATTTTATCACCTATCTCCAACACAGAATTCATATCGTGCGTATTGATAACAGTTGTAATGCTATATTCTTCTGTTATTTCTTTAATCAAATTATCAATTACAATAGATGTCTTTGGATCGAGTCCTGAGTTGGGCTCATCGCAAAAAAGATATTTTGGATTCAACGCAATGGCCCGAGCAATAGCGACTCTTTTCTTCATACCACCGCTTAGTTGAGAAGGAAATAATTGGTGAACTCCAGGAAGATTTACGCGATTTAAACAAAAATCTACCCGCTCTCTTCTTTCTTCAACAGACATAGGTGAAAACATTTGCAAAGGAAAAGCAATATTTTCTTCAACGGTCTGAGAGTCAAACAAAGCTCCGCCTTGAAACACCATACCAATTTCTTTCCTCACATCTCGTTTTTCATCTTCGTTTAATTTGGTAAAATCCCTTCCGTGATAAATGATTGAACCAGCATCAACATTATACAAAGCAACCAAACACTTAATCAACACCGTTTTACCCGAACCACTGCCTCCAATTACTAAGTTAGTTTTTCCTTGTTCAAAAACTATGGATAAATCATCTAATACTAACTTGTCCCCAAAAGATTTAGAAATATTTTTTACTTCTATCATGATAATATAAGTTGGGTAAGTAAATAATTCATCACCAATAAGAAAATGCTACTATAAACAACCGCTTTGGTACTTGATGCGCCCACTTCTAAAGCACCGCCACTGGTATAATAGCCAAAAAACGAGGAAATAGAAGTAATGAGAAATGCAAAAAACACCGTTTTAACCAATGCATAAGTTACATAAAATGGTTGAAAAGCATATTGCACTCCGTAAACAAAGCCAGTACTTGTTACCACTCCAGCAAGAGATCCGAAAAACCATCCACCAATTATACCCTGAAACATACTGATGATAATCAAGAATGGATTGATGATAACAGCAGCAATAATTTTAGGTAAGGCAAGATATGAGGCGGAATTGATTCCCATAATTTCCAAAGCATCTATTTGCTCAGTTACGCGCATTGTTCCAATTTCTGATGAAATGCTTGAACCAACTTTTCCAGCTAAAATTAAACTAATTATAGTAGGAGAGAATTCGAGAATAATAGAATCTCGTGTAGCAA
>Ga0105049_10006965_pt1 | contig 13140 bp, 10 predicted proteins | sample MAT06_FD_78087 | JGI IMG/M metagenome (GOLD analysis project Ga0105049, IMG submission 78087) | Freshwater microbial communities from Lake Fryxell liftoff mats and glacier meltwater in Antarctica - MAT-06 | ecosystem: Environmental > Aquatic > Freshwater > Ice > Liftoff microbial mat | place...
CCTCGTACTTGATGAAGACTTCGCAGTCGCGCCCGATGCGCGCACTGAGTTTGGGCGAATGGATGAGCGGCGTGCTGCCTTCATTCAGCGAGACAAAGGGCGTCGCTTCGGTGACCGGCAGATACTGCTGCCACCGGGCCATCACCCCGCGGTCGTGCAGGGGGCGGGAGGGGCTTAGCCGAGCCGAACTCACGAGAAATTCTCCACGCGGAGCATCTGCGCGGGCTTCTTCACGCAGTCCAGGGCATTGATGCGCTCGAGGGCGCTGCGCATCTGGCCGTGGGTGGCGTCGTGGACCATGAGCACGAGCGAGGCGTCCTCCCCTTCCTCCGACTCGGGCTGGATCATGGAGGAGATGCCGATGTGCAGTGCGCCGAGGATGCCGGCGACCTGCGCCAGCACGCCGGGCCGATCCTGCACCGAGATGCGCAGATAGTACTGCGTGGTGATATCGTCGAGCGGCTTGCACTTGCCGTAGAGCCCGTGCGGCATGAAGCCGCAGTCGCGCCGCGGCGATTGCAGGGCGAGCGCGGCTTCGGCGAGGTCGGCGATGACGGCGCTGGCCGTCGGGTCCTGGCCCGCGCCGCGTCCGTAGAAGAGCGCATCGCCCACGATGTCGCCGTGGACGGCGAGGGCATTGAAGACGCCGTTCACCGAGGCGAGGACATGCGTTTTTTTGATCAGCGTGGGATGCACGCGCACTTCGATCTGGCCGCGCGCGTCGGCCTTGATGATGCCGAGGAGCTTCACCCGGTAGCCGAGGGAGTCGGCAAAGGCGATGTCGCTGGCGCGGATTTTTTCGATACCTTCGACGTAGATGTTTTCGCACGAGATCCAGGTGCCGTAAGCGAGCGAGGCGAGGATCACGGCCTTGTGCGCGGCGTCCCAGCCATTCACATCGAGCGTCGGATCGGCCTCGGCGTAACCGGCCGCCTGGGCTTCCTTGAGCGCTGCTTCGAAGCTCAGGCCGGCCTCAGTCATCCGGGTGAGGATGTAGTTGCTGGTGCCGTTGATGATCCCGTGGATGGAGGTGATGTGATTGGCGATGAAGCCTTCGCGGATGGCTTTGATGATGGGGATGCCGCCTGCGACCGCCGCTTCAAAAAAGACCGGCACCTTCTGCCTGGCCGCGGCGTCGAAGATCTCCTTCCCGTGCTCGGCGAGCAGCGCCTTGTTGCCGGTAACGACCATTTTTCCCCGCTGGATGGCTCCGAGGATGAACTCGCGGGCGTCGGTGACGCCGCCCATAAGTTCGACGGCGATCTGCACCGCAGGGTCGTCGAGCACTTCCTGCCAGCGCCCGGTGAGCATCGGCGAGGGGATGGCGATGCTCCGCGCGCGGGCGGGGTCGCGGACGGCGACCTTGCGGACGATGAGTTCCAGGCCGAGGCGCTCCCGGAGGAGGGCGTGATTCAAGGCCAGGTGCTTGAAGACACCTGTGCCGACGTTGCCGAGGCCTGCGATTCCGACGCCGATCTGCTGCATAAAGGGGCGCGGACTATCGCGCAGCGCGCGAGATTCAGGCAAGGCGTTTGTCGGGCGCGTGGCTTGCACGGTGGCGGCACGCATGACACGCTGGCGGCCATGAGCGCGCTGCGCGAACTGCCGGTGATCAAAGACCAGACCGCGTTTAATCTCGCCCGCTGGGAAGCGCTCTGCGCCGATCCGCGGTGGCTGGAAGTGGAGGGGAAGATCGAGACGGACCGCTTTGGACAAGTGATTATGAATCTCCCCGCTGAACCTGGACACGGAGGCAAGCAATTCGATGTCGGAACGCTAATCAAAGGGTTTCTCCCCGCGGGGAAAATCATCGTCGAGTGTCCGATCTCGACCCGCGAAGGAGTGAAGGTCGCAGATACGGTGTGGATCTCGGTGCGCCGCCTGGCGCAGGTCGGTGGGCGCTCGGCGCTCTCGGGCGCGCCGGAGATTTGCGTCGAGGTCGTCTCGCCCTCCAATACGCGGAACGAACTCGCGGAGAAGCGCCGGCTCTACTTTGCGGCTGGAGCAAAGGAAGTGTGGATCTGTGAGCGCGGCGGAAAGCTCCGCTTTTTCCTGAAGGGCGATCCGACCACGCCGGCGATGGCTTCCGCGCTCTGTCCCAAGATGCCGGGGCGGATCGAAGCCTAGCTGCGATGGCCACCGCGCCCGCTTCCGTCGCCACCCGCCTCGCCGCGCTCAAGCTCGAGGCGGTGGATTTTGAAGAGACCTTTGCCCGCAGTTCGGGGCCGGGCGGGCAGAATGTGAACAAGGTCTCCACGGCGGTGACGCTCCGCCATACGCCGAGCGGCGCGGCGGTGACGGTGCAGGACACGCGCTCGCAGTCCATGAATCGCCAGCTCGCCTGGGAGCGGCTGCTCGACGCGATCGCGCGCCGTCGCGACGAGGAACGTGCCGCCGCCCGCTCGGCGCGGGAAAAGAAACGGCGCCAGAACGCGAAGCGCCCGTGGGGGGTAAAGCAGCGCATCCTCGACTCGAAGAAGAAGCGCGGGGCAGTGAAGAAGCTGCGCGCGAAGGATTGGTAGCCAGGGAGCAGGGGCGCTCTCGCCCCGAGTCGCATTCCGGAGATCAGACACGGGGCGGGGGCGCCCCTGCTCCCTGCCGCTGGAGGATCGGCCGCACGACGAGCCAGAGCCCTGCCGGCACGGCGATACTGAGGCCGATGGCCAGCCCGGGATTTTCCTGCCCCGCCGCGCCGATCGCGGCGTAGGCAAAACCGACTGGGACACAACCACAGCCGAGCGAGAGGGCGAAGGTGGAGAAACGCATCCGCGCGAGCCCGGCGAGGCAGCAGGAGACTTCCGGCAGGAGCGGCAGCGCACGGGAGAGGGCGATGAGCCAGGGGCCGTGTTTTTGGAAGAGCGATTCGTTGCCGGCGAGTTCGTCGGCACCGGCGAGGCGGGCCGCCGCTTTCCGCCCGAAGCCTCGCGACACGCCGTAAGCGAGCATCCCGGCGAGATAGGAGCCGGTGGCGCTGATCGCCCCGCCGGCCATCGTGCCGTAGAGGAAGCCGGCGGCGGACATCACGCCGGTGGAAGGCACCGGGAGCACGAGGTCGGCGAGGAGCAGGCCGATCGTGGCCAGGCCACCCCAGGCACCGCGAGCCCGCAGCCACTGCACGGCGGCATCGCCGGTGAACCAGCGCTCGAATTCCCCACCCCAGAGGACGAACGGGAGGCAGAGTACGACGGCGAGGAGGAACGCGAGGCGGAAGAGGCGCATGGGTGGGGAAGTTCCAATACTCGAAGCTCCAGGTTCCCATTAAGTTCCAAGTGACAGATGCCAAATCTCAATGCCATCCGCCGCACCCGCAGGCGCGCGCGGGCATTTTTTTTCCGCCTTTCTGTTTTGGAGCTTAAGTGGAACTTGGAACTTCAGTATTGGAACCTCCCATGCCCGCTCCTCTGCCCGCTGCCCTCGAAGCCGCGCTCGCCACGCGATCCGCGCAAACCGTTCTGGAAGCCGCCATCGCCCACTTTGGGTGCGTCGCGGGGACCGTGCATTTCCTGCGTGACGGTTTGCTCCAGCTCGCGGCCTCGAAGAACATCCCGCCGCCCGTGCTGGCGATCGTCGCCACGGTGCCGATCGGGAAAGGGATCGCGGGTCTCGCCGCGCAGCAGCGGGAGCCGGTGACGATCTGCAATCTGCAGACGGACGACTCGGGCAAGGCGCGGCCGGGCGCGAAAGCGACCGGGATGGAGGGGTCGATCGCGGTGCCGATGCTCACCGAGGGCGATCTGCGCGGCGTGCTCGGGATCGCCAAGGCCGAGGCCTACGACTGGCCTGAAGCCGAAAGCGCTCTGCTGCTGGCGGTGGCCAGCCAGCTCGGCGCGCTGCGCTGAGGAGCCGGGATGGCAAGACGCACTGCGAGACACGCGGGGCGAGGGCGCCCCAGCTCCTTGAATCAGTTGCCGGCGACTTTCTGCGCGGCGACCTGGTAGCGCTTTTCGTACTCGGCGCGGGTCCGCTCGGCTTCGACTTTCGCGGCTTCCAACTCCCGCGCGGCGATGTTGGTGTCCATCTCGGCCTTTTCCTTTGCCGCCTTGGCGGTGGCGGCGAGGGTGGGCTGATTTTTCTGCAAGGCCGCGAGCTGCTGGGCGGAGTCGGTGGCCGTTTGCCGGGTTTTGGCCAGGTTCTTTTCCGCCGGGGTTACTTTGTCGGCAGCGAGTTTGGCTTCGGCGGCGGCGCTCTTGGCCGCTTCCTGGGCGGCGGCGTTCTCCTGTGCCAGCTCGGGCTTGGCCACGCGGCCCCTGGCCGTGGCCAGATCGGCTTCGACTTTGGCGATGTCGGGCTTGAGGCCCTGCACGGCAGCGTCCGCTTTTCCGTAGTCGGGTGTGCCTTCGGTGAGCTTGTCCCGGGTTTCGCGACGTTTACCCATCTCGGTGTTGAGGGCGGCGAGTTTTTTCGTCAGTCCAGCGACTTCGGCTTCGGCCTTTTTGCTCTCGGCGAGGGCATTCTCCTTCGCGGTCGCGGCGGCCTGGGTCTCGGCGAAGACTTTGCGCGCGGCGTCGCGCGCCTGCCCGAGCTGGGCGAGCCGGACTTCGGCTTCCTGGATCTTTGCGGGCGCTTCGGCGATGGCCTTTTGGAGCGCGGCGATCTGGGCCTGAGCCCGCTCCACCGGGAGGAAGGCGTCCTTCGCCGTCTGCACGAGGTCTTCGTAGTGGGCCTTGCGCGTAGCGAAGGTTTCCCGGGCGTGGTGGACGGTCATGAAGACTTCGGCGCGGGTCCAGCGGTCGAAGTCGGCGCGGCCGGCGAGAAGCTGGGCATTGGCGGCGTCGAGCGCGGCTTGGGCCTTGGCAAGTTCCTGCCGCGCCGGTGCGGCGGACGGCGCGGCTGGGGGCGCAAGCTGGATTTCGAGTTTGGCGATCTCGCTCTTTTTAGCCTGCACCTTTTCGTCCGCGGCCTTGTATTCCGCGGTGCCTTCCTTGAGTGCGCCGCGATCTTTCCGCAGCTTCTCGACCCCGGCATTCGCGGCTTCGAGTTTCTTTTTCGTCTCGGTGGTTTGCGCGGCGTCGAGCAGCGCGCCCGCGGCGGGCGGTGGCTGGACGGTGGCGAGCTGGACTCCGGCTTGCTGAAGCTCCTTTTCGGCGGCGGCGATCTTCGCGGGCTGGGCCTCGCGCAGGGCCTTCAGATTGGCTTCGCTCTTCGCGATCTTCGCGGTGGAGTCAGCGAGCTGCTGCCGGGCCGTGGCGAGGGTTGCGGTCTTCGCTTCCACTTCTTTCTTCGCAGCTTCGAGGTCCGGCGCGGGCGTCTTGTCCGCGGGCTTGGCGGCGAGCGCGGCCTGAGCGGCGGCGAGGGCTTTGGTGGCCGCATCCACGGTCTGGGTCTTTGGCGCGAGTTGCGCCTTTTCGGCGGAGACGGCTTTTTCCGTCTGAGGCACGAGAGGCCGGGCGGCATCGAGCGCGGCTTGGGCATGCTTCTGCCGCTCCTGCGCGGCGGTGAGCTCGGCCTGCACCTTCTGCTCCGCGGCTTTTACGGCCTGCTGCAAGCCGGCGAGGGAGCCCTGCGTGGCGGCTTCGCGCTTCTTCACGCTGTCGAGCTGCTCGGCGATCGAGGGCGGGTTGGACGGGAGGCTGCCGAGGCGCTTCCCATCAAGCCCGAAGACGCGGATTTCGCCGGTCCAGTCTCCGGCGATGACGCGATCGCTGTTGAGCACGGCGCGGAGTGCGATGTCGCCAAAGGCTTCGCTGGTCACGAGCACCTTGCCGGTCTGATCCCAGGCCTTGGCGATCTTGTCGCGACCGCACGAGACGAGCCGGCCATCGGGGGTGAAGTCCACGGATTCGACGCCACCGGCGTGCGCGGCCCAGTTGCGGATTTCTTTCCCCTCTTTCACATCCCAGAGGACGATCTTGCCGTCGGTGCTGCCGCTGGCGAGGACGCCTGGCATGAAGGCGAGGGCGGTGACCGGCGCCTTGTGCCCGGGCAGGGTGTTGAATTCACGACCCGTGGCGCCTTCCCAGACGACGACGCCGCCGGCGCGATCCGCACTGGCGAGGTAGCGCCCGTCTGGCGAGAAGGCCACGGCGGTGACCCAGTCGGTGTGCTTCTTGCTCGAGTGCAGGAGCTTGCCGTCCTTGGTCGAGTAGATCTTCAAGATGCGCGTGGGGCCGCCGAGCGCGACAAACTGCTGGTCCGCGCTGAGGTCGGCGCCGAGCACTTGATCGACTTCATTGCCGACCGTGCCGACGCGCTCGCCGGTGGCGATGTCCCAGAGCACCACCTTGCCGAGCTTGCCGCCGAGGCCGCCGCCGGTGAGCAGGAGTTTCCCATTGCGGCTGAAGCGCAGGACCGTCGGGAAGCCTTCGGGAAACGGCAGCACGCCGAGCGGCTGGAGCGTCTGCGTGTGGTAAAGGAGCACCTGCTTCTGTCCGCCCACGGCCACCACCGGCGCCCACGGGCTCGCGGCGAGCGCGATCAGGGCATTCGACTTGGTGGTCTGGAGCACGGGCTCGAGCGGGAGTTCGCCGGGCATGGGCGGCGGGCCGTCCGGCTTTTCCAGCGAGACGACGGCGGCGGCCACTTTGTTTTGCACCGGCGCCGCGGGCTTGCTGGAGGCGGATTCGAGGGCAAAGCCGGCGATCCAGTTTTTGATCAGCGCGATCTCGGAGTCGGCGAGCTTTTCGCCCTTGGGCGGCATCTTCGGCTCCTCGACCTGCGCCACGCACTTGAAGAGCAGGCTGGCGTCGGCGTTGCCGGGGTTGAGGATCTTGCCGTTCTCGCTCCCCTGCATCGTGCCCTGGTAGGTGGTGAGGTCGAGGCCGGCCTTCTTTTTGTCCGGGTTGTGGCAGTTGTTGCAGGCGTTGGTGAAGATCGGCTGGATGTGATCTTCATACGTGACCTTCTGCTGCGCCTGGGCAGTGCTGCCGAGGTCGGCCGCGAGGGTGGTAAAAAGGGCGAGTCGGATGGCGCGATGGAGATTCATGGCTTGCACGCGGGTAACTCCCGGCGCTGGGGAAAATTAGCGGCGCAGTTTGCCCGGTCCGCCGGGGCCAGACCCCCGGTGGCGCGCGGTCAGCCCTTCCGGCGCAGCGCGAAGATTCCGCAGCCCATGAAGCAACCATGGTTCCGGGCCGCCTCGGGAGCGTGCAGGTTCGCATTTTCCACGAGCGCGCCGGCATCGTCCACGTAGGCAAACCGCTCGACGGTATAGAGCGGGTCGATCAACGCGGAGAGCTGCGGGAGGCTGAAGATACGCTGCGAATTGAACTCGATGCGTTGCGGCCCGATCGGCACCGCGAAGTACAGCCGCCCACTGGGCTGCACCATGCGATGCAGATTCTCCCAGCCGCGCCGGTAGCCGTAGTAGTCCACCGGATCGCCGTAACGCCCGAGCCCGAAATGCTCCAGCGTGTGGAGGCACGAAAGCGAAGGGGTGTAGCCGTGGAGTGCCGGGTCGTCGGCCATGAGGTCGGCCTGCCTGAAACGCACATTGCGCATCGGCGCGGGCTGCGGCCGGATATCGAAGACCTCGAGTTCGCGAAAGGAGGCGACGTGGGCGACGAATCCGTCGATGCGGGAACCGATGTCCACATGGCGGTCCGGGCGGTCCGCAAAGACCCATTGGGCGACGAGCAGATCCTGCTCGAAGTAGTGGCCTCGGGCCAGGCCGCTGCCGCTGTCGGAAAAGCGGTCGTTCAGCTCCGGCGAAAAGGCGACGATCGGGAACTCGCGCCCGGACGCTTCATACTGGGCCGTCAGGGCGGCGTAGTCCGCGAAGTAGTGACCATACTGCTGGCGCCGGTGCCGCCAGGTCGCAGGCCACGCGCGAAGGCGCTGGATTTGCGACCGCAGGCGAAAGGGATCGATCCCCAGGGAAGCGAGGAACTGCGCGAGGCGGGCGCGGGAGTTTCTGGTCATCGGGTGCGGGTGAGCAATAGCGCCCCGTCGCTTCCAGTGGCGATGATTTTTCCCCCGGCCCCGCCCGGGCGCCTCAGTGGTTGAACATGAACTCCTTGGCGTTCAAGAGGCCCCAGAAGACGTCGCTCAAGACCTTGGGCTGCTCTTCGCTCACGCCCCAATGTTTCTCCAGCTTGTTCAGTTCGTCGTCGCTCGGCAGGCGCCCGAAGCAGCGCAGGAAGAGATTGGTGGCCACGTCGCGCGGGCCCATCTTGGCGGCGAGCATCTTCCCGACCACCCCGCCTTGGGCGATCTTCGCATCGACGGTGTCGCCATTTAGGAGATGCAGCGCCTGGCTGAGCGTCGGGCCCACTTCTTCGCGGGCGCAGATGGTGTCGCGCTCGCGCCGGCCAAAGGTGGTGAGGAAGTAATTCGTGGTCTTGCCATCGGCGATCTCCACGGCCCGGGCGCCGAGCGGCAGCCCCTTGAAGCGGTCCTGCGTCTCGGTCACCTGATTGATGCAGTCGAGCATCACCTCGGCGCGCATCCGGCGGATGGTCGCCTTGGCGAAGTTCCGGTCGTCGAGTTCGTTCGTGGAGTTGGGACGCGTGGTCAGCTGGTAGGTGCGCGAGTTGCACACGTCGCGGACGATGCGGCGCAGGTCGTATTTGTACTCCACAAGCTTCGCTCCGAGGGTTTCGAGGAGTTCGGGATTCGAGGCGGGATTCGAGATCCGCACGTCGTCCACGGGCTCGACGATGCCGCGGCCCATGTACTGAGCCCAGACGAGGTTGGCGATGTGGCGGGGGAAGTAGGGGTTGTCCGGCGAGGCGATCCAATCGCCGAGCAATTTGCGGCGATCCTGGTCTTTCGTGTCCGGCGCCACACCGCCGAGGAATTTCGGCGGGATCGCGCGCCCGCCGACCGGGTGCTTCGACTCCCCGGACGCGCTGTTGTAGATGATCTTCTCGCGCGGGTCTTCGCCGTTTTTCCGGCCGATCTGGGTGAAGAAGGCGACGAAGCCGCGGTAGTCCTCCATGGTCCAGCGATCGAAGGGATGATTGTGGCACTGCGCGCACTGGATGCGGATGCCGAGAAAGGATTGCACGCAATCTTCGGCGAGCTTCAGCGGATCGACCTCGAGCTGGTAGTAGTTCACCGCGGGGTCGGCGAGATTCGAGCCGCTCGCGCCGATGAGTTCCCGCGCGATCTCGTTCACCGGCACGTTCTTCTTCAGCCGATCGTGGACCCAGGTGTGGTAGTTGAGGATCGACTTGTAGCTGCCCTGATTCTGCACCGTGCGGATCTGGAGCAGTTCCGCCCACTTCAGTGCCCAGAGGTCCACGAACTCGTCGCGGGTCAGCAGTTGGTCGATCTTCGCCGCGCGCTTTTGCGGACTCTGGTCGGCGACGAATTGCTTCACATCGGTCGGCGTCGGCAGCAGGCCCACGATGTCGAGATAGGCGCGGCGCAGGAAGACCTCGTCGTCGCAGAGGTCGCTCGGCGTCATCCGCAAGTTGCGGATCTTCGCGTTCACCAGCGCGTCGATGTAGTTCTGCTCCTTCACGGCGGTCCACTCGAACTTCAGATTCTTCGGGATGACGATGACCTGCGCGCCCACGGTGTGCGTCGCGTAGCGGGCCATGACGAAGGCCTCACCGCGCTGGCCGGTGGTGATGGTGCCGTCGTCGCTCATCTTGGCGCTGCCGTCGTTGCTCGAGAGAAAGAGGGCCTCGCCCGTGACATCGCGGTCCGTCCCGTCGCTGTAGTGGGCGCGGACGGTGATCTTGAACTTCTGGCCCGGGCTCTCGAGCAGGAGCTGCTTGGGCAGCAGTTCGAGGCTGGTGCAGGTGGCCACGTCGGCCGCGTCGTTCGGTGCGCCCGCTTGCAGCCAGCGGAGGAGGGGTTCGTAGAGGGCGCTGCCTTTCTCAAATTTCTTGCCGCCGGTGTGCGGCGCTTCCCCGGTCGATTTGGTGAGGAGCATGGAGGCCTCGGGCACCGCGAGATTGATCCGCCGCCCGGGCTGCTCGCGGGTCAGGCGAAAATGATCGCCCTCCGGATCGAAGCCCCACAGTGAGAGGTGAAAGCCGTCCTGGCCGCGCGCCGAGCCGTGGCAGCGGTTGCATTCCGCCTTCATGAAGACCGGCATCACATCGAGCCGGAAGCTCACCGTGGGATCGACCGCCGCCTGCTCCACCTTCACCGGCACCTCCGCGACTTTGCCGGACCACTCGATCTTCACGGTCGTCGCTCCATCCGCGAGCGGGCGCACCACGCCTTTTTCCACCCGCGCCTTGGCCGGGTCGGTGACGGTGAATTTCGCCTCGGAAGTCACCTCCCGATGGACGCCGGACGCCTCCCGCACGCGGACGACGAGCGACTGCTTGTCGCGCTGGGACTTGAGGTTCACGTCGTTGGGAAAGACCTCGAAATCCGCATCGACCGCGGCGAGGAGCGGGCTGGCGGCGGCGAGGAGTGCGCAGGGCAGGAAGAGCGGGGAGAGGATACGCATGGGTGTCGGGTGTTCGGAGATCGGCAGGAATTGCTTCACGCCGTGAACCCGTGCCGCCGGAGTTTCTTGGAACTTTCCACCCTCCGGTGGTGCGCGCAAAAAGCCCTCCTCAACTCCCGTCGCGAACCCTACAACGCTGGTCAGCCCTGCCTCGATGTCCCACCGCCCTCTCGAACTCACCGTCCTCATGCCCTGCCTGAATGAGGCGGACACCATCGAGGTCTGCATCCGCAAGGCCCTCCAGGCGATCCGCGCACTCGGGCTCGAAGCCGAAGTACTCATCGCCGACAACGGCAGCACCGACGGCTCCCAGCAGCTCGCCGAGGCCGCCGGCGCCCGCGTCGTCGCGGTGCCCGACAAAGGCTACGGCCACGCGCTCATGGGCGGCATCGCCGCGGCCCGCGGACGCTGCCTGCTCATGGGCGATGCCGACGATAGCTACGACTTCCTCGAGCTGCCGAAATTCGTCGAGCGGCTGCGCGCCGGCTACGAACTCGTGCAAGGCTGCCGGCTGCCGGCCGGCGGCGGCACGGTGCTCCCGGGCGCCATGCCTTTTCTCCACCGCCACTGGGGCAATCCGATGTTTTCCCTCATGGCCCGCTGGTGGTTCCGCGCGCCGATTCACGACGTCTATTGCGGCATGCGCGGCTTCACCCAGGAGCTCTACCAGCGGCTCGACCAGCGCTGCACGGGCATGGAATTCGCCACCGAGATGATCGTGAAGGCGAGCCTCAACCACGCGCGCATCGCCGAGGTGCCGATCACCCTGCATCCCGATGGCCGCAAGGCCCACGCGCCGCATCTGAAGACCTTCCGCGACGGCTGGCGCACCCTGCGTTTCTTCCTCATCTTCAGCCCGCGCTGGCTCTTCCTCCTGCCCGGCGCGCTGCTCGGGCTGCTCGGGCTGCTCGGCTACGCCGTGGCGCTGCCGCGGCTGCGGATCGGCGGGATCGCCTTCGACGCCCACACCCTCGTCTTCGCGAGCATGTTCCTGCTCTGCGGCTACCAGTCGGTGCTCTTTGCCATCTTCAGCAAGACCTTCGCGATGAATGAAGGCCTGATCCCGCCCGATCCGCGCATGGCCCGCTTTTACCAGCTCGTGAATCTGGAGAAAGGGCTCGTCCTCTCCGCGGTCATGTTCGCCCTCGGCGGCGGGCTGCTCCTCGCGGCGATCGAGCAGTGGCGCCGCGCGGGCTTTGGCCACCTCGACTACTCCGAGACCATGCGCCTCGTGGTCCCCGGCGCCACCCTCACCGCGCTCGCCTTTCAGACCATGCTCTCCAGCTTCTTTGTGAGCATGCTCGGCATGCACAAGAAATGACCGGCCCGCCGCCGCTCAGCTCGTGATCTCCATCCAGTCCGGCTGCTCCGCCGTGTGCCGCGCGATCTCGTCGAGGATCGCTGCCAGGGAAATCTCCGGCTTCCAGCCCCACTCCGCCGCCGCGCGCGCCGAGTCCATGACCATCCAGGGAATATCGAACGGCCGTTCCGCCGCATCCGCCGCCACCGCGTGCGCCCCGAACCGCGCCTCGCACCACGCGCTGAGCTGGCGCAGCGACATCGCCCGCTCGATCCCGCCCGCCGCGTGCTGAATCCGCTGTGCCGCGCGCCCCGGCTCGCGGAGCTGCGCGAGGACGAGTCGGGCCAGATCGCGCGGGTGCAGGCAATCCCGCACCTGCTGCCCGGTGCCGCCAAAGCCGATGTACTTCAGCGGCCGCCGCCGCGCCCAGGAGTGCAGCCAGAAGCTGAAGATCCCCTGATCCGCCCGGCCAAACTGCCCCGCACCGGCGAGCACCCCGCAGCGATTGATCCGCACCGGCAGTTGAAAAGCCTCGCCGTACTCCAGCGCGAGCTGCTCCGAGCAGAGCTTCGTCGTCCCGTAGAGCGACACCGGCGCGGCGGTGGAAAAATCCTCAGTCACCCCCGGCGCGCCCACTCCCGCCGGGAGCGCGCCCTTTTCCTCGAGCACAAAACCTCCGCCCTCCACCCGCATCGGCAGCGCCGCGAGCGGCGGGATCGAGTACACGCGACTCGTGCTCAGCAGCACGAAACCCGCGCGCTGCGCCTTGCAGTACTCCAGCATCTGCACCGTCCCGAGGAGATTATGCTCCACGATCTGCCGGCTGCTCGTGCGGCCATCGACCCCCGCCAGCACGCTTGCATTCGCCGCCGCATCGATCACCCAATCCGCCGCCGGCAGCGCCTCGATATCGCTCTGCGCCCGGAGATCGGCGTGCGTCACCTTCACCCCCAGCGCCTGGAGCCGCCGCCGGTTCAGCTCACTCCCCGCGCGGATGAAATTGTCGAACCCCACGACCTCGATCGACGCATCGTGTTCGCGGAGAAACTGCGCCAGCGTGCTGCCGACGAAACCGCAAATGCCGGAGATGAGAACTTTCATGGGGTGCGGGAGAAGCGAAGTCCGGGAGGCGGCGCATCTTCCGCAGGGGCACGCCGGTGTCACGCGGGAAGATGAGCCCGTCCACCCGACGCGACGGGTGCGGCAGCGACCGCCGCCGGCGGGGAGCGAAGCGTCACCGGAATCGCCTCGCCAAGCTCCGCCCGAAGCCCGTACAGATTTGCCCGATGCCCGGGTGTGTCTCCATCGTCATCCCACTGTACAATGAGCAGGACTCGATCGCTGCGCTGGTGGACCGCTTGAAGCCGCTGCGGGTGGACGGCGCCGCCGTGCAGTGCGTCTTCGTGAACGACGGCAGCCGCGACGCCACGCGGGCGCGGCTCCTCGAGCGCGCGCCGGAGCTGGCCGATTGGAAGTTCCTCCAGCTCAGCCG
>Ga0105049_10006971_pt1 | contig 13135 bp, 11 predicted proteins | sample MAT06_FD_78087 | JGI IMG/M metagenome (GOLD analysis project Ga0105049, IMG submission 78087) | Freshwater microbial communities from Lake Fryxell liftoff mats and glacier meltwater in Antarctica - MAT-06 | ecosystem: Environmental > Aquatic > Freshwater > Ice > Liftoff microbial mat | place...
TAATTAAATTGCTTGTGAAGACACAAGCAAGGCGTCGTAAATAAATTGCTTGTGAAGACACAAGCAAGGCGTCATAATTAAATTGCTCGTGAAGACATAAGCAAGGCGTCGTAAATAAAATGCTTGTGAAGACATAAGCAGGGCAGAACAATAAAATTGCTTGCGAAGACACAAACAAGGCTGAAAAGTAAAATTGCTTGTGAAGACACAAGCAAGGCAGAAAAAGTTTTTATTCAGGTGCTTTTGTTTGTGTCTCCAGAAACATAATAAACTGCTGGTGAGACCAAGCATTGAAGATTAATAAAATAGCTCGTAAAAACACGAATTCAACTATTTTATTACACTCAATAATCGAGTAATTTTATTTTATAATTTCTCCTCCAATTCTCTTATTGCATTATTAAAACCATCAAGAATATCTGAATAATTTAATCCATCAATTGATGATTTTGAAACTCCATTTTCAGCAGCTTTGCCATGAATGTAACAACCCAACATTGCCGCTCGAACGGGAGAATATCCTTTGGCTAAAAGTCCGCCAATATACCCGGTGAGCAAATCTCCGCTGCCACCTTTGGAGAGTGCTTGGTTGCCGCTCGAATTAAAAACTACATCACCGTTGGGCAAACAAATTGCAGTATTTTTTCCTTTATAAACAATTATTATTTTGTTTTTAATTGCTAGTTCAACAGCAGCGCTTAGCATGGTTGTTCTATGGCCAACAGTGCCTGTAAGTTTTTGAAGTTCGTAATGGTGAGGCGTTAGAATAGAATTGGGGCTTAAAAATGCTAACCAAGTTTTATTTTCAGCCAAAATGCTTATTGCATCTGCATCAAAAAGCATTGGACCTTTAAAATCATTAATTAGTTTTCTTAGTAATTTTATTTTATCTTCTTCTTTGCCTAATCCTGATCCAATAGCAATTGCAGAAAAATTATTTAGTTTAGGTATTGAAATTTCAGTTGGAAATTCATTGTTGAAAAATACCATTACTTGTGGAGAATTTATTTGCAAATAGCTAGCAGAATCTTTCGAAGTGCTAACCGTAATTCTTCCGCAACCACTATAATTTGCGGCATTTGCTGCCATCATTATCGCTCCAGACTTTCCTGAATCACCACCAACCAACAAGAGGTGACCATAAGCATGTTTGCTTTCAAATGGAGCTTTCTTTTCAAAAATCTCAACGGCATCTTTGTCATCAAAATAATAGAAATTTGTTTTTGCTTTTTTTTCAAATTCACTATTTAATTCAATGTCTACAATAATTATTTTTCCTGCAAAAATTCCTGTTTCCTCAAATAAAAAACTTGTTTTTATTTGTTGAAAAGTTAGTGTTAAATCTGTTTTAAAAATAATTTGATTTTCTTTCAACAGTGTGGAGTCTCCAATTAAACCACTTGGAATATCAATTGAAATTTTTTTATAACATTTTATTGTATTTAAATAAATAATTAAATCAGCATAAATACCTTCAATAACTCTGTTTAAACCATTTCCAAAAATAGCATCAATTATAAATGTATTTGTGTCAATATTAATTTTTTTAATGTCATTAATGTCTTTTAAAACTACAAGCGATTCAGGATATAAATCATTTAATATTTTTCTGTTAATTAAATTTTCTTCACTTAATTTGTTTTCATTTTCCAAAACAAAGCAAAAAGTTTTATAACCCAGTTTAAATAAGAATCTTCCAAGAACTAAACCATCGCCACCGTTGTTTCCGTTGCCACAAAAAATATACACTTTACTTTTAAAATTAATTTGATTTAAAATAATTGGAAGGCATTTTAAAACAGCTTTTTCCATCAATTCTAAAGAGCTAATTTTATCGTTTTCGATAGTAAATTTGTCCCATTCTTTTAGTTGTTCCGAATTAAATAGTTTCATTGATTTATTTATTGAGTAAAATTAGTGAAAACCAATTACCTTTGAATTCTATTTATTAAAATATGACATTACTGTTTTTAAATTTAGGTGGGGGAGAAGTGGTTTTGATTTTATTGGTAGTTGTTATGTTTTTTGGTTCAAAAAGTATTCCCGATTTAGCTCGTGGATTAGGTCGTGGCCTTAGAGAGATAAAAGATGCAACCGAAAATATCAAACGAGAAATAGAAGATGGTGCATCACTTTCAAAGAATGATCATTCCAAAATTAAAGAAGAAGAAAAGGAATTCGTTCAATCTACAGTTGATTCTATTCGCAAACCGCTAGACCAAACTGAAGAATAAATTCTTGTTTATTTTGAAGCCTTGATTTTTCTTGTTAATACAATTACTTATGAGGAATTAGTCCAAAATTAATTCAGTCTTTAGCATGGTATATTACTATAAAGTTACTATCTAAGGCCAATGAGCTTTTACTATATTGGACTAATTCTGAAACCGTATAGGCGTTACTTCTTTGTTTCAAGACAAATAAGTGAAGCGGACTTTTATCTTGAGGGACAGCTGCCCAACATAAAAATTTTAAAATAACTTTTTGAGGGCGAACTAAATAGCAAGTAAATGCTTAATAAAAAGTATTTACAAAACTAATTCACAAGAATTTAATCAAGATTCTTTTCCAACTCTAATTCCTCTAAAACTTTTTTGTTTAGCATTACATTTAGTTTTTCGGAAGTAGTATTAAAATAACGTTTACTGCGGTAAGCTCCAACCCAATTTATTCCCTTAAAACTATTAGTTAAAAATAGTTCATCTGCTCTAAGCAAATCGTTTGGTTTTATTGTAGTTTCATACACTTTAATTCCAACTGCCAAAGCCATTTCTTTTATATAACTTCTCATCACTCCATCCACACAAGCTTCTTCTATTGGAGGCGTGTAAAGAACACCATTAACAGCTAAAAAAATATTAGAATTTAATGCTTCGGCAACGTTAAACAGGTCGTTTTGTAAAATGCAATTGTCAAGCCCTTTTTCTTTTGCAAATATTCCTCCCATCACATAAATTAGAGCATTGTTGGTTTTTGCGTTAGACAAAAAATTAAGAGGTTTTCTTAAATCTGCATACATGTCCACCACCAAGCCTTTGTAATTATAATCGAATTGATTTGTTGTTGTTGCTTCAGTTTCTATTAAAATATTTGTTGCTTCTTGGCTAGAGAAATAATGATTTCCACCTTCTCTAAAAAATGTAATTCTAAGTTTTCCTCCATACTCAATGCCATTTTTTTGAATGCACAAACTGGCCCAATCTTCTATTTTATCTGCACTTAAATTATCGCAGTTTGGAAGCTTAAGAACTTGCGAATATTTTAAAATTCTTTCGATGTGTTTTTTTATTAAAGGTATTTTACCATTTAATATTCTTGCAGTTTCAAATAAACCATCTCCGTATCTAAAAGATCTATTGCTAATTGAGATAGGATTGTTTTCCTTCGTAAAGGCTTCTCCGTTAAAAATAAAATAAGAATTTTTTAATTCTGAATCCTGCATTGTTAATTTAACTTGGTTAAAAAATCCATCACATCCACTCCGTCAGCATAGTCCATTAATCCTGGCTTTTGAGAATCTCCAAAATTTACACTGTTCGTAAAATTAATGTTTTTATCACATACCACACACTGAATTTTATTGGAATTCTCATGTAACTTAATTTTCACATCGTCTAAATTAGAATAAAATTCGTAAAACAACACGCCAATAGGAGAGGAGAGGCTTTCGTCTTCTTTTAACAATAGAAAATTATTATCTAACAGTGGAGTAGAATTCATAAGGTAAACAGCTCTATTGTATTCGTAATTATTTCCGTATTTATTATGATTTATTACTTGGCCAAATTCAAAAATAGCCTCAAAAAATAAATTAAAATTATAATTTAAAGGCACATATAATTTTGAGACATTGCGGCATCCTAAACCATAGTAGTTAAAAATATCCTTTCCTAAATTTTTTAAATCATTATCACCTTCATTGCCAATTAAAATTGCAACCGAATTTCTGTTTTTTCTAATAATGTTTGGATATTTACTAAAGTAATAATCAAAATATCTGGCAGAGTTATTACTACCTGTGGCAATTATTGCATCAATATTTTTTAGTGCACCGTCAACAATTTCAATTCTTCTTTTCAAGTTTGGATTTATTTCTATTAGTGTTTTTATAACTAAATTCAATAAAATTTTATCATCACTAGAAGGTTTAACCAAAACTTTATTTCCCGAAATTAAAACACAGAGCAAATCATGAAAACCAACCAATGGAATATTTCCTGCCATTATTATTGCAACTGTTTTTGGCTCTATGGTTTTAGAGTAAGAATAATTACTTAACCACTTACGTAAATTGTTTTCATCTAACAACTCTGCCCAAGCTGCAATTGCTTTTAAAACACTCTCGTTGGCAAACCATTGATTTTCTTGTTTAACAAAATCAATTACGGTGCTAAGTTCTAGGTTAAATTTACTTGTAGGATTTTTAAATTGCTCACCAAGCAAAATAAAATCATTTATTGTAACCTTTTCTGTTATATTTTTTTTTGCTTCCAATCTTTACATTAATTTTGCGGGCAACAAAAATAACATAATAAATTTTTTTTATGGCAATTAAAATTACAGATGAGTGCATAAATTGTGGAGCATGTGAACCTGAATGTCCAAATAATGCAATTTATGAAGGTGGAAACGAATGGAGATTTGCAGATGGAACATCCTTAAAAGGTTCAATTACAACCTTAAAAGGCGAAAATATGGAGGCAGAAGCGCCTAGTGCTCCAAAAGAAATGGACGTTTATTACATTGTTACTGATAAGTGTACAGAATGTGTAGGATTTCATGACGAGCCTCAATGTGCTGCCGTTTGTCCTGTAGATTGTTGCATTGACGATGAAAATGCAAGAGAGTCGAAAGAAGAACTTTTGGCGAAAAAAGAATACATGCACTTATAATATTTAATAAAAAAGCTTCAATTACTTATGAAATACGCCAAAAATATTATCGAAACCATAGGGAATACTCCCTTAGTAAAAATTAATAACATCACTAAAGATATTCCTGCTTTGGTTTTGGCAAAAATAGAAACCACCAATCCCGGAAATTCTATAAAAGATAGAATTGCGTTAAAAATGATTGAAGATGCTGAAAAAAGTGGAAAGTTAAAACCCGGAGGAACTATAATAGAGGGAACTTCGGGAAATACTGGAATGGGTTTGGCAATAGCTGCTGTTATAAAAGGTTACAAATGTATTTTTACATCAACAGATAAACAATCAAAAGAAAAATTTGATGCCTTAAGAGCTTTTGGCGCAGAAGTTATTGTTTGTCCAACAAATGTTGAGCCCGAAGATCCTCGTTCTTACTATAGTGTTAGTAGCAGATTAGTGAAAGAAGTTCCAAACTCTTGGAAACCCAATCAATACGACAACCCAAGTAATTCGCAAGCACATTATGAAAGTACTGGGCCAGAAATTTGGGAACAAACAGATGGAAAAATCACTCATTTGGTTGCAGGTGTTGGAACTGGCGGCACAATAAGTGGAACCGCAAAATATTTAAAAGAAAAAAATCCTAACATTAAAATTTTAGGAATTGATACTTATGGTTCAGTGTTTAAAAAATACAAGGAAACTGGAATTTTTGATAAAAATGAAATTTATCCTTATGTAACGGAGGGCATTGGCGAAGATTTCCTTCCAGAGAATGTTGATTTTTCGTTGATAGATTGTTTCGAAAAAGTAACAGATAAAGATGCTGCGGTAATGACAAGAAGAATTGCAAAAGAAGAAGCAATTTTTGCTGGAAATTCTGCAGGTTCTGCAATGGCCGGAATTATTCAAATGAAAGATATGTTTAAAGAAGGTGATGTAGTTGTTGTTATATTTCATGACCATGGCACTAGATATTTAGGCAAAATGTTTAACGATGATTGGATGAGAGAAAAAGGTTATTTAGATAAAAAAGGTTTAACAGCTAAAGATTTAGTTTCAACACGGGGCAAAGAAAAACTTATTACAATTGAAGCTTCACAAAATTTAGGCGAAGCTATAGAAATGATGAATAAATTGGACATTTCTCAAATTCCTGTAACCAATGATAAAAGAATTGTAGGTTCATTAAATGAATCAGAATTATTTTCTCAAATTGTAAAAAATCCTGATATCACCAAGCAGCCAATTTCGGAGGTAATGCAGCCGGCATTTGCTTTTGCAGATATTTCTACTCCTTTAGATTTATTGTCAACAATGATTACTCCTGCAAACCCTGCAGTGTTGGTTAGAGATTTTAAAACAGATGAAACATTTATTGTTACACGTCATGATATTATACAAGCGCTAACAAAATAAAAAATGATTGTTAAGGTTACTGACCAATTAAAGAGGGAAGTAAACTTGCCTTTTTTCCCAAAGAGAATCATTTCTATTGTTCCTTCGCAAACAGAGCTTTTGTTTGATTTGGGTTTAGGCGATAGAGTTATTGGTATTACAAAATTTTGTATTCATCCTGCCGATTGGTATAAAAATAAAGTAAGAATTGGTGGCACAAAAAATTTAAAACTTTCTTTAATCGAAGAATTAGAACCCGACTTAATAATTGGCAATAAAGAAGAAAATTCAAAATTAGATATAGAATTTTTAGAAGTAAAATTCCCAGTTTGGATGAGTGATATTGTATCAATGGATGACTCACTAGATGCAATTAAAAAAATTGGAATTATTACAAATTCTTCTGAACAAGCGGATAAAATTTGTGCTGAAATAATAAAAGAAAAAGAAAAATTTGTTTTCAGTAACATTAAATTATCTGGTACATTTTTGTATCTAATTTGGTACAATCCAATATTGGTGGCAGGAGAAAATACTTTTATAAATTGGATGTGTAATTTTTTAGGATTACAAAATTGTGTTTCACAAAACCGCTATCCCGAAATTAAATTAGAGGAATTAAAAAATTATAATCCAAACTTTATTTTTCTTTCATCGGAACCATTTCCATTTAGGGAGAAACATATACAAGAAGTTCAGGGTTATTTTCCCAATTCAAAAATAGTACTTGTTGATGGCGAATTATTTAGTTGGTACGGTTCAAGATTATTGCATTCTTTTAAGTACTTTTCGGAGTTAATTACTACGTTAAAAAATTAAATTGATTTTTAGGCAGCACATATTTACTCGGTTAATCAATTACAAAAAAGCATTTTTTTTTAGTTTGTTTTTTTTGTTTTTTTTTAGCTTAGCCAAAGCTCAAAAGGTGGCAGTGGTTCTTAGCGGTGGCGGTTCAGATGGACTTTCGCATGTTGGAGTTTTAAAAGCATTAGAGCAAAATCATATTCCTATAGATTATATTGCAGGAACTTCTATGGGTGCATTAATTGGTGGATTGTATGCTGCGGGTTATTCTATTGCAGAGATTGAAGCATTTGCAAAGTCAGAAAAATTTCAATTGAATGCTTCCGGAGATATCGAAGAAAAATATGTTTATTTTTTCAAGAAAAAAGCTCCTGATGCTTCGTGGATAAATTTTAAATTTTCTCCTGATACAATTTTAAGAACATCAATTCCTACCAACTTAATAAACCCTGTTCCAATTGATTTTAATATGATGGAACTTTTTTCTAACGCCACTGCAAGCTCAAAAAATAATTTCGATTCACTGTTTGTTCCATTTAGGTGTGTTGCAACTGATATCACCAGCAAATCAATAAAAGTTTTTTCTAATGGAAATCTAGGACAATCAATTAGAGCTTCACTTTCGTATCCGTTCTACCTTAAACCATTAAACATAGACAATCATCTTTACTTTGATGGAGGATTGTATAATAATTTTCCTATTGATGTAGCCGACATCGAATTTTTGCCAGATATTATTATTGGCAGCACTGTTTCTGAAAACATGCAAAATCCAAGCGAAGATGATATTTTGTCTCAATTAAAAAGTATGATAATTGATAGAAAACCAATTAACAAAATAAATGCACAACTAATATTAATTGAGCCAAAACCAAACGAAACATCCTTGTTTAATTTTAGTCAAACACCATATTTGATTGATAAAGGTTACGAAGCTGCTGAATTAAAAATGCCAGAAATTTTGCAAAAAGTAAAAAGAAGAGTAGATAATTTTGAACTTTTTTGTAAACGAGAACAGTTTAAATTTGCCAGCAATAGATTAATTTTTGAGGAACTTAATATTACTGGAATTAAAAAGTCTCAATCGAAATATGTTAGAAGATTACTTTTAAAAAAAGGTAAAATAATTTCTATTGATGAACTTAGACCAAAATATTTTAGATTATCTGCAGATGAAAAAATAAATCAAATTTATCCAACTGCAACACTTAATCCTAATACTGGATATTATAAATTAAATCTTAAAATAAAAAAAGAAAAAGACATTTTTATTGCATTTGGCGGAAATTTTTCATCACGACCAATTAACGCTGCATACATTGGCGCTCAGTATAATTATTTAGGAAATTTTGCAACTACAATTTCTGCAAATTCTTATTTTGGAAAGTTCTATGGCTCCTATCAATTAAAGGCAAAAATTGATATTCCGTTTTCATTACCATTTTATACCGAACTTAGTTTTACACGAAATAGATTTGATTTTTTTAGAAGTGCAACTACATTCTTTGAAGATGTAAAACCTAGTTATTTGGTGCAGTATGAAAACTTTGGAAGCTTAGATTTTGCACTTCCAGTTAAAAATAAAAGTAGGTTTTTAGTTGGCACTTCTTATGCAAATATGTTTGATGAATATTATCAAACAAGATCTTTTAAAATAAGTGATACAGCCGACATTACTAGTTTTGACAACTACTCAGTTTATTGTGGATTTGAACGTAATACACTAAATAAAAAGCAATATGCAAACTCTGGCACATACTTGGGTTTTAAAGCAAGATATATAGTAGGAAATCAAATTAATAATCCAGGCACAACTTCTAGTGATAATAATAATTTTGTTTTTTCAAAATCCCATACTTGGTATCAATTCAAATTTACTTACGAAACGTATTACAAAAGAAGAGGAAGAATTCGCTTAGGAGTATTTTCAGAGGCAGTAGTTTCTGATCAGGATTTCTTTAACAACTATACAGCCACAATCTTAGCAAGTCCGTTTTTTGCTCCAATACCAGAAAGCAAAACTAGGTTTATTCCTAAATTTAGAGCACACAATTATGCAGCATTTGGTTTAAGAAATGTTATAAATATTTTTAAAACATTGGATTTAAGAATCGAAGGTTTTGCTTTTCAGCCTTACAAAGAAATTTTGCAAAACGAAGAAAAACAAGCTTTTTATGGTCAGCCTTTTAGTAAATTATATTTTATTGCAAGCACGTCTGTTGTATATCATAGCCCGATTGGGCCGCTAAGTTTAAGTTTAAATTATTTTGATCAAGAACCTCGATTAAACAAAGTGAGTGTTCTTGAAAGCAAACCTATTTATGGCATTCTATTCTCTTTTGGATATATATTATTTAACAAAAGAGCCTTAGAATGATAAATTCTTTTAGTAAATTTGTATTCAATTAATAAACTAAAATTTAAAAAAATGAAAAAATTATCAATCTTATTTGTTTGTGCTGCATTAAGTTTAAGTTCTGTTTCTTTTGCTGGTGATAAAGACAAAGAAAAATCATGTGCAAAAGATAAAAAATCATGTTGCAAATCAGGAGGTTCAGAAAAAGCTTGTGCTAAAGGTTCAGATGCAAAATCTGGCTCTGATAAAGACAGCAAATCTTCTAACGAAGCTGCTCCTAAAAAGTAATTCTAAATTAAGAAGAGAAAGCCGGCTTATAGCTGGCTTTTTTTTTGATAAATAATTAACGAAACAATTAAATGAATAAAATAGCACAAACAAAATTCCCAATATCAGGCATTATATCAAAAAGATGGAGCCCAAGGGCTTTCAGTAAAACACTTATTACAAAAGAAGAAATGCTTACTTTATTAGAAGCTGCATCTTGGGCGCCTAGTGCAAGCAACGAACAACCTTGGCATTTTTATTATGGACTAAAAAATACAAATGGATTTAATTTAATACTTGAAGGATTAGTTGAAGGAAATAAAGTTTGGGCAAACGATGCAGCTGCTTTAATTGTTTGTTGTTCTAGAAAAATAAGTGAAAAATCAGGAAAAGAAAACAAATGGGCAAACCACGACTTAGGATTGGCGAACGCAACTTTGATTTATCAAGCAACTGAAATGAATATATTTTGTCACCCAATGGCAGGATTCACAAAAGAAACCTTGCAATTGAACTTAAAAATTAATGATGTATTTGAACCAATTGCAGTTATTGCTTTGGGCTATATTGGAAATGCTGATGATTTAGAAGAACCATTAAAATCTAGAGAAAATTCAGAAAGAAGCAGAAAACCTTTAGCTGAGATTACAACAGAAGTATAAATTGGGTAATTAAAAATCTTCTACTACGAAAGTAATTTCTGCCTTAAAATAAATTCTAATTGTTCGTTATTTAGTAATAGTTTTTCTTGCATTTCGTTTCTTTCTTTTTTTAGCAAATAAATATTATTAGCCATGAGAATTGCTTCCTTTAACTCTTCATGATTCCATGGTTTTTGCATGTATTTATAAATTTGACCTCTATTTACTGCATCTTTCAAAGCATCAATATCAGAAAAACCTGTGAGCAAAATTCTCATTTGATCAGGAAATTTTTGTAACGCTTCGGCTAACAATTCAGTACCTAAAATCTCAGGCATTCTTTGGTCAGTAATTAAAACTGGAATTTCATGTTCTTTCAAAATCTTCAAACCTTCCTTTGCAGAATTTGCTGTAAATATTCCAAAATCTCTCCTGTATCCTGCTCTAAATGCATTTAAATTATTTTCTTCATCATCTACGTAAAGCACTACTGGTTTATTATTCTTGTCCATATACAATTTTTTATGTTTACTAATATCTTCTGTTTGATAAATACATTCAAAATTAGAATATTATTTTATGAAAATTCTTTCTTTTTAAAAAAAAATTAGGTTTGTGCTTTAATAAAACTTTCTTTGCAAAAAAAACAAAATTTACGTTGTTAAATGTCATTGAACATAGTTAAGATATTAAGTAAAAAAAATGAGTTAAAAACTCTTGAGAATTCTTACACCCCAAAATTCCTAAATCCAAAATTAGAAAATGATAAACTTAAAATTAATCAGTTATTAGAGGATGAAAATGTAGTTGTTCACGATGAAATTTCTGGGCAGCTAAGAGAATTATTAAAGTGTCAAAACCCATCTAAAAAATTTTCAGAATCTGAAGTTCATATAGAAATTAATAAAAAGCTTGCTGGAAATTCAATTTACGAATATGGTATTTGGGTTTATTATCCTTGGTCAAAAAAATTAATTCATATTTTAGATAAACAGGAATTTATTGAGGTAAGAACCAGTAGAAATCAATATAAAATTACTGTTGCAGAAAGAGAAATTTTGGCACAAAAAAAAATAGGAGTTATTGGTTTATCTGTAGGGCAGTCTGTTTCTGTTACACTTGCAATGGAAAGAGTTTGCAGCGAATTGCGATTGGCAGATTTTGATACATTAGAACTTACAAATTTAAACAGAATAAGAACTGGCTTGCAAAATCTTGGTCTTTCTAAATGTATTTCTGTTGCAAGAGAAATTGCAGAAATAGACCCATTTATAACAATAAAATGTTTCACGGATGGCTTAAATGAAAACAATATGGATTCGTTTTTTTTAGAGGGCGGAAAATTAGATTTGTTGGTGGAAGAATCTGATGGATTAGACATTAAAATTTTAAGTAGATACAAAGCTAAAGAGCTAAAAGTGCCCGTGATAATGGAAGCTAGCGATAGGTGTATGTTGGATATTGAAAGGTTTGATTTAGATTCGGAGAGACCAATTTTACATGGATTACTAGAAAATTTAGATGTTGCCAAATTAAAAACGTTAAAAACCAATGAAGATAAAATTCCATATATGTTGGATATTGTTGGCATTGATACTATAAGTACAAGAGCAAAAGCATCTATGATGGAAATTGGGGAAACAATTTCTACATGGCCTCAATTAGCATCAGCTGTAACTTTGGGAGGAGGAATTACTACCGATGTAAGCCGCAGAGTTTTGTTGAATTATTATACGGGCTCTGGAAGATTTTATATAGATGTGGAGGAAATAATAAAAAATGATAATCAAATTTTGGATAGTAATCATTTTGAATTCAAAAATAATTTTACTACCTCACTAGAAAAAGATATAATTGATTTTATTGAAAATGATTTTTATATTTCATCTGAGGGTTCAATATTAGTTGATAGAAAATTAATTACAGAAATTGTTTCCGATGCCACAAAAGCACCATCTGGAGGAAATGCCCAACCTTGGGTTTGGTATTTTAAAGCAAAAAAATTGTATCTTTTACAAGACGTTTTGCGTTCATCGCCTCTGTTGGATTTTGATAGAATGGCATCTAGAATTGCACTAGGTGCTGCAATAGAAAATTTAGTACTTTCAGCTCACAACAATAGTTTAAATATAAAAGTTAACTATTTTCCAAATCATTTAGATAAAAATTTGCTTGCTTCTTTTGAATTTTTTGAAAATGATTTTTTGTCAGTAAATGTTGAAAGTAAATTTGTTTCAAATCTCTATCCGCTAATAAATATAAGGCTTACCAATAGAAATATTGAAAATAGAATTGAAGTTTTAACCTCAGAAATTGATGAACTAGTAAAAGTTGCCAAAGAAATTAAAGGGTGTGAATTAAAAATTATAACCAATCAAAATAAAATAAATGAACTGGGAAGTATAATTGCAGAAATAGAAAAATTACGTATTATGCATCCCGAAGGTCATAAAAATTTCCTGGATGAAATTAGATGGACACCCGAAGAAAATTCTAAAACCAAAGATGGAATTGATATAGAAACGTGTGATCTTACTAATGCTGAATTAACAGGTTTTAAAATGGCAAAAGATAAAAAAGTTATCGAGTATTTAAATCAATGGAATGCTGGAGCAGCTTTTGAAAAGTTATCAAAAAAAGCTACTGTTAATGCTTCGGCTCTTGGATTAATAGTTATGCCAGAATATTCTGCAATATCAATCGTTAATGGAGGTAGAGCAATGGAGAAAGTTTGGCTAAAAGCAAACGGTTTAGGGATTGCGTTTCAACCCCAATCTCCTGTAACATTTTTATTTGCAAGA
>Ga0105049_10006973_pt1 | contig 13134 bp, 16 predicted proteins | sample MAT06_FD_78087 | JGI IMG/M metagenome (GOLD analysis project Ga0105049, IMG submission 78087) | Freshwater microbial communities from Lake Fryxell liftoff mats and glacier meltwater in Antarctica - MAT-06 | ecosystem: Environmental > Aquatic > Freshwater > Ice > Liftoff microbial mat | place...
CACCGAAGTGATATCTACAAATTCTTTCCGAATTAAAAATAAGAATCTATTTCTTAGACTTTTTCTTCTTATACTTATCTACCAATTCAATTTCTTCAATCTGTTTAATGTAACCTCTGATTCTTTCTCTGACATTCTCTTCCAGTATATTCTGTGAAGGATGGTCTATTAATCTGGCAAGCACAAGTTTTATTGCATCATCCTGAAGAATTCTATCCGGATTTACCCAACCTGCATTTCCATTTTCATCATCAGGTATATCCCATGGCTGCATCTTATCCAACTTACGCAAATATTTTAAACATAAAGTTTTTAAATCATCTGCATTTTTTCCATGCTGAACTTTATAAAGCTTACATCGCTCTAACATAAACTTTCGGTCAATCAATTTTACTATTTCGCGATATTCTTTTTCGAGATTGAGTTTTTTTGGCATGATTTAATATTTATTTAAAATTAATTTTTTAAAATTTTCTCTCTGTGCCTCTGTGGCTTAAGCATTCTCCTTGCACGCTTTCACAAACTCCCTGAATAACGGATGCGGCTCTATCAATCGGGATTTTAATTCAGGATGAAACTGACAAGCAATAAAAAACGGATGCATACTTTTGGGTAATTCAATTATCTCTACCAATGTACTGTCCGGCGAAAGCCCCGACAATTTCATTCCGTTATCTGTTAATATTTTTCTAAAATTATTATTCACCTCATATCTGTGTCTGTGTCGCTCATTTACAAATTCTTTTTTATAACATTTATAAGCCAAAGAATTCTTTTCATTAATACACGGATAAGCTCCAAGCCGCATTGAGCCACCTTTTATCTTAACCGATTTCTGATATTCCATTATATCAATTACATTATATCTCGATTCTTTAAACTCCGTAGAGTTTGCATTTTTCAAATTACATATATTTCTTGCGAATTCAATCACAGCACATTGAAGCCCAAGGCATATTCCAAAGAAAGGAATATTATTTTCTCTTACATATTTTATTGCAGCAATTTTCCCTTCAATCCCTCTCTCTCCAAATCCCGGACATACTAATAAACCTTTTATATCATCCAGAATATTTTCTGTTTTACTTTTATTTTTCTCTATCTCTTCTGCATTTATCCATTTCAAATTTACCTTCACTTCATTTGCAGCTCCGGCATGAACAAATGATTCGAGAATACTTTTATATGCATCAGGAATAATATTATATTTACCGCAGATTCCAATCGTGATTTCATTTTTTGGATTACGAATTTTATTCACGACCTTAGTCCAGTTAGTAAGTTTTGGTTTCGGTGCTTTGATATTTAATTTTTCCAAAACTACTTCATCGAATTTTTCTTCTTTCAAAAACAACGGAACTTCATAAATTGATTTTGCATCGAGTGCCTGCATTACAGATTTAGTTTCTATATTACAAAACAAACCAATCTTCGCTTTAATCTCTTTTGAAAGTTCATGCTCGCTTCGGCAAATAAGAATATCCGGCTGTATTCCGATTTCAAGCATTGTTTTTACAGAATGCTGTGTAGGCTTGGTTTTAAGCTCACCTGCTGATTTTATATATGGAACTAAAGTAAGATGAACGCTCAGAGAGTTATGTTTTCCGACATCAAACATAAGTTGTCTCATAGCTTCTAAAAAAGGAAGTGACTCTATATCGCCTACTGTTCCTCCGATCTCTGAAATTATTACATCATACTTATTTTCTTTTTCAAGCAAACGAATTCTTCTTTTAATCTCGTCAGTAATATGCGGAATCACCTGCACAGTCGCACCGAGATAATCACCCCTTCTTTCTTTTGTAATCACTTCATTATAAATCTGACCCGTAGTCATATTATTTGCTTTCGACATATTCTCATCAAGAAATCTTTCATAATGTCCGAGATCGAGATCTGTCTCAGCACCATCTTCTGTTACAAAAACTTCACCATGCTGTGTCGGCGACATTGTTCCGGGATCAATGTTAATATACGGATCAAGTTTTTGGATTGTGACTTTCAGACCTCTCGATTTCAATAACAAACCAAGTGATGCTGCTGCAATTCCTTTTCCGAGCGATGATACAACCCCTCCTGTAAGAAAAATGTATTTTGGATTCTTCAAGTTAGTTAATTAAGTAAATTAAGTTGAATAGTTAATTGTGTAAGAAATTTAATTATTTTTAATTTTTAAAAAATTTAATTTTCATTAGATTTTTTATTTCTTAAATATTTTATATGCCCATTTATTATTTTCAAACACTCGGTACAATGCTATATAAGTAAATAAATTTTTCCTGATCAATGTAACCAATATCTATTGCACAATATAAGTGGTCGATACATTCATATTGTGAATCTCTACTGACTCTAAGAAATTGTATATTTTCCTGATAATGAAATCTGCCGTAACCTTCTGCAATATTGTTAGTAATTGCTCTTGATGCTCTTATTATTTAATCATTTAATCTGAATTATTCCTCACCTGGAAAAGTTTTAGTTAAATTCGAAAGTTCAATTCTTAATTCCCTGCACTTTTTCCAAACAATTAAATCCTCTAAAACCGGAAATTTCTCCTCCATTGCGAACTCCTATTTATATTAATTTACTACTTGGAACGAAAATTATTTAACTAATCTGCTAATCAACTAATCAACTAATCAACTACTTTACCAAACAATTTTGAATTAATTATATCTGTTCCTTTTATGTGATACTTTTTTAATAGTCCTTCAAATTCAAATCCACACTTTAACAATAATTTTTCCGATGCAATATTTTCTTCAAATACATGAGCATGAATTCTTTGCAAATTTAATTTATTAAAACCAAAATCTAAAATCTTATTCAATGCCTCACTGGCATAACCATTTCCCCGGTATTCTTCACCAACCCAGTAGCCGACTTCCGCAGAGTGTTCATACTTTTTATGAAGTCCGATTCCACCTGTAAGCTCTCCGTTATTTTCTATTGCTTAACAAAAATCTGTTCCATTATCTTTCTCATTTATATTTTTGTTAATCCAGATGTCAGCATCTTCAGTTGTATAAGGAGACGGAATCTGAAGCAACCATTTTTCAACATTAACATTATTCAGCAATCTGACCAAACTGGCTTTGTGCTTTATCGAAATTTTTTCTAATGTAATCATAGTTTATTTATTAATTCTAAATCTTCTTTTGTATCAATTGAAACAGAATCAATGTTTGTTATAACAACTTTTATTTTATCACCATTTTCTAAAATTCTCAACTGCTCTAATTTTTCCATTTTCTCTAAGTAACTTTTTTCCATTTTTGAAAATTTAATTAAATAACTTTTTCTGTAAACATATAATCCGATGTGTTTATAATATTTATTCATTCCAATAAACCGGTTATCAGCAGGATTATTTTTCATATCATATGGTAAGCAGTTACGGGAGAAGTATATTGCATAATTATTATTATCAACTATAATTTTTACTTTATTAACATCTAATAAATCCGCAGTACTTTTTATTTTTATCGCTAATGTTGAAACATTTATTTCTTTGTCTATCAACAACGGCAAAATTGCTTTGTCAATATTTTTAGGATTTATAAATGGCTCATCTCCCTGAATATTTACAACTATATCACATTTCAGATTTTTAACTGCTTCATAAATTCTGTCAGTTCCTGACTGATGCTTTACTGAAGTCATCACAACATTCCCTCCAAAACTTTTCACACAATCAAATATTCTCCTGTCATCCGTTGCAACGATTACTTTTTCTAAATATTTAGATTTCAAAGACTGCTCGTAAACTCTCTGTATCATTGGCTTTCCGTTAATGAGGGTAAGGGGTTTGCCCGGGAGGCGGGTGGAGGCATAGCGTGCAGGGATTATTCCGGCTATCTTCATTTATCCAATACTTTAGGAACTTTAAAATATTTTCCGGTTTTTGACGGAGCATTTTTTAATGCTTCTTCAGTCGTTAACCATTTTTCAGCAATATCTTTTCTTAAAATATTTTCTGTTTCATTTATATTTTCAAGCGGTTCAATATTTTCGAGATTCAATTCATTCAGTTCATCTATGTATTCAAGAATTTTATTTAGTTCATTTTGAAGTTTCATTTTTTCATCATCTTCAAATTTTAGCTTAGCAAGCTTTGATATTTTATCTACATCAGTTATTGTGACAGACATAATTTACTTATTTAAAAGTTGAAAGTTAAAAGTTAAAAGTTAAAAGTTAAAAGTTGAAAGTAAAAAGTAAAAAGTAAAAAGTAAAAAGTAAAAAGTTAATTCGTGCAAAGTTCTATATTCAAATTAAAATGACTTACAAACTGTTTTTTAAAATAACATTTCTGATTTCTTCCAGAAAATTTTTATCCTTTTTGTAATCAATTGGTTTGTCAAAAACAACTTTTACAGTTCCGGATTTAATCTGAAATTTATTTCTCGGTAATATTTCATCAGAGCCAATAATCGTCACGGGCACTAACGGAACCTTGGCTTCATCAGTCATTACGAACATTCCTCTTTTAAATTCTCCGAGACTTCCATCATTACTTCTCGTTCCTTCAGGAAAGATCACTACTGAAATTCCATTTAAAATTCTTCCGGCAGCTTTCTTTAATGACTTCATAGCATCTCTTACATTCTCTCTGTTAATAGGAATATAACCACCGAGATACATTCCCCAGCCGAGCACAGGAATTTTTGTCAGCGAATCCTTATAAATAAATCTCACATTATTCGGAATTGCCTTCATCAGAATCGGAATGTCAAAGAAACTCAGGTGATTGGAAATAAAAATATAATTTTCATTTTCGTCTAATAATTCTTTACCAATTGTCTGCACTTTTACACCAGCAATAAACAAAATTCCTCCTCCAAATAACTTCGATAAATAATGAGTTATCTTTCCTTTTCTGTCAATCGGAGAAACAATAATTGTTAAAATTGCGATGATTACACAATGTATGGAAATGAAAAAAGCTTTGAAGTATGTCATCTCGGAATAGAAAATAATTAATCGCTTTATTTATTGAAAGTTAAATATAAATTATCTTATGAATTTATTATTTTACAGAAAAGTTAAATGAAAAAGAATTTCAAAAAAGGTAAATATCTTATCAGCACCGATAAATCAAAACTTGATATAAAAGTCATACATAATTTTCTCAGCAATTCTTATTGGGCAAAAAACAGAACATTAAAGACCACTAAAATTACAATTAAAAATTCTCTTTGTTTCGGAGTTTATTTTAATGCAAAGCAAATTGGGTATGCCCGCATAATTACTGACTATTCTACATTTGCTTACTTGGCAGATGTTTTTATTATCGAAGAATTCAGGGGAAAAGGTTTGTCAAAATGGTTGATGGAAGTAATTCTAAATTACCCGGAATTGCAAAATTTACGTAGATGGTTTCTTGCAACACGGGATGCACATAAGCTTTATGAGAAGTTTGGATTTCATAGTTTAAATGAGCCGGAGAAATTAATGGAAATGTTCAGAAAGGATTTGTAAGAAATTTTAGATTTTATATATCAGTTTTGATTTATTGTCAATCAGGAAATTAAAATCAATCCGTATTTATTTGTTTAAAAATAACTATAATGTTAACATTGAATAAATTACATTTAATCAATTCTAAAATTAAAAAAATATAATGACAAAAAAATATTTAATACTCTTTATTATCTGCTTTATTTTTATTTACTCAGGATGCAGTAATGATGATAATACAAATCCTGTTACTCCAAATACCGGAGAGGTTTTACTTGCTACAGTTTCAGGAGATTCTGTAGGAGTAACTTCAGGACTATCTTCAAAAACTTTTACTATAACTTCGAGTACACTGAATTTTACTGATCGCGACAGTGCAAGAATCACTTTTTATTATTCCGGCGATAATAATAACAATACTATTCCCTTTCAAATTTATTATACAATTGATACAAACAACATTACTCTTTATACCGGAAACAATCTTCTAATCACCACTGCTGAGCAGTATTTGGATGTTACTTTACCATCACCAAGGGTAAATCAAACTTTTCGTTATAAAATAAAGACAAGCAGTTCTCCGGGTTTTTCTTATTTTAAATTTCGGGATCTTAAAATTTATAAAAAATAATTTAATTTAGTTTCGTTAAAACCATTCACGGAAAGTCTGAAAAAGTAAATAAGCATTCAGACTGATAATAATTATACTTATTACACATGCAGTAATTATCATCCAAAGTTTATTTACAAACTTACCCATCTTTGCTTTCTCACTTGTAAACTGAACGAGCGGAACAACAGCAAATCTTAACTGCATTGATAAAATCACCTGACTTAAAATCAGAAAACTTGTTGTCCCTTTCTCGCCGTAAATATATGCTATAATAAATGCAGGAATTATTGCAATCAATCTTGTTATTAATCTTCTTAGCTATGGTTTTAACCTGATATTCAAAAATCCTTCCATTACTATTTGTCCCGCTAATGTTCCTGTCAGTGTGGAGTTTTGTCCTGAAGCAAGAAGAGCTATTGCAAACACTGTACTTGCTAAGCCTGTACCCAGCAACGGTGTGTGTCAGCAGTTTGTAAGCATCTGATATGTCAGCCACATCCTGATTTCCCGCAGTGCGGAAAGTTGCGGCTGCAACAATAAGTATCGCAGCATTAATAAAAAACGCAAGTAACAATGAAACAGTAGAATCAATAGTTGCAAATTTGACAGCCATCTTTTTACCTTCAGTATTTCTTTCATAGTTTCTTGTCTGAACTATACTTGAATGTAATTAAAGATTGTGAGGCATTACAGTTGCTACGAGAATTCCGATTGAAATGTATAAACATTTTCAGGATTAAATACTATCTGAGGTGTTGGTACAAGTGCAGCGATAATCGGAAATACATCAGGGTTTGATACAATTATTTCATATGTAAAACAACTGAGTATTACTCCTGTCAATCCTGCAAATACTTTCAAGATATCTGATACCTTTGAACTGAAAAAGTAAAATTACAAGTATTAAAGAACCGGAGAAGTTGATGGAGATGTTTCGAAAGGACTTGTGATCAATATTAGACTTTTGACAGCTAAGAATTTTATTATTATCGTTTTTTAGGAATAGGTGAGCCGTGCGGATCTTTGTCTGGATGTCCCAACTCTTCATCAATTTCTGTTAATATATCATCAGATAATATGTGTTCATACTTCTCAGCATCCATATGTATGTCTTCTATATTTACTATGTTTTTTTCGGTAATGTAAGTTTCCCATAATCGGTGAGATCTGACAAGTCTTTCTGCCAGTTTTTCTCCTTTTTCATTCAACTGAAATTTTTCGTTAGTTTCATTTAGAAGGTTCAGCTTTTTTATCATATTAATTGAAGCTAATACTTTTTTATTCCGAATTCCCAATTTTACTGAAAGAATTTTTATAAGTTCTTCGTTGTCTTTAACAGATGTATTTTTCGACATCTCTTTTAATATATCCTCCATTAAATTGATTTTTGAATTTTTTCTTCTCTTTAGACTTTTTATAATAATTCCTTCTTTGGGAGAAAATAAAAATGCCAATGCGAAAATAAATACTGCTACTAAAACTATTGAAGCTCCTGAAGCAAAATTTAAATGATACGAAAGGTATAACCCGATAACTGCTGATAATATACCAAATGTACAAGAAAGTAAAAGTAAATGTTTAAGTTTATCTGTAATTAAAAATGCAGTAGCAGGCGGCGTAATAAGCATGGCTATGATAAGTATGACACCTACTGACTGAAGCCCGGAGACAATTGACATTGACAATAAAGTCATCAAAAAATAATGAACAACTGATGTCGAGATGCCAATAATATGTGCCATTGTCGGATCAAATGAAGTTACTAAAAGTTGCTTGTAAAATAAAATTACAGAAATAATTATTACAACAGTTATTACAGTTGATAGAATTAAATCCGAATCCGATACTCCGAGGACATCTCCGAAAAGATATGAAGATAAATCTATATGAACTTGTTTTAATTGTGATACCAAAAGTATTCCTAATGCAAATGCTCCGGTAAAAATAATACCTATTGATGTATCTTCTTTTATTTTTGAATTTCTTTCAACAAAACTAATTAAAATCGAAGTTAAAATTCCTGCAGATAATGCTCCTGCAAAAAGACTCAATGCACTTTTTCCCGCAAGCATAAATCCAATAACAACTCCGGGTAATACTGCATGTGCTAATGCATCACCAATAAGAGATAATCTGCGAAGCATAATGTAAGTTCCTATTAATCCGCAACTTATCCCAACCATTAAAGAAGCTATTAATGCTCTCTGTATAAATTCATATTGAAACGGTTCCGTTATGTATTTTGTAATTATTTCCATTAATTTGCAATTAATTGTTCTGCTTTTTGAAGTATAGTCAGCTGACCACCATATGTTTTTTGAATCAATTCGTCCGTAAAAACTTTTGAAGTGTCCCCGAATGCTACTAATATCTGATTGACTAATATTACTTTGTCAAAATAATCTTTAACTTTGCTTAAGTCATGATGAACTATCAAAATAGTTTTGCCTTCGGATTTTAATTCTTTAATAAGATTAAAAATAACTGTCTCTGTTTTTGCATCTACTCCTACGAATGGTTCATCAAGAAAATAAATATCACTTTCCTGTGCAAGTGCTCTTGCTAAAAAAATTCTTTGCTGCTGTCCTCCTGAAAGATTTCTGATTTGTGTGTTTGCATATTTCTTCATTTCTACTTTCTCAAGAACTTTATTTACTGTTTCTTTATCTGTTTCATTCGGACTCCCAAACATACTGATATAAGGATATCGTCCCATCATAACTACTTCTGAAACATTTATAGGAAAATCCCAGTCAAATTGCTCCTTTTGTGGAATGTAAGCAACTCTCTTTAAAGATTCCTTTATACTTTTATCGAAAATTTTTACTTCACCTGTATCTGCCGGAAGCAAACCTAACATTCCTTTTATTAAAGTTGATTTTCCCGCACCGTTTGGTCCTACTATACCAATTATGCAGCTGTCTTCTATTTCAAGATTTATTCCCTTTATAGCAGGTTTTTTATTGTATGTTACCGTTAAATTTTTTACGCTGATTACTATCATATTTTATTTTGGAATTCTGAATGAAATACCTGTACTTAAAAAATATTCTGTGTTTGAATTCAATTCATAACCTCCTGTGAAATTAAGCTGCAGATTATCACTAACAAATATTGTAAATCTTCCATCTATATAGTTCGTTGACTGATCTGATGAAAAGATATGAAACCATAGACTTCTGCAAATATTCCAAGAGATTTATGTAAAGAATAATTTATATTTTCTAAATCTTGAGAAACCAAAGTTTGAATTGCTTTTAAATTTAAAAAATCATACCTGATAATTTTTTCATCAAAACAATTATTTTAATGAATTAACAATCGTATTTACATTATACTTCACAGCTCCAATATAAGTACCCTCCGGTGTTCCTTCGTTTCCGATTGAATCCGAAAAAAGAGTTCCGCCGATTTTGGCGTTTGTCTCAGAAGAAATTTGCTCAAGCAGTTTTGGGTTTACACTTGTTTCAATGAAAACAGATTTAAGATTCTTCGCCTTCACATAATCAATTAAGTTTTTTAAATCTTCTGTTCTGATTTTTGCTTCTGTTGATATCCCCTGAAGTCCCTTTACCTCCATTCCGTAAGCCCTTCCAAAATATCTGAATGCATCATGTGATGTTATTAAAATTCTTTGAGATTCAGGTATTAAATTAATTTGTGTTTTTATCCAATCATTTAATGAATCTAATTTCAATTTATACTCATCAAGATTTGCACGATAATAACTTTCATTTTTCGGATCTATACTGATTAATCCGGCGGCAATATTTTCTGAATATGTTTTTATGTTATTAACGTCAAACCAGGCATGCGGATCCGGATCTCCATATCCTTTCTCATCTGTCATAGGAATTAATCCGTTTGTTACTACAATTTCTTTTTTATTTCCTCCGGCTCCTTTTATCATTTCTTCAATCCAATGCTCCAATGCAAATCCATTTATGAAAACAATATCACTTTTTGCTATGAGCTTTGGGTCAGATGGTTTCGGATGATATGTATGCGGATCCACACCTACTTCGCATATACTCGATGCCTCAACTTTATCTTTACCAATATTTTTTACAATATCATTTATAACAGTAATTGTAGAAACTGCGAGTATCTTATCGTTTTTTATTTCCGGTTGATTTTTTTTTCCGCATCCAAAATACATCAGACCTGAAAATAAAATTACTGAAATTTTCTTATACATAATTATTTTTTAAGGATTACATAAATATTATTAGCCAGCTTTTCACTCAAGAAAATGTTTCCTGTTTTAAAATGAATCTGAATTGAATTATCAAAATTAATTTTTTCTATAATTTTAATTTTATCATTTAATTTTAGTCCGACTTTTGATAGATATTCAAGTACTTCTGAATTTTCATCAGATACCTGTCTGATTATCGCTTCACTATTCATTTCTATAACTGATAAAGGAATTAACTTTTCATCCTTGATATTTCCTTTTTCATCAGGAATTGGATGTCCGTGAGGATCATATTTCGGATAATTCAGAAATTTTTCCAATCTGGATATGAGCTCGTCTGATGATGAATGTTCTAAATTTTCTGCTTCATTATGAACTTTCTCCCACGGATAATTTAAATATTCTGTTAAAAATACCTCCCAGAGTCTGTGCTTTCTTACAAGATTCAATGCGATTAACTCACCCTTTCTTGTAAGCTCAAATCCTTTGTATGGAATGTTTTTAATATAACCCGATTTGGAAAGCTTTGATATCATTTCACTTACAGCTGCAGAGGAAATGTTTAGTTTTTCGGCTAGAATAGAAGTTGTTACTTTTCCGGAAACTGAATGAATTGAATATATATTCTTTAAATAATCTTCTATGTTTCTGTTCAACATATTTAAGTTTAATTTAATTTTAATTTAAGCATACTTAAATTAATTTTCAAGATAGTTTAAATTAATTCTGTATTAATATGTACATTAAATAGCTATAACATTTTTACTAATTTGTTTAAAATTTTTCTAAATCTTGAAACGTAAATAGATAACTTTCCGTTAGACTCACATATGCCACTATTAAATCAGATAATTTTTTTTACCGTAATATTTTCTATACTTTTCGGATTCCAGTTTCTTGTTTATCGTACTTTCAAAAAATTTGTAACTTTGAAAGTTCCTGATCATAAGTATTTAAAAATTATTTCAAATTCAGCTTTTATACTATTCAATCTTCCTTATCTATATATTATTTATAATCGTGTAAATTCAAGCACTATATCTGAAATAGTATATGATTATGTTTTTCCGCCTTTCTATATTTTCCAGGGTGCTATTATTTTTATCGGATTGTATTTATTAATAGGTAAAATAATTAAAACTCCGTTTTCTATTTCTGTCTGGTTTTTAAAGAAATTTGAAAATTTTAGAAAATTCTTTGAAAAACCTGAAGTACGAAAAATCGATAATTCCCGAAGGTTATTTATTTCAACCTCTGCGGCATTGGTATCCGGCTATGCCTTTACAGGTGCGACTTTAGGTGTTCTGAATAGTAATGATTATGAAATTGTTAAAAATGAAATTAAGATTCCAAATCTTCCGCAGGAATTAAAAGGAACAACAATTTCTTTAATTTGTGATATTCATTCCGGACCTTATATGAAAGAAGAAATGATGAAAGAATATGTCGATGTAATAAACGATTTAAAATCTGATTTTATTCTAATGCCGGGTGATTTTACAAATTCCGATAAAATGGAAGTTCATCCCCTGGCAAATGCTTTCAAAAATTTAAAAGCTTCAAAAGGAATTTTCGGAACATTGGGAAATCATGATTATTTTTCAGATGCAGAATATGTGGCAAAAATAATTTCAAATGAAACACCTGTGAAATTATTAAGAAATAGTTCTGAACTCATAAATATAAACGGAAAGTATTTAAACATTCTTGGGTGTGAGGATACACGTAAAAGTGGTATCGAATCTGATCCTGTACTGATGAATTATTTTGACACAACATTTGGTATCGCAAAGAAAAATATCTCCGATAAAAATTTAAATTATCTGGATATTCCAAAACTTGCATTAATTCACAAACCATATTTTTTCGAACAATTAGCAGAAAAGAATACTGATTTAATTTTAAGTGGACATACACACGGAGGTCAGGTAGTGCTGGCTAAATTCGGTAATGTTAACATTTCATTTGCCGGTGCAGTAAGCAAATACATAAGCGGACTTTATGAATCAGGTAATTCCAAAATGTATATTTCAAGAGGAATCGGCAGTGTCGGTTTACCAATAAGATTTAATTGCAAACCTGAAATTACCAGAATCACTTTAGTTTAATATTCTTCAATTAATTATTTATTTTTTGGAGAAAATTTTCAACTTTATTAACTACCTGTTTTTGTGTTCTGAGAAATTCATAAATTGAACCAAGATCTTCATCATTCATCTGACACAAAAATGTCCATGGCATAATTGTATTATACTCACCTTTCACTTCAATATTTTGATAATCAGGTTTTGAATAATTTCTGAATTTTCCAATAAACTGTTCCTTTGTTAAATTACCGATTCCGGTTTCATTGTCAGGAGTAAGATTTGAAGAGCGAATAATTCCTCCTTTTGGATTTGGAAATTCAACCCCTTCTGAAAATAATTTACCTTTTATAAAATCACCTTTTTCCATAGGGCTATGACAAAACATACAGGAAGGTGAATAGTACTTACCGGAACTGATTGTATCATTACTATCTGGAAGTTTTTTAAATTCGGGAGCGGCAGGCAATGTTCGGAAAATCAAGTTAACAGGAAAATTAAGATCATGCTGTTTAACATTATTTTTTATCGGAGGTAATGTTCTGATATATGCAATTATAGATTTAATATCGTTTTCATCTAAATTTGCCAGGAACAAATATGGCATCATAGGGGCAAGTGGCTCACCGTTTTTATCAATTCCCATTGTAACAGCTTTGAATATTTCACCGTCACTCCAGTTTCCGAGTCCGGTATCTTTATCGAAAGTAATATTCTTTGCAGGAATATAGCCGGCACCTTCTCCATAATCTTCACCTCCCATACCTTCTGTTCAA
>Ga0105049_10006975_pt1 | contig 13130 bp, 9 predicted proteins | sample MAT06_FD_78087 | JGI IMG/M metagenome (GOLD analysis project Ga0105049, IMG submission 78087) | Freshwater microbial communities from Lake Fryxell liftoff mats and glacier meltwater in Antarctica - MAT-06 | ecosystem: Environmental > Aquatic > Freshwater > Ice > Liftoff microbial mat | place...
GGGCACTGGTCCTGAGCAATTACCTTATTTCTTCTCCGGTGGCGTGGGCGGGCGCAGCTCGTCATGAAGCTGGATGTCGTATATCGTCAGAACGCGCACCGGTTTCACGCCCTCTGCGCGTCGCGTATTCCAGCGTAGAAAAACGTGGTTCTTCTCTATTCCCTCGGTGTCCAGTGTTAAGGTGATCCCATAGATCGCCTCAATCTTGGACCTCATCGCTTCGAGCGGGGCCAGATCCGCGGCCAGTTCGGAACTGATCGAGTATTCCATGCCGAGTACCTGCCCGGTGTGGACCGAGGTGATCAACATCAGTTCCGTATCGGGATGGAAGGGGACGCCGAGATCTTTGCGGGTGCAGGCATTCATGCCGAGGAAGAATGGTTCGAAGCCGCCTTCCTTGCTCAGCGCCCGCTCGCGTGGATCGCCGATGGTGATGCCATGATAGGTCACGGCGGCCAGGAGTCGGCGGTAGTGTTCATCGACTTCGCGCGCGGGCAGCAAGGCCACCGTCAGCAGGCAGAGCGACAGGATATTTTGGATGGTGTGCGACATGGCAATCCTTACGTAATGCAGCCCGACGAGTTGGGAGCTTGCGGGGCGGGAGCGTCGAGAGTGGCAAGAATTCCCGTCTATCGGGTAACCGATTCGTCACGCGGTCACGCGAATCAGCCTAAACGGAGCAATTGATTGGTCGCCAAGTCGCCAAGAGCGCCAAGTGACAACCACCTGGAGAGATGGAGGCAATCACCCACTGGGTGAGCTCCGCTCAAGCGCTTGGCAGACAAGAAGCGGTGGACTTCCTCCATCTTCCTTGGTGTCTTGGCGGCCAATCCAGTCGCAGTTTCTAGGCTCACTTCGCCTGATATGCCCGCCACAGCCACTCCAGCGCCGAGGGCAGGGTCTGCTCGATCACCTTGCCGTCGCAGTGGCCGGAGTTCTTGGAGAATTCGTAGCGGTAATGGTAGCCCTTGGTCTTCATTGTCTCGGCCATCTGGATGTTGGCTTGGACCCAGTTGTGGTAGCCGGATGTGCGGTCCCAGCCGTAGTCTTTTTCGCTGACGTGCAGGTAAACGCGCAGTGGTTTGGGGTCGCTCTTGGGGATGACGGGGTCCGATTAAGGACATACGCAAATCGATCGACCTTCGATAGGGATCGGCACGCGCTTCTTCGCCTTGCGGACAGACGGAATCGGAGTCACCCCGAGACAAACCAGCGACCAGGGATCGACCACCAGCACGGGTGGTGCCCACATCGTCGGGGTCAATTGCCATACAACACTTCGGCCACCGATAGGACGTTGTGCCTGAAGTACGGATTGGGATCTCGCTCAACGCGCGGACGCGTCAAAAGGTCGACGAAATGTCTGAGCATTTTTCGAGCTCATCCGCCATGCCGAAGAATTCCAAACCGGGAGTCTGCACCGGCTCGAAGGTGACGAGCAAGTCGATATCGCTGTCAGGACGCGACGTTCCCTTGGCACGGGAGCCGAACAACTCCAGCTTCGCGACATGGTTGCGACGGCAGAATTCAGCCAGTCGCTCGCGATCAATGTCCAGAGCCAGGAGCATGTCGTGAGCCTAGCGAACAATGGCGGAAGGTGAACCGCCAGCCGGGGGCGTCGAATCGGCCTTTATCAACACCCGCATGTTCCGGTCATAATCCTGCCGCAGGTGTCCAGGAACGAGGCGCAGATCGATCTTGGTTGTGCCTGCGCCCGTCGAATACGGCAAACGTACGAACCCGCGGGATGTCCGCGGGTTCGTGGAGCGTCACTTGTTCAGGTGAGCCGGTTCATCCGCCCTTTTCCTTGAGCGACACCAGGTACTCCACCAGCGAGGTGAATTCTTGGACCGTCAGCGGGCCGGTGAGGCCGGGGGGCATCATCGATTGCGGCAGGTGGCTTTCCTTTTCCACGTCCGCGCGTTTCAGTTTGAACACTTGGCCGGCGATGTTGCGCAGGTCGATGTTGCCGTCGACCTCACTGGTGATGAAGCCCATCTGGGTCGAGCCATCCTTCATGCTCAGCAGGAAGGTCTGGAAGCCTTGCGCTACGACCTTGTTGGGGTCGAGCATCGAATCGATCAGGTAGTCGCGGGTGAATTTTGCACCGGAGGCACCAAGGTACGGGCCCTTCTGTTCGGCCTTGAGGTCCACGGCGTGGCAGGCGATGCAACCCTGCTGGGTGAATAGGCGTTTGCCGACGTCGGCGTCGCCTTTGCCGGTCATCGCTGCGGCGGCGACATCCTTTACCGCCAATTCAGCGACCTTTTTGCCGGTGATTCCACTGTCGGCTGCGCCACCGCTGGCGAGGGCCTTGGCCGCGGTGGCGGCCTCGACCAGTTTGCGGTTGTCGGATTTCAGCGCCGCGTCGATCTGCTGATCGAAGCCGGTGAGCTTGCGATCGCTGATGGCGAGGAAGAAGCCGACCTCTTTGGGGTTGGTGGCGACGATCTTCTTCACGTCGTTCTTCCAGCCGTCCTTGGCTAGCGGGCTGGTTAATACGTTCAGCATCGCCGACCAGGCGATGCGGCTGACGCCGTCGTTGCCTTCCTTCGCCAGCTTGTGCAGGTCCTTCACCTGCGTGCCGCGTTCGGTCTCGGTGATGAAATCGTTCTGATGCTGCGCGACTTCGGCGGGGATGCCCTGCTCCTGCGCCCAACTCGCGAGGATCTCCAGCTTGCCCTTGAGGCCGTTGATGCCCTCGGCGCGCGTCTGCGCCTTGTAGGCCATCACCCGCTGGGCGAAGGGGCGCTTGGGATCCTGTGCGGCCTGTACCAGCAGGCGCGATGAGGCGTCATCGAGTTTGCCGAGACCCAGCGCCAGCGTCACCGGATCGATGCCTGGCAGCTTGAGGTCGGTGACCGCCAAGCGGTTTTTCGCCAGCAAATCAAGGTACAAGCTCTGCTTGTCCGCGGCGATGTTGGTGAAGTGTTTCTCTAGCGTGGCGATGATCTTGGGGGTCTCCTCCCACGCGATGGTCTCATGGTAGGGACCACGATCATCCGGGCGGGTCTGCCACCAGTACTTGAGATCCCACGGCTTTTCCTGGTAGGTCAGGCGCGCGAGCGCGCCGAGCACGGCGAAGCGCAGGTCGGCGTCCTTGGCGCTGTCGGCGAGTGCGATCAGGCCCTTCACCACGTCGGGCTGGTGCAGGCGCTGGAGCGCGGCGAGCGCCAGGGCACGCGTCGCCGGATCCTTCACCGCGTCGAACAGCGCATCGGTGTTAGCGAGATGCACCAGCGTGGTGCGCGCGGTGTGCAGCAGGCGCGGCGATACGCCGCCGTCCTTCCATGTTGCCGATGCGGCGATGATGTCGCTGGCGGTCTTCTTGTCGTTCAAGCGTTCAAGGCCGATAAGCGCCTGGAGCACCACGCGCGGATTCGCATCCTTCAACGCGTCGGTGTAGAGCTTGGTGGCCACGCCGGCGAGTTCACTCGTGCGGTCAGTCAGCGCGCGCAGCACATATTCCTTCACCGTGGCGTCAGCGATCAGCGCGCTCAGCCCTTTGATCGCATCTTTGCCGAGTACCTGTTTGTAGGTGAAGATCGCCGCGATGCGCACGGCTTCGGACTGCTTGGCGTCCTTGGCCAGGGCCAGCACGCCCTCAGCGAGCTTGTTTCCGCGGGTGATGATCTCGCGGCTGGCCTCCAGGCGTTGCACGGCGCTGGCGGACGCGAGCAGCGCGGGCAGATCGGCGTCCTTGGCCTTGGTCACGTCGACGTACTGCGCGGGTTTTTCACCTGGGCAGACGATACGCTGGATCCGGCCGACCGGTTTGCCGTCCTTGCCGTGATCGAAGCCACCATCGCGCCAGTCGGCGACGAAGATGCGTGACGAGCCGTCCACATCCATATCGATCGCGCGCGGCAGTTTCAGGAACACGTCCTGTTTGACCGTGTAGCTGGCGAACTCGCGCGTCACCGGGTTGTGGTAGATGTTGCCGGTGGTCCAGTCGCAGGTGAACAGCGTGTTGGTGAACTGCTTGGGAAACCCAGGCTCATCGAGCCAGAAGCCGCCGGTGCCTGAGCCGCCGCCGAAGTCAGCGAGCGGGACGATCGCCTCGTCCTTGAAGTTCTGGTATAGGCGCGGGTAGCCGTGATCGCCCAGGTTGGTGAAGTGGTGGAAGCGGGTGTTCCAGCCCTTGCCGTCGTTGGTGTTGTCGCGGGTGAACATGTCCAGCGTCGGAGCGATGGCCATGTCGCAGTTGTTGCGCGTCATGATGGCGAAGGTTTCGAGTTCGCTGCCGTCAGGCCGCACGCGCGCGATGCCGCCGCCGAACAGTTCGACGCGCGTGCCATCGGTGCCCTTGGAACCGAACATGCCGAAGTCGCCCACCGCGATGTAGAGCCAGCCGTCGATGCCCATGCGCACGGCGTTGGTGGTGTGGTCGGCACCACGCGGGTGTTCGATGCCGCCGCCGAGGCCGTCGACCAGTTGTTTCTTTTCGTCAGCGACGCCGTCGCCGTCTTTGTCGACGAAGCTGCTGAGGTACGGTGGATGGATGACGTAGAACACGCCGCCAGCGAGGTGTCCGCCGCGTGGGCTGTCGAGGTCGGGGATGTAGTCGATGAACTTGTCAGCCTTGCCGTCGCCATCGGTATCACGGCAGAGGACGATCTTGCCCATGTTCTTACCGTGGCCGAGCGAGCCGTTGCGGTCGCTGGACACATACACGTCGCCGTTGGGTGCGGCGCTGATCGCCGTTGGATAGTTGGCGTTCGGCGGCCCGGCGAAATCGTTGATCTGGAACGCGGCGTCGAGCGCGGAGGCGTGGCCCGCGAACAACATCGGCAGAGCGATGGTGGCTGGGGCGATGAAACGACGAAGCGTCGGGGCGAGGATCATGGGCGGAAGGCTCCTGTGGGGGCGTGACGTGGGCCGACGGTCGGACGTATCACGGAATCTGACATCGGACTGGACAGGTGATAAGGGAATGGTGGTCCCCCGCGTCCGTCGTTGGACACAGGTGTGCGAAAGGGTCAGAGATGCGCTCGATTCGCTGGTGAGGCATGAGTTTGAAAGTTACCAGCGGACCGGTGCGGCATTGTCGGAATTCTGCGGGTACCGGGTGTTGACCAACCAGCAGCTGACCGTCTGGCTCGCCTGCAGATATCACTCCAGGTGCAATCGTGCTTTGCCGCTCCGATTCCTGTTGGGGGCCGATCCGTCAGTCCGGCTTGTTTCGCGGCGGACCATCGGCACGAAAAATGGCGAATTTGCAGGAGAATTCCCAGGGTTTGGCCTTCCACCCTGCTCCCCTTGCCCGATGGGGGGGCGACGTACAGTTCGCCGACCCCTCCATCGTCCTGTTTGCCGCCTCTTGGAAAGCCCGCCCGCGCTATGATCGACCTCGCTGCCCTGCGCAAGGACCCCGCCTTCTTCCGTCAGGCCTGGGCTGCCCGTGGCGCGGCCGTGGACCTTGATGCGCTGCTCGCCCTCGATCAGCAGGTGCGCGAGCTGAAGACCGGCTTTGAAACCGCTAAGGCCGAGGTCAACACCGCGAGCAAGGCCATCGCCATGGCGGCTAAGAGCGGCCAGGATGTCCACGCGGCCAAAGACAAGGCGCGCCAGCTCGGTGATCAGGCCAAGACCATCGACGAACAGCGCGAGGCGCTGGAAAAGCAGCTCCACGATCTGCTGCTGCACCTGCCCAATCCCTGCCTGGCATCGGTGCCGGTGGGCAAGGATAGCGGCGACAACAAGACCGTCGCCGAATGGGGTACCAAGCCGACCTTCGCCTTCGCGCCGAAAGCGCACTGGGACCTTGGCCCCGCGCTCGGCATCATGGATTTCGATCGTGCGGCAAAACTCTCGGGCTCGGGCTTCGTGGTGCTGCGTGGCGCTGGTGCCAAGCTGGCGCGTGCGCTGATCAGCTGGTTCCTTGACGTGCATACCACTGCGCACGGCTACACCGAACTCGCGGTGCCGTACCTGGTGCAGCCAGGGCCGATGCAGGGCACCGGCCAGCTCCCCAAGTTCGGCGATCAGCTCTACAAGTGTGCCCACGACGAGCTCTACCTGATCCCCACCGCCGAGGTGCCGGTCACCAACTACCACGCGGGCGAGATCCTTGAAGCCGCGCAGTTGCCGGTGAAATACACCGCCCACACGCCGTGTTTTCGGCGTGAGGCCGGCGCCGCCGGCATCGGCACGCGCGGCATGACCCGCGTGCACCAGTTCGACAAGGTCGAGATCGTCTGGCTGACCAAGCCGGAGAATTCCGACGCCGACCTGCTGACGCTGCGTGGCCACGCCGAGTCGCTGCTGCAACAGCTCGGCCTGCACTACCGCGTGCTTGAACTGTGCACCGGCGACACCGGTTTCAGTTCGGCGCACACCTTCGATCTGGAAGTGTGGAGCGCGGGAACGAACTCGTGGCTCGAAGTGTCGAGCTGCTCGACCTTCACCGACTTCCAGGCGCGGCGCGCGAATCTGCGCTACCGTCCGGCCGCCGGCGAGAAGCCGCACTTCGTGCACACCATCAACGGCTCGGGCTTGGCGCTGCCGCGCTGCCTGATCGCGTTGCTGGAGACCTACCAGCAGGCCGATGGCTCGGTCACCATTCCGCAGGTGCTGCGTCCGTATCTTGGCGGCATGGAGCGAATTGGGGGTAAGTCGTGATTTTCAGGTCCGATGTCCGATGTCCGATGTCCGATGTCCGTCGGGCATGGGCGTCCATCGTCATCACCAAGAACGTTGAAGCCGGAGACATCGGACATCAGGCATCGGACATCGGACGTGCGGTGCAGGAAGACATCGGACATCGGACATCGGACATCGGACATGGGCGCGGAGCGCGCCCATGAGCGATCCGATCAAACACGAATGCGGCGTCGCCATCGTGCGGTTGAAGAAACCGTTGGCGCACTACCGCGAGACCTACGGCACACCGTTGTGGGGCCTGAAGAAGCTTTACCTGCTGATGGAAAAACAGCGCAACCGCGGCCAGGACGGCGCGGGTTTGTGCGTGCTCAAGCAGGGCATGCCGTTCGGTCAGCAATACTATTTCCGCTCGCGTGAGTACGGCGCCTCGTGTTTGGATCGTCTGTGGAAGAACGTGCACGACGACCTCGCGCGGTTGACGCGCGATATGCGCATTGAGGCGACGGATGAAGTCGGGCTCAAGCGCCACTATCCGTACCTAGGTGAAACCTACATGGGTCACCTGCGTTACGGCACGCACGGCGGCAACGGCATGGACGTGTGCCATCCGTACGCGCGCTCCAGCAATTGGCCGAGCCGTTACCTGAGCCTCGCCGGCAACTTCAACCTGACCAACGTGCATGAGCTGTTCGACATGCTGGTGAAGCTCGGCCAGCATCCCACCGGTGACGCCGATACTTCCACCATGATGGAGAAGATCGGCCATTTCCTTGATGTCGCCAACGAAGCGTTGGCGCGTCAGGCCGATTCCAAAACGCTCTCGGGCGACGAACTGGCGAAGAAGATCGCCAAGGAACTCGACCTTGGTCGTGTACTGCGCAAAGCCGCGCGCACCTGGGATGGCGGCTACTTCATGGTCGGCTTGGTCGGACACGGCGCATCCTTTGCGCTGCGTGACCCCAACGGCATCCGTCCTGGGTATTGGTACGAGGACGGCGACGTGGTGGCAGTGGCGAGCGAACGCGTTGCGCTGGTGACGTGTTTCAACTGCCCACCGGAACAGGTGAAGGAAGTCACGCCCGGTTGCGCGCTGATCATCAGCCACGAAGGCAAGGCGCAGGAAGTCGAAATTATCCCGCAGCGTGAACGCAAGTCGTGCACCTTCGAACGCATCTACTTCAGCCGTGGCAACGACGCGGACATCTACCGCGAGCGCAAGGCACTCGGCCGCGAACTGGTGCCGGCGATGCTCAAGTCGATCGACTCCGATCTGGCACGCACGGTGATCGGCTACATTCCGAACACGGCAGAGACCGCGTACTACGGCCTGCTAGAAGGTCTCGAAGCGCACCTCGCCGAGTGGAAGGAACAAGAGATCCAGCGCCACGTCCAGGCCGGCACGCTCGCCAAGGATGTGCTCAAGAGCATCCTGTCGGTTCGTCCGTGGCAGGAAAAAGCCGCGATCAAGGACGCCAAGCTGCGCACCTTCATCAGCGGCGATGATGACCGCACCGATCTGGTCAGCCACGCCTACGACATCACCCGCGGCATCCTGCGTCCAGGGGAAGACAACCTGGTGGTGATCGACGACTCAATCGTGCGCGGCACCACGCTGCGCCAGAGCATCCTGCGCATGCTCTCGCGTCTTGGCCCAAAGAAGATCGTGGTGCTGTCGTCCGCCCCGCAGATCCGTTACCCCGATTGTTACGGCATCGACATGAGCGAACTCGGTCGCTTCGTCGCCTTCGAAGCCGCGGTGTCGCTGCTGCGCGAACGTGGTCAGAGTGAGGTGCTCGACGAGGTCTATCGTCTGTGCAAAGCCGAAGAGGCGTCGTCCAACCCGCAGCCGGTCAACCACGTGAAGCGCATCTACGCGGCCTTCAGCGATGAGGAGATCTCGGCGCGCATCAGCGATCTGGTGAAGCCCAAAGACCTGGAATGGAAGGGCAAGGTCGAGATCGTCTTTCAGACGGTTGCCGGTCTGCGCTGGGCCATTCCGAATCACACCGGCGACTGGTACTTCACTGGCGACTATCCGACACCGGGTGGTTTCCGCGTGGTCAATCGCGCGTTCATCAACTACATCGAAAAACGCCAGGGCCGCGCCTACGAAGCCGCACGCGGATAGATCCGGGTGCGTCAGCCGCTGCGTGGTTCAAGCACCCCAGCCTGCAACATGGTAGTCAACGCACGTTCAAGGCCGTCCTCCACCGCGCAGGTCACCAACCCGGCGCCACGGCCGGTGAGCGCTGATTGCCAGCTCGCCTGATGGCGCGCGAGGCGTTCGCGGTACGCGGCGCAGGTCGCCGCATCCAACACCACGTCGCCGGCGCCGCCTTCCAGGTCTTCCAAGCGCACGGCACCCACGGTCTCGGGAGAACGTTCCCAGGCGGTGAGCACCTGGACCAGGGCGATCCGTCCAGCGCCGCTGCCCAGCGACTGGACGACCGGTGCGCCGCCGCCTGGGCACAGGCCATCGGACACCAGGAACCGCTCCGATCCCGCGCCAAGCGCCGGTGCCGGACGTGCCTCCATGCCGATGGTGCCGCCACAGGTGGTCAGACGCAGCGCCGCGCGCCAATCCGCCGGCAGGCGCCGGATCGCATCACTGGCGCACCACACCACCGGACGCGTGCCATCGGATTCCGCCAAGGTTGCAAGCAACGCAGCGATGGCGGTGGCGAGTTGCAGCTTGGCCGGTGACGCGTTCATGCTCGCACTCAGGTCGAGCACCACTTCGACACGCGGGCTGACTTCCTGGCGATGCCGGCGCAGCATCAATTGTTCGGTGCGTGCATAGACCGACCAGTCGAGGTGGCGCAGGTCATCACCAGCGACGTAGGAACGGTGGTCGTGGAATTCCAGACTGGCCCCTGGGCCAGCGCCCAAGCGTGACCCGGCGCCCAGGCGACGTCGACGCGCATCGACGCCCAGACGGACGCGTTTGGTCGCCGCGTGTACCGCAGGTTCATCCCAGATCGGCATCAGCTTGGATCTCCACGCAGGGCTCGGATTTCAGGTTTGCGCATGGCCTGATGGGCCATGCTGACCAGGGCGAACACCCCGGCACCACACACCAGCATCACCGCGATCGGAGCATCCTTATGGACAACTCCGGCGCCAGCCACCGCGAAAGCGATCAAGCCGAATAACGGACTCACGGCGGCAAGAACGGCAGAACCGCCACCCAGTGCACTGAATAAACCGCCTCCCAGGGTTCCCAGAATGATGAAGCCCCACACCCACCGGCGATGACGGACGGGACGCGACATCGTCAGGTCGCCACCGCGGGCAATGGTGTCGGCGATCATCAGGATGAGCGCACCATACCCGACCGCTCCCACCGCCATCGCGGCGATGGGCCTGTGGTCGCTGACCGAGCCGATGATCCATACGTTGATGCCACCGACCAAGGCCGGCAGGGCGAGTGCGAGGTGGAATCGACGTGCGGCCGCTGCTCCGGGATCAAACAAGCGCCGCAGGCCGGTATGGACGCTGCAGATGTGCGCCTGCCGGCGGGTGAGGTCGAAGGGCTCGGAAAAACCTTCGATGCTGGTGAAGGCATTCCAGATCGCCGTGATAAGCGCGGTCCAGGCGATCATTTCCATCCAGCGGAGGTGACCCGTCACGACCAGCCCGAGCATCACCAGCAGCAGATTGGCGATGAACACCAGCGTCATCACGCGTGGCGCGGTGCTGCGGTTGGCCGCCGGATGGGTGATGCGCATGGCGGCATCAACCAATGCGGCAGCGCCGAACTGCAGCGCCAGGTTGCCCATGAGCAGCAGCGTCAGGCAGGTCCCTTCGCCGACGGCGCGCAAATTGGGCATCCCAGGAATATGTGCCCGGCTGACGGTGAGCATCCACAACACCACCATGGCCAACAACCAACCAAGACTGGCACCGATGGCAGCGCGTCCTGGGCGACCGGCCAAGCTGCCACGTTTTCCCGTGAGCGTGGCCTTGATGCCGACGCACACCGACACCACCCCACCGAGTGGGATGCCGAAAATCGCCAATAGGATCGCCAGCGGGTCGAGTCCGTTGAGCATCCACGCCATGACCAGGAACGGCGCCATCATCGCCAACAGCAGGACCTGCTGGATCGTCGCTGCTACGACCAGGCCGATAAGGATGCGCAGTGGTGGCAGACCGGTGAGGTCGAGCAGATCCCAGGTCGCCTCTTCGCGTTCCTGCCGCACGGTGGCGATGAACATCACCGGCTGCACGATCCACGCCACGGCGCTCCAGGCGGCAACCACCAGCAGGAACAATACCTCGCTACGCAGCAGTGCAGTGCGCAGCCCAAACAACTGTTCCGGCGCGACGCTGGCGGCCACCACCACCGCCACCACACCCAGCACCAGCAACAGATGCAGCACGATGGTGGCGGTCACACTACGCGCCTGTTGACGCAGCATGCGGACGGTCACCGGATTGGTGGTGTCGGTGAGCGCCTGAAACGCGGCGATCCAGCGAGCCAGACGATCGGCGTTGGCAGCCGGACTGCCCACGACTTATTCCCCCCTGGGATTGCGATCGTCTTGACGCGCGGCGATGCGCTGAGTGGCAATGCGCAGTCGCAGACCCTGCACCAGTAGCATGCCGAACGCCGCCAAGCCGGCGAGCAAGATGGTGATCAGCGTGACCTCATACTGTGACGAATCGCCGGACATCACTTTGATCACGCCCATGATCGGGCTCACCAGACTGATGTTCGACGCCATGCCGGAGTTGCGCAGATTTCCGGCGTCGAGCACCAGCGCGACCAGCACCGGGCCCAAACATGCCGCTGCTAGAAGCACCAGCAGGAAGCCCCGCCGCAGGGCGGTGGTGTCGAGCCACGAACGGGCGGGTCCGCGGTAGAGGTAGTCACCGATCAGCAGCCACAGGCAGAGGTAACATCCCAGCATGGCGGCACCGATGCAGGCGTTCGTCGGGAAGGAGCGTTCCTCGGCCAACAACGATCCGATCACGCCGACCATGATGCTGGCGACCAACAGGACAAGAAATCCGAGCCGACCACGCGCAGCACCCGGACCGTGAAACAACGTCGCCCAGTGCCGCCAGCGTGGTGCCAGGGTGATCGTGCGAGCCTGCCGTGGACTCAGGGCGTGGTCCTCGCTGATGCTGAACAGGCCGAGCACACCAGCCCACACCACGCCGATGAGCGCAAAGGATCCCAGGCCTTCAGCCAAGCCCGAGTATCCCGGATACGCGCTGTTCGAGATGTTCATGCCGACACCGACGATCCACAGCAGCATGTTGAGCCACAACGCGAACCACAACAACCGCGGTCCACTGCTGCGGTCGCCGGCACGATGTGTCATCAGCGCTCCGCTGAGCACCAACATGAGGACGACGAAGGCGAGCCAGGCGTTGAACCACCCGCCCAGGATCAACCAGGGTTCGCTGTTGCCGGATAACAGCCCGCCCAGCAACCACTCCAACCAGCGCAACTCGAACCACAGGGCGATTGAACCGAGCCATGCGCCGGTGAGACCGAGTCCAAGTAGTCCGCCGAAAAATGCGCGTGCTGGTTTGTTGTTACCGATCGAAGCGAAGAATACCGCAAGGGTCGACGCAGCGATACCGGCGAGCGGCACTGCGACCAAGGCGAAGCCGATGGTCAGCAGATCGATGCCACGCAGCAGGTAGGCCATCACCAGGAACGGCGCGAGCGCGGCGGTGTAGAGCTGCCCCTGCACCAGATTCGCCAGCAGCAGCCCACGCAGCACCGGCCGTGGACCCATGCCGGTGAGGTCGAGCAGATCCCAGGTGTCCTCGTTCCGTTCGCGAATCACCGCCTGGAAGGTGGTCATCGCTTGGATCACCACGACCAAGCTCCACGCCCAGCCAAGGATCGAGAACAGGTTGCGACCGACCTGCGAATTGACGCGGTCCGATGACGCGCCGGCGGAGGCGATGGCGGCGATGGCGCATACCACCAATAGCAGCACAAATACGCCGAGGAAAGTTTTGCTGCGCAGTTCCTGGCGGATGCAGCGCACCAGCATGGGGTTGGCGCGGTCAGAGAGCCAAGTCGCGAAGCGACCGTGGCTGTCTGATGTCCGATGTCCGATGTCCGAGGTCTTGTTCATCGGGCGACCTGGGTGACCAGATGTGGTTGCGCCGTAGTCCTGCGGACTCGATCAGCGGCTTCGTCGATGAGATATCGGACATCGGACATCGGACAGCGGACTGAGATCATTGCACCTTGCCCTCGGTCAGATGCATGAACAAATCTTCCAGGTTCTGCTCGCGTCCGGCGAAGCGACAGACCGGCAGGCCGGCGTCGACCAAACGTTTGAGCAAGGCGGCCTGCGCCGCCGAATTGCCACCACAACGCGCGGTGATCAGGGTGTTTTCGATCGACACCTCGCTGAGTTCTGGTTGCTCGGCCAGGATGCGCGCGGCATCAGCATGTGGTGCGGCAAGGCGGATCTCCAATACGGTGACGTGTCTCTGCTGCTCGGCGTTGGCGCGGTTTTCGAGCGCTGCTTCGACGCTGGCCTTGATCTCGCCGA
>Ga0105049_10006976_pt1 | contig 13129 bp, 6 predicted proteins | sample MAT06_FD_78087 | JGI IMG/M metagenome (GOLD analysis project Ga0105049, IMG submission 78087) | Freshwater microbial communities from Lake Fryxell liftoff mats and glacier meltwater in Antarctica - MAT-06 | ecosystem: Environmental > Aquatic > Freshwater > Ice > Liftoff microbial mat | place...
ACGGTCAGATTTTACGGTTGACCGGGCGCATCACTTCCTATGAGTCTGAAAACATCGCGCCGTATCAGGTGGCTACTCTGACCGGGTTGGGGCGGGCATGGATTTTTGTAGATGGCGCGGGAGCGCGTTATACTCGTACTGTCCGAGGCGAAATTTGGACGCGAGTCTACACGATTGCGCGTATCGCCTCTGCCGCTGACCAACTGACGACGCCCTAGCCGATTATCGACGCCGGAACCGCCGACTCCGCCATCAGCACGCCCATCATCCAGATAATCGGATCGAGCAGTTGGCGTGGCTCAATCGCGTTCGGATCACAAATACTGTCCGGCTCATACGTGTCATGCGCCATTAATTGCGGGCGATGATCGGCTTGCGCGCTTTGACCGTTGGGCAAAACGGGCGGCGTCGGGGTGATGCGGCGCGCCCACACCCGCTGACTGCTGACGTTAGACGTGTTGGACGGGTGGGTGCGCCCGATGGATGACAGCAGAAAACACTGGACGCGCGCATTCGGCTGCACGCTGGGGAGTTGGTCGCGCATGGCTACCTTACCGATTTGGTCAAAGATTGAGCAACGCCCCTCACAGGTCGGGCGCTGTGTGACCGGCGTGTTCGGCGGAAACGACTTGGCGCGATAGCACTCGGTTGCCGGGTCAGGCAAGATGCGCCGGTAGAGGTCTGGGTCGCCGTCGGCTTTGGTCATACACAAGCCGATCAGCGGCGCTTTGCCGCCCTGTGACTGCCGTAGCCGCTTGAAGTCGTTGAGGACGTTGAACAGCAAACTGCCATACATGACCGTCCCCTGATTCTTGGGTGAGGCTTGCCATGCCGGGTCAATCAACATCAGCAAACCGTCGCATTCGCTGAGTCTCTCGAACATCTGCTGTGGCGTCAGGTTAGTACGGCGCTCGGCGGTGGATGATTGCGGGACGATTTGTTGGACGGGGCGGCTATTTTCGTCGTAATATCGCTCGTATAGTTCACCGGGCGCGTCGATGAATGTCAGGTCGAATTCCAGATGTACATTCTGTTTATGCGTGACGGTGAACACGTATTCGGTAGTCTGCGCCGTCTTTTCTGGGAAGGACTTGCGGACGAAAACCGTCTCAAAAGTCTGCTTGATGAAGGCCATCGCTTCCGGCGAGGCTCGGATGTCCCATTGATCGTGCAGCGTCAAGAAGCTGTGATACAGCATGGCGAGGTAGGTGGTCTTGCCGGAACGCGCCGTCCCCCACAAACCGATGCGAATTTTTTGAGCGGACATCATCCAAATCTCCCGTTACACTAAATCATCAAAGGTGTGGGCGATGCCGAAATTGGCGGCCACCCGCTGAAGGATACGATGGGCGCTGGAAGGGGCGTCGGGGTTGAGCGCGACCAATTGACGGGCGGCGGCCACCTCCCAATCCGCATATTTTTCCGAGACGGCAGGCGGGGCTGATTTAGCGCGTTCGCGAGCGATTTCGAGAATGTCTCCGCCCCGGTCTAAGGAGACTGACGGTTGACCTTTGGTTTTTTGAGTCAGTTGATTAACCCATTCGGGCGATTCGTGTAGCGCGCCACATAGCGCGTCATAGTCGATGTCCGGTTGCCAAATCACGCCTAGACGCTGACAAAGTTGATGGATCATGCTCTTGACTTGTCCGGTGGCGCGCACGACTTGCCCCGCTTGGTCGAGATTCACCGCCCGGAACTCTTGCGTCATGCCGAAATCAGCCGGTTCGGACTCGGATGCAAGTCGTAACGTGATGACCAGCAGCGGGACGAAATTGGGCAGCGAGCGCACGATTTCGGGCGGGTGGCGCAACAAGTCAGGTGTGGCGACGCCCCAACGGGTCGGGTGGAAGAACGCACGGTGCAGCACCGTCTGGTTATTGTGGGTCTCACTAGACTGTTGAGCGTAGGCCTCTTGGAGGTCGGGCAGGCTTAACAGCGCCCGCAGCGGTACGTTGATTCGCTGGCGGATGACGTACAGGCGTTGATCGGCTTGATCCCCGCCCAAGTCATCGGTCAGGTCATAAAAGTTAACATTTTGCTGTTCTTGGCTGTTCTGACTCCGATTTTCTCGCAGTTGTTCGATTAGGGTCGGGCCAAAGTGCGAAATGCCGATTAAGGTGAGGGTGTTATTACGGTCTTGCTCGGAAATTTGCGAGTCGATCAGCGGCAGCATCGGGCTGGTCTTTTGGGCGTCTTTGGTGATTTGGCTCAGGCTGTTGACGCTCTGGGCTGAGGCGTCGCGCCGTAATTGTTGTTCTAGAATCTGAGTCTTGAGAACGCCCAAGATGTCGCTCACGCTTTCGCCCCGGTGAATGCGCGCCAGCACGTCGGAGGCCAGCGGTGTCAGTTTGATTTCTGGCGCATTGTTACCGGCCGCGCTGACGGACACGTCTTCGACCTCTCGTAATAAGGCGTCGAGCACGGCGGCAATGCGCTGGGTCGGCGCGGCGATTTCATGCGTGAAACGCTGTGTGATTTCATAAAAATGGGCGCTGAGGGCGCGGCGCTGTGCGACCTCCGATTGCAGGCTGAGGAAAGCGTTGCGGGCGTCGCCTAAGCGGGTCGTGACGGCGGTCTCGCGCTGACGGCGAATCCAACTGCTGGCGATCCACGGCACGAAAATCGCCACGCCCAGCCAAATCAAGGTCAAAAACCCTTGTCCCAATCCCCATAGCAAGACCGTGACCGTTCCGATGAACACGAGTGAGACGATCAAGAATAGCGGCTGACTTCCGCCTTGCATCAGATGGAAGTATTGTGTGCGGGCGGCACTCATGCGTCCGGCCTCGGCCAGCGCCTCGCGTTCGATGTCTTCGCTGGCCTTTTCATAGACCACGTACTGTTCATTTAACACACGTCGCGCCGATTCAATCGTCTGCATCAAACCCGGCAGGGTCATGTTGGGTTGGGCGATCAGGGTTTGGAACTGGGCGCGCCAACCGTTGAACAGCCCACGGAGTTGATTTTGCGAGGCTTCGGACAGATTACGCGCCATTTCGCGGAAGGTGTCGATGTCGCGCTGATAACGAGACTCATCCCCCAACAACGCCTCGCGGATGTCGCCCCTGTCGGCGTTAACAGGTTGCTCTGCGCGAGCTAGACCCCCGCCTATCGGCTCGGCACTTGGGAGCGGAATCAGCGCCATATCGATGAATCCGCCGGTATTGGCCGACAAATCAAGCTGCTTGAGATGATTCAAGACCGCATATTGGGCGCGCCGCAAGCTCAGGTCATCGGTATTGCGGCTGCGTCGCAAGTCTTCTGTGGCCGCGACTTGTTGGTCTGCGGCGCAAAATGTGCTGAACAGCGGGCTATCTTTACGGCTCTGGGACAAATGATCGCCCAATTTTGAAATCGTGCGAAGCAGAATGAAGCGGGCGGTTTCTTCAGCAAGGGTCGTATAGGGTAGCGGGGTATTGTCCTCACGGGTTTCACCACCCACGATATAGCAGTCACCGCTGGTGAAAGGCGAAAGATGCCCCGCTTGACGTAACGAGTCGTTGAAATTCCGAGTCGGCATGAATGCGTAGGGGCTGCTGATGAAGTTCAGTTCGCGCAAGGCGGCGTAAGCGGTGGCGCGGCGGAATTTGGTGGTTTGGATGACGGCTTCGCGCTGTTCTTGCGACGATTCTTCCTCTGTACGATAACCATCTTGTGCGGTCACGGGGTCGCCCTCCGATCCCGGCAGCACGAGGACGCCGTACAGCTTGGCTCTGTGTTTGAGCGCGATGCTGTGAAGCAGATAAGCGATGTCCACCAGTGCGCCGCTGGCGAACGGGTCATGCAGCGGCGCGAGCAGGTAAATCGTGAGGTCGTCGCGCTGACTGGCGCGGGTCAGATGATCGGTCACCCATTCCGTAATGCTGTCGTGATGATGATAGGCGCACAGCCGTCCCATCAGGCGGTTTGACCATAGCGCGCCGCCCCAGTCAATCCAATTGGGGGCGCTCCAACTGCGGACATCGGCGTCGAAATACAATTGGCTGAGGGCGCGCCGATCAAGCGGTAACGTCAGGCTCTCGGCCTCTAATCCGGCGGGTATCGTCGCCGCTAAGGGCGACAATAGGCGCAGGGGTGTGAGTTGCGAGGCGTTCGGCTCGAACGCTTTTTGGACGGCGTGTAGGAGCGGATCGGCAAACGCGCCCAAGCCAATGGTTAAGGCTCGCTTGCTCATTGTCTCCCATCCTCTGGCTTAGGCTGACTGGCTTGTCTGACATCATCAACCTCTTTGTGATAATAGTGGGTGAGGCGCTGACCGTTCATGCGGCGATCATTGGCGCGGTGATAGACCAATAACAGACTGCACAGTCGTTCCTCCATTAGGCGGCTGGCCTCACCGACAGTATTCAGCCATTGCGTGTCGGTTTTGTTTGGGTCTAGGATGCCGCGAGCTTCTAGAAAAACGCTCAATTTGCTGTCGAGGCCATCTTTTTTCCCCAGCGTGTCAGCTTGTTTGAAGGCGGCATCGAACGCTTTAATGAACAGATTGGGCAGCAACCGTTCTGGATCGGCATACAGCGCTTCTAGCGCCAAGTTCAGCGAGATGGGCGGATTGTTCGGCGCGGTCATAATCATATAGCTGACGTCGTTGTTGGTTCTGTTGGGTTGATTTCTGCCTTCAACGTAAGTCCCCTTCATCTCACGGATGAGCATTTCGTGGGCGATATGGCCGTCTACTGATGATTCTTTATCACCGTTGAGGATGAAATAGCGCCTCAGGGTATCTAATTGGCGTCGATGTTGGTCGAGTTTGCGCTCTTGCTTGCGTTTTTCGTAGCTGTCCTCGTCTTGGTGTTTTTTCAATTCATCGCTGACGGTATTGATTTGGTTGAAGAGTTCTTGCGCTTGTTGCTGGGCTAAATGGGCCATATAACCGTATAGACTGAGGGGTGTGTAATCAATGGACACTTTGGAAGATGCAGTGGGCGTCTTATCTGGGAAGACATAGATAGCGCTCTGAGCGTGCGCTTTGCCGGTTGATTGTTCATAGAGTGTGATGTGGCTGCGTTCTAACCAACCATAGGCCAGCGCCCGCGCAAAGCGCATTTCGAGGTCTTCATGGTTGATGAAGTAAATCGAACCCGGGTCGTGCGGGGCGTTTTCGCGCTCGTTATCGAGATGGAAGATGGCATAGCGTGAGTTGGGGTCGTCAGGCTTGGCGCTCAGAGCTTCATAGTTGCGGCGATAATCCTCAAACCCGTTGAGGGCATAAGCGGGGATGCCGTGATGGGTGACGAAATATTGTAGGCGGTCTGCGTCGCCGGTTTCGACACTAGATTGATCGGTGCGCGAGTCGCCGATTTTGTCCAGCAGGGCGTCGGCCTCACGGCGTTGACGTGCGCCCAACACTTTAATCTCGCGGGGCGTGCTGGGGATTAGGCCAGCGTTATAGGCCATCAGCGGTTTAGCCTGTTTGCCGATGTCGCGCAGCATTGCGGCTGTCACTACGGCTGTGACGCCGCCGGTGGCTTGCGCGGTCTCCTCATACCGGCGGGTGCAATACGCCACGAAAGCGCCCAACACATCGCGCTGATGGTTGGGGTCGGTGCTGTCATACAAGCTGCCGATGCCGGGTTTCTGGGTCGAGACCATCACCATGCGCGGCTCACTCAGGATTTTGAGTTCAGACGTGTTGGGCGTGTTGGCGGCGCTGAATACCATCTGGCGGGCGGCGGTCAACAGGCGCGCCCTGTCGCTTTCGGCGTTGATGGCCGATTGCATCAGCGGGGCGAGGCTAGGGGAGTCTGGGACGGAACGCTGGACGGCGCGCAAGTGATCTCGCCAGACGCGCAAAGCATTGAGGATATTTTCGCGCTCAACCGTTATGACGGCCAGCAGACGGGCGTAAATCTGAGTGCGCTGATCGTTGACCAGTCGCGATTCCGGCTTGGCCTCATCCTCAAGGAAATCGACCAATCGCTGACGGGCTTGCCCGGCTTGCCGACGGGTTTGATACGCTCCGATGACCGGGACAGTCGTGCGGGTTTTGAGTAAAGTCATCTGGCGTGTGAGCAGTTGCTGGGCGCGTTGGGCGAACGACAATCCGGCAATTTCTTTCCGCAGCGCGTCGTTGATGCGTGCTTCGAGCGTATCCAGCCAATACTTGCTCCAACTCAGGCCGCGCAATGTGCCAGATGTGTCTAAGCCTTTGTTGACGTTGGCGCGCACCGCCTCGACCAATGCTTGGCGCGCTTCATTAAAAGCGGCCTCGGCGCGGTCTTGCACGCGACGGACGATGCTGCGCTGGAAATCGGACTCGACCTCAAAGAACGACTCTTGAATCGTGGCTGCAATGCGCTCTGCCGGCAGCGCGTTCAGGTTGAGGGTGGTCAAAGGGACGAGCGTTTTCAAAGCGTCGCGCCGCAGATTTTCCGTCAGGCTGCCGCCGATTTTTGCGCCGAGTGTGTTGAAAAAACCACTAGCCTGTGTATCAGGGTCGTTATCGTCGCCCGAACCGCGCTTGGCATCGGCGAGTAAAACGTCCTCAATCCAGACGCGCTGGAGGGCGACGCTGAATTGTTGGCGCTGCCATGCTTTGGGAAGGATGATTTGCCCCAACCCCAACGCGCTATAAAAGGCACGGTAGCCCCCGTAATACACATTGAGGTAGCCCCGGATATTATCCAGCGTGGCGTCCAATTGCTCCCCGGCGCGGGAGGTCATCATCACCTGAAGGATTTCGGCCAGCAACGGCGCATATTTACCCGTCCCGCCAATCGTCCCATCGTTAATGAGATAACAGTTGGTGAACGGACGTCCGTGTACTTCTACCGGGTCATCTGGGAAGTCCACTTGATACAGCGCCCGGCTATCTGAGGTGGCTTGGTTGTAATATTCGAGGTCGAGTAAGGCGGCGTAGGCGTTAGCGCGAATACGCTGTTGGCCGGTGGTGGCGATTTCGGGGAAGGCTTCCGGCAACAGCAGTAATCCGTGGACATCCACCTCGCCCAGACTCTTAGAGAAATGGCGCACCAGATAGGCCATGTCTAAAAATGTCCCGCTGCCCGTGCCGCCGCAAATTGAGGTGATGATATAGACGCGGATGCGCTCATTACTGGTCACATGGACTTCTTTGGCGTCCGGCGTCACGCCCAAAGGATTCACCCGGTCTCGGCTGCGAAGTTCGCGCAGGGCTTGACTGAGCGCGTCTTTGACCAGTGAATAACGGTAAAACAGCGCGATCCGCCCGAGTCGCCTCACTTGCTGCGCGCCCTGATCAATTTGGGTCGAGTGCAGCGATTCGGGCATGATGCTGGCGATGGCGGGGTTGGCGTCCGCGCTACTGCTCAGGTCATACAGCGGCACGTCGCTGATGCGGATGAATTCGCGCCCGGCGGCCAATTCAACCACCGCCTCTGGGTTGTTAGGATGATAGGCTTTAAAGTTTTCGTTGGCGGTGTCAAAACACACGAATCGCACGGCTTGATCGTAATGGCTGCCCACCCCAAGCTGTTCTTCTAGGCGGGCTTTGAGTTCGGTGGCGATTCGTGCGCCTGACCCGCCCAATCCGATGATGAGCGTCGGGCGGATATAGATGCGCTCGGCGGGTTGAAGCGGCGCACTGGCGTTTTGGCGGTTCTCGTCGGTCATAAAACCCCTCGGTTGTTGTTGAGGATAATCAATTCGTGCTGGTTTTGCGTGAGGCCGGTTTGGTCATCGACTTCACCGTACTTGATGGTGGTGCGCGCCCGTTGTGTGGTGGCGCTGCTGTTAGGTTGAACGACTTGCCCTTGCACGTCAATGGGGATGACCCCCGCCACGATCAGTAATTGACCGTTTTGACCGCCGCGCACGGTACATACCCATTCGCGCTCGCCGCGTTGATTTTTGATCGTGATGCGCCGCCGCTGTAACAGGCCGATATAGCGCATCGGCGGCAGGCGTTTCCACAGCGGCAAAATCGGCTCGGTCTGAGTCGCGTCTGGCGGCAGGATTTCAACGCTCAACAGCGGCAGATTTTCGACGAAGATCGTCCTAAATTGGCGCAATGTGGCCGGGATTCCCAGTGTTGCGAGGCTCGCGATCAGGATGTAAATCATCGGCGGCGACAGTACCGAGGTGGTGATGTCGCGCATCGGCTGTGCGCCGCTAGGCTGTGGGGTAGGGGTCGGCGTGGGGGTCAGCGCCGAAGTCGGCGTTAAGCTCGGCACGAGGGTCGGAGGCGGGCTGGGGGTAAAAGTCACCAGCGAAAAACCGAGGTCAAGCGCGACGGGTGTGCCTTCTGCGCCGGGGAAACGTGCGATGACAAGCAGATTTTGATCGCCGCCAGTTTGGAACAAATTGCAGTCGATTAACTCTGAAAAACGGATACTGTCGTCGTTATCATCCAAGTCAGGTTTCCAACTCAAAATCGCCATTGGGGTTGGCGATGGCGACTGGCTGAAATCAGGCAACGGGTAATACATTTCAACACGGGTGAAAGAGCCGAGGCTGTCTGGGTTGCTGCCCGTGCTGGCCTGACGGGTAATCACGCTCAGTTCTTGGCTATACTTGCCATCGTCGCACGCCCATGTTGCACCGGTGCGCGGGTCGTCTTGGCTGATTTCAAACCCTGTCACATATTCTAATGGGAGCTGCCGCAGGCTCCGTTTGGCGTTTGTGCTGGTCAGCAACGTGCCATCCCGTGGAGTCAGGTCGAGGCCGAACTCGACATAATATGTCCCACTACTAGGGGCTTTATCACCGACCACTGTCCATTGATAGTCACCGTTTTCAAGGGCGAGTTCAAGCGGGGTGGTGTTGCCATTGGACGCACGCAGGCTGACGTTTAACCCCATCACGAGCGGGTCATTACGCAGGGTTACGCCGTCTTTTTCCAACGTTAGCCTGTAGTCCTCTGACCTACCCGGCGTCAGGTCTGTGAAATCACCAACCTCCGTATAGTCCAAGCCGTCGAGGTTGAGGTCGGCTTCAGCGGTGACGGTGGCCGTCTCAATCTCACTGATGTTGACCTTCCACACTCCCTCCGACCATTTCGTAGCGGAATCAACCTCGGTTGGGCGCGTCAATGTGTAGATTTCGCGGCGGGTTTCCCCATAACTGACCGCGAATTTCTGCAAGTCGTCGGCAACTGTCCCATCAGGACGGGTGAAAGTCACGCTTGAGCCGCTAGACGGGATGGTGACGGTCACGCGCACCTGTTGATAAAAGGCCGATAGCCGGAAGTTGAACTCGGTTTGATTGGCCGGGGTATTCGTCTCACGCTCTATCGTGACCGGTGTGGCGCACCGTAAGGCACGATGTAAGCGAGAGACGGCACTCTGCAAATCGGCTCGCAGTTGAACGCTGTCCGCATCGGCAAACTTGGGGTCGATGGGGTAGGCCAGCGGTGACCCATCGAGTCCATCCAGTGAGGTGAGTCTGGCGGCCAACGCCGGAAAATACTCTGTCGCTTGCGACTCCTGCACCGTGTCGAAATCTGCCAATGTACCATCGGCATCGAACCAATTGGCCGCGCCCATCGCAAACACCGCAAAGGTGACTCCCCCAGCTTGGGCGGCGCACGCGCCAGTATACGGCCTAAAACCGTCTGAGGGTAAATTCACCAGCTCTGACAGCGGATCCTCAAATAGGGGCAGTTTTGCTCGCCAAGCATTTTGCGCCGTTTCTAACTGCTCACCCACATCGTTAATCGGGCTGTTTTCAATCGCGTCATCAATCGGCACGTCATCGGCAATCAGCAAGACCACTGGTTTGAGCGGCGTGTCACGGTTTTGGTCGTACTGCAATGTGATGACTTCTTGAGCCGCAACGATTGCGTTATCTAATTGACCGGGACGGCCTGTGCCGATGGGTAGGCGGCCGGTGATGGCAGTGACCAGTTGATTATATCCGTCAGAGTTGCCAACACCGCCTACCGTAACGAATTTCTGACCGGCGCTCTGTTCGGATAGCCATTTCATATCACTGTCATTGTTGGCGAATCGTAGCACAGCGACCTGATGAAAAGCGGTCAGGTCGCTTTGTAGATGGGTGAGCAAATCAATGGCGGCGTCAGCCCGATAATTATTAGGGTCAGTCGCTCTGCGGCTAAGATTGCCGCCGCGACTGTAATAACTGAGCGTATTGGTATCTCCGGTATTGGTTAAGCTGTCATCTAACAAGATGACCAGCATCAATCCCGGCGGGGTCAGTGTCTCTTGGGCGTGGATAGGTGTGACCGATGGGGTGAGGCTCATCACCAGCCACGCTAACATCGCCCACAGTCCTCTTGTCAATTTTGAACGCATCACAGGTCAATCCCCCTTAGGTTAAACGAGCGTGCTTCTGAACAGGAAATAGGCGATTAATACGGCAATCGCCGCCAACCCAACGGTCCATAGAAAACGTCGGCGCGCCGAGAGCGACATCCATAGCATCGCCAATACAACCCCGCCCACCAAGAACAAGAATCCCGCTAATAGCACTTGCCCGACGGTCAGATTGGGTTGCTCCAATGGGATGGGTAACAGCGGGCCGGCTGGTAAATCCAATAGGGGGATGGGGGTGCTAGTAGGCGGTGGCGTCGGTGGTGAGAAGAATGGTGGCGGCGTGGTTGGGGTTGGCGTTGGGATGTCTGTTGGGGTGGGTTGCGGGGTTGGGATTCCACCATCAACGCCGCCCAATAGACAATAGATTTTTGCGCGGGTGACGTCCGCTTCATATAACGGGTTCTGTGCCTTGCCGATGAAGTCCTCCCAGACGGTTGGACGGTCAGCGTCTGGGGTATAGAGGATGAACACCGCAAATTGTGTTAAAAGCGAAGACAAACCGTTTTCGATGCCGCACGGGTTTTCTGGCGCTGTTGCAAGTCGCACGACGCTAAGAAGAGCATTCGGTTTACTATCCGACTGGATCTGTTGAAAATCGGTGATGGTTGCGCTGAAATCCCGATCAGGAAAGCGGTTTTTCTCAAGATTTGTCCCCGGTAAGTTATTGTCACGGCAGAATCCAAATAACTTGAGGTCGGGGCTGAGGTCATCAGTGACATCGTAATAGGGGATGTATTGATTGTCCTTATTGGCGAGACCGACTACCATAATTTCACAATAGCCGTCGAGTTGAAATCTGCGAAATAACGTATATAGACGCCAAGTCGGGGTATCGGGGCGGTTTATCACGTTTATCGTCACCGTAAAGGTTAGGATCGGGTTGGCGAATATGGGTATGTCTGAAGCGGCCTTGATCTCTGAGACGGTAAATCGCCCGCCACTGTTCTCAAACAAGTCATCACAGGTTATGCCTGCTGCGTCACACCCTTCCGGCACGTTGTTTTGGGCGGAAACCGGGCGATGTGCAAGGCTGACCGTCAGCAGCGTCAGAAATGCTAATAACCAGCGGATTCTCATGAGCGCCCTGCTCGGGATTGCCACAACTCGCGCACCGAAACGCTGACATCAGACGCGGCGCTTTTTATCCCTGACCACAGCCCGCCCAGCCTGCCGCGCACGGCTGAAGTTTGTGGCGGTCTAACCCGGCGCACACGCTTGAACGCGGCGCGGGTCGCCCTGTTTAACCGAGTAACGCCCGCCCACACGGCCGTTCCGGTGCGTGAGAGGATTTGCTCACCGATCGTCGGCTGGCGCTTGACCGTGATGTTGACGGTCGTTTGGGCGGTGACGCCGTGTGAGGTGACGGCGCTGAATTCAAGCGGATAGCTCCGTTGGGGCAAAAGTTGGCGCCGAAAACTTTGGGCGACCTTGAGGGTCAACATCAAGGCGTCGGCGCGAGTGAGATAATCCGGCCCGGCCAGCGTGATGACCACCTGACGACCTTCGCGCTTGGCGTCGGTTTTCCAGTGGGCGATAGACGCGCTCTTGACCGATTCAATCGAAAAACCGCGTGGCGCGTGCAGCTTGACCTGTGGGCTACGGACGGGTAAGCCGCCGTTTGAATTTTCGCCAGACCCCGTTTCGCCTTGCGTCAAGTGTAGGGTCAGCGGGATGGATTGGTTGGGGGCGAGCGAATTTAATCCCACAGATACGACCTGAAGCGCCAGAGGGGTGTGGCACAAGATACAGCGCGGGCGTTGTGTCCGACTGTCGAGTCCACACGTCTCACATTGATGGCCTTTGGCGGGCGCGGTGGGGATGTCTGACAGTTTGCGGAGCAAGCCGAGGCTTAGGACTCCGATGACCAGCGCAGCGGCGGCGCTCAGGGCTTGTGTTGTGTTCACGGCCTGTTCATAGCCACGGATGAGGTCGGCTGGTTTGGGCGCGTTCAGGTCAGGCGTGGCCTGTGTATCAAGCGTGGCCTGTGTGTCGGGCGCGGACTGCGCGTCAAGCGTGGACTGCGCGTCAAGCGTGGCCTGCGCTGTCAACCACGGACGTGCGCCGCGTTCGAGCGTCAGGCCGATTATCATCAGCAAACAGACGGTCAGGATGCCGAGAGCGAGTCCGAATGCGGGCGCGTGCGGAAGTTGCTTGTACAGGCCGTGACGCATCAGTTGTGCGCCGATTACCGCCCATAAAAAGCCGCCCAATGTCAGCGCGAGCGGGCCGATCAGCGTGAAATTCAAGATGTCTTGGCGGAGGACTTGGCCGAACATCAGCCGATAAACGGTCACGTCCAGCATATTTTCACAGATGGGCTGTGCCAAGATATTACAAGGCAGCGTCAACCAGACAACCCCTAGTATCCCAATGATTAAGACTACCGAACCTGACAGTAGCCAAACCAACCCTAAAATGGATGAGGACAAGCGCACGACCACGGACAGCCCACTTTCCATACGACAAACCCAGAAAATATCAACCGACATGATATTACCGTGCAAGGGATTATATTGCAAAATTAGGTTGCGTATTAAACCACCGCATATTCAGGTTTGGATTGGGTTTGCGGAGGGATAGCCCGGACAGCCCAGATTAAGAGAGTCAAAAGACCGGCTCAGGGGGTTAACCCTGAGCCGGTCTTTTTGTTATCTGTACCAATCCACTTACATCTCCCAATGGGTGTGGGATTTCCGGCTATACTCACTAATAAGAAGTGGTTGACGTCATGGGCATCGTTAGCTTTTGGATGTGAACCGTTGGGGAAAGCGTGTTTAGGCGATCATTTATGGATACCGTGCATGTGTTGTTGATAGACGATACCGAGGCGCAACGTTATTTGATTGAAGGCTATCTGTCACAATCAAAGACGTTTCAGG
>Ga0105049_10006977_pt1 | contig 13127 bp, 12 predicted proteins | sample MAT06_FD_78087 | JGI IMG/M metagenome (GOLD analysis project Ga0105049, IMG submission 78087) | Freshwater microbial communities from Lake Fryxell liftoff mats and glacier meltwater in Antarctica - MAT-06 | ecosystem: Environmental > Aquatic > Freshwater > Ice > Liftoff microbial mat | place...
AAAGGCGAACTTCCCAAATTTTGAAGAGAAGTACGACTTAGTACGCTACAGGTCGGATTTATCGAACCTATTAGATGATTTTTAGTCAATAGAAACCTAATGAATTCTCGTAATTGGAAATCGGGGTTTTAATTCAAAAAATGACCACTTAATCTCTTTGAAGTTCACGCTTTTTCTATTCTAATTGCAGATTAGCGTTAAGTATTACTTCGTCCACGAAACCGTGAACAAGCCTTAATAATGTACAAATTTGAAATCCCAACCAATGTTCACTATATTTGCATGTTCACGAAACCGTGAACGCGACAATTAAAGAGAAAATGAAAGAATACAATATAGCTACAACAGCATTGGAAAACCTCCAAAAAACTGCCCAAATAAAAGGTAAGTGGAAACCTATTGACCAACAGAGGGCGAATAATGGATTGGATGGGCAAATAGAGTTTACCTATCACGAAAACCTCATAAAGCTGAACGCAGAGGTTAAAAACAACTTACGCACTATTCATTTGCCCCTAATCTATAAATTGGCAAAAGACCATGCTCCGCTTATTATTATTGCCGACCATATTTTTCCTAAAATAAAAGAAGAGTTACGGAATCACAACATTGCATATTTAGAATCCAACGGAAATATTTGGCTGAAATTTGAAAAAAATTTGTTGTGGATTGATTCAAATAAAACACTCCCCGAAGAGAAAGAAAAAATTAATCGTGCTTTTACAAAAACAGGGTTAAAAGTTTTGTTCGATTTCTTGCGAGATGAAACATTAATTAATGTTCCGTATCGTGAGATTGCAAACCGAGCAGAAATAGCTTTAGGCAATGTTAATTACATTTTTAATGGGTTAAAAGAAAAAGGCTTTATTTTAAAAATGAATAAAGACGAATATAGACTAACCAATAAAAAAGATTTGCTCAATACTTGGATGATAAAGTATGAAGAAAAATTAAAGCCCGAATTAGAAATAGGAACATTTCGATTTTTAAAAGAAGAAGATTTTATAAATTGGAAAAGGTTGCAGATAAAACAAGGTAAAACTTGGTGGGGTGGCGAACCAGCCGGAAATTTATTTACCGATTATTTAAAACCTGCTGTACTTACGCTCTACACGCTCGAAACAAGAAACGAATTAATAAAGCACTACAGATTAATTCCCGACCCGAAAGGAAATGTTAAGGTGTATAAAAAGTTTTGGAAGTACGATGAAGTAAACGACAATACAGTTCCACCTTTATTAATTTATATTGATTTAATGAATACAGGTGATCATCGCTGTATTGAAACAGCAAAAAAAATATATAATGAGCTTTTTAAAGAAAAATTTTGAGCGATTGAAAAACGAAGGCCTTAAAGAGACTTTTGAAGTGTTGGAACTGGCTTTTAAAAAGTACGACATCGACTATTATTTAATTGGCGCAAGAGCAAGAGATTTATGGACAGACCATATTGCACTTAGCGAGAAACGAACTACCGAAGATGTAGATTTTTGTATTTACATAAATGAACACGAGCAATACAAAATCCTTGTTAAAGAATTAGTTGAAACCTATGGATTTAAAAGAGATGAGGATGAACCGTATCGTTTTTATTTTAACGGCACGATCGATTTAATTCCTTTTGGCGGCATAGAAAAAAACGGAGAAGTTCTATTAGAAAATCCTCCTACCGAACTTTCGGTTTACGGTACAAAAGAAGCAGTGGCTCATGCCGAAATTGTGGAAGGCGAATTTAAAGTTGTTACGTTGCCAGGCCTATGCGTTTTAAAACTAATCGCATTTTACGAAAAACCCGATAGAAGGGCGAAAGATTTAGAGGATTTTTATTTCTTGTTAGAAAACTACGGAGAGATAGCCGGAAGTCAATTATTTGAAAGTGTGGAGCATGAAGACTTGATAAAAGATGACTTTGAACTAACACTTGCATCCGCACGATTACTTGGCCGGCAAATTAACAACATCGCCTTGGGAAGTCCGGAATTATCAACTAAATTAAACCAAATTTTAGTATCTCGTTTACAAGGTTTTTCCGATAAAGAAATTGATTTAATGTATGCAGTAAAAGATGCAGGTGATAAATTAGTAGAGCGATTTAAATTAGTTGCTGAAGTAAAAAAAGGACTGAACGATTAAACAATATTGTTTAAAAAACGAAGCTATCAAAGAGACCAATTTTTAACTAAATTTCATAGGTGTGATTGACCGTTTTTAAAAATATAAAGGAACTTATTAAGACTCTTAACCGGTCTAAAGAATTGCTGTAAGAAATGTTTGAGAAGCGAAATAGCTTTTCCTATAAGTAAGATATGGCAATTAAAGTTTTGTGCGATGTTAAGAGAGCTGAAAAGCTTGTAGAAAAAGAAGTTATTTGGAAAAATGTTGCTTATCTTGAAATTGATGAGCACTATTTAGATTTTTTAAACTTGTACTTGAGGTAAACGAACAAATAAGCACCGTGTTTATTCAAGAAAGCATCCAGCTTGTTAAAGACAGAACAAATTTTTACTTGAAGGAAAACAATGCAGACAAACAATTTTCATATCTAAAACAAACAAAATCAGCTTTACAAAAAATCGGAAGAATAAGCAAGAGAAGTATTATTGACATCAATAGAAATATTGACAATACATTTGAATGTGAATCAAATTATAAAAATAAAATAGATAGGCTTGAAATTTTTGATGCGAAGAGAACGCAAATCAAAGATTTAATTGAGCAAACAGACTATTTAATTACTAGTGACGAATCAACTTTTTTTTAACAGCTTCGGAGAGGAAGTTTTAATCTGCGTAAAAGACACACAATTGGCTCGGTAAGTTTGGATATTTATGAGGAGTTTTCTACCGAAATTAAGGTTCGAAAAGAGAAGCTTTGGGTGTCTTGAAAAGCTCGACCAAAAATTATCGAACCCTAAAGAATTGATACATTTCACTTGCAAATTATCGGCTAATCTCGCAACTGTTCGGGCTTTGTGCGATTATTACGCGTAGCAAATTTTCAAAACACCCTATTTCCTGCTGGTTTGGAATATGATTTAAAAAAAGAGCATTATTGAACCATCGAAGCAAATGAAGTTATTGGCTACATCACTGGATTTGAATGAAATAAAAAAGCCGAACTTCCCAAATTTTGAAGAGAAGTACGACTTAGTACGCTACAGGTCGGATTTATCGAACCTTATGAGTGGTTTTCAATCACTTAGAGAACTAATGAATTCGACCCGTAGTTACTTCAGGCTATAAAGGCACTTTTTATTTTGTTTTCTCGCATTCTTTTGGTTTCTCTTGACTCATTAATTTCTGCCATCAGTAAAATATTTGTTATTATATTTGCGTAATAACCTAATTTTAGCACAGCGTAATAACCTAATTTTAGCACAGCGTAATAACCTAATTATGAAACATCTTAATAACCTAATTTTAACACATCCTCAAAACCTAATTTAAATACGTATCAATATTCAATCTAATTAATAATGGCAACACCTAGCGAAAAATTAGCAGAATCACTTGAAGCACTAAAGGAGCTTCAAGATAAGGGTATTATGGCTATTAAAGCCTCTGAATTAAGCCGAGTGCATAGAGAGCGTTTGTCGAACAACGGCTTTTTAAGTGAAGTAATGAAAGGGTGGTATTTATCGGTTCCATCAACCGAGCAACAAGGAGATAGCACCTCTTGGTACGCATCATATTGGCACTTTTGTGCGAGGTATTTATCTGATAGATATGCTGAAACTTATTGTATTTCTCCTGAGCAGTCTTTACAAATACATTCCGGAAACTGGACTGTCCCACAACAATTAATTATTAGATCAATGCAAGGAGTTAATTCTCAAACACCATTACCACACAATACTTCATTATTTAGTATAAAATCTCCTTTAGCAAATAGTGCCGAAATTCAAGAGATAAATGGCATACGAATGTTAACGCTTCCTTCTTCTCTCGTGCATTGTTCGCCTACACTATTTATTAGAAGCGCAACCGATGTAAGAACAGCACTTACAATGATTAGTAATTCATCGGACATATTATCAATACTTCTTGATGGCGGACATAGCACCGTTGCAGGTAGATTGGCAGGTGCATTTAGAAACGTAGGTCAGGATAGAATTGCTGATGATATTGTAAAAACAATGAAGTCTGCCGGATATGATGTAAGAGAAACTGATCCGTTTGAAACGAAAACGCCAGTTGCTCTATCTTCAAGAGAAAGATCTCCTTATGTAAACAGAATAAAACTAATGTGGCATGCAATGAGAGAAGTAGTTATTAAACATTTTCCAAAAGCTCCGGGCATACCGGAAGACCATGCGAAATATATGAAGATGGTGGAAGATATTTATGTAACGGATGCTTATCACTCGTTGTCAATTGAACAATATAAAGTAACTCCTGAATTAATTGAGCGAGTTAAAAGTGGTAATTGGGATGCAAAAAAGAATACGGAAGACAAACAACAAAGAGATGCGATGGCTGCAAGGGGCTATTGGCAAGCAACGCAAAAGGTTAGAGAAAGCATAAAAAAAATACTTAGTAGCAAAAATTCGGGAAAGGTTACCGATGTTGAACACGGAGATTGGTATCGAGAACTATTTGCACCAAGCGTAACGGTTGGTTTATTAAAACCATCTGATTTGGCGGGATACAGAAATGGTCAAGTTTATATAAGTCAATCTAAACATGTACCACTAAACGTAGATGCAGTTCGTGATGCAATGCCATTGTTGTTTGAATTATTAAGCAATGAAACTGAAGCTTCTGTTAGAGCAGTTCTTGGGCATTTTATTTTCGTTTATATACACCCTTATATGGATGGTAATGGTCGCATGGGGCGTTTTATGTTAAATGTTATGTTGGCTTCGGGAGGTTATCCGTGGACAGTTATTCCGGTGGAAGAACGAAAGGTTTACATGGCAGCTTTAGAAAAAGCTAGTGTAGAAAATGACATCGAGCCGTTTGCGAAATTTTTAGCTCACCTTGTAAAGCAAGGAATTAAAGGAAAACCTGTGGCAAAAATTTCGAACTAAAAATAATTTAAATTTTATCGCAGGTTCGATAATTGAAGATGAAAGTTCGTTTTATCGAACCAAAAAGCCCCTGAAATCAGGGGCTTTAGGCACTTGTACCCAGCGCCGGAGTCGAACCGGCACGGTTTCCCACAGGTGTTTGAGACCAGCGCGTCTACCAATTCCGCCAGCTGGGCATTTTAATTGGGGTGCAAAAGTAATATTATTTTTTCTATTTCAAACTTTATTGTAAAATTCTCTTTGGTCAATCCAATTGAGATGTGTACTTTTGCCGCCTCAAAATATAAATGTGGAATCGCTACAAAATCCCGTTAAAATTTTCTCAGGTACTTCATCCATGTATCTCGCAGAGCAAATTGCCGCTAAATATGGTAAAGCTCTAGGAAAAATTTCGTTTACTAGATTTAGTGATGGTGAATTTCAAACAGCTTACGAAGAAAGTGTTCGTGGAAGTGATTTGTTTATTATTCAAAGTACTTTTCCGCCTACCGAAAATTTGTTTGAGCTTTTGTTGATGATTGATGCCGCTAAAAGAGCATCTGCAAGACATATAATTGCTGTAATTCCCTACATGGGTTTTGCACGCCAAGACAGAAAGGATAAACCAAGAGTTGCAATTGGGGCTAAGTTAGTAGCTAATTTGTTGCAGGCTGCTGGTGTAACACGCATTATGACAATGGATTTACATGCCGACCAAATTCAAGGATTCTTTGATGTGCCTGTTGATCATTTATATTCTAGCTCCATATTTATTCCTTATATTCAACAATTAAACTTGTCTGATTTGACTATTGCAGCTCCTGATATGGGAGGAAGTAAGCGTGCAAATGCCTACGCAAAATACTTGAATGCTGGCATGGCAATTTGTTACAAGGAAAGAAAAGTGGCTAACAAGATTGACAAAATGACCTTGATAGGTTCAGTAGAAGGTCGCGATATAGTGTTGATTGATGATATTATAGATACCGCAGGAACCATTACAATGGCGGCAGATATGATTATGGATCGCGGAGCAAAAAGCATTAGAGCATTTTGTACGCATCCTGTTTTGTCGGGAAAAGCATACGAAAGAATAGAAAACTCGAAGATTACTGAATTGGTGGTTACAGATACGATACCCTTGAAACAACAATCTTCAAAAATTAAAGTGCTTACAGTAGCAGATCTTTTTGCTGATGTAGTAAGCAAGGTGCACAATTACGAAAGTATTAGCTCCAGCTTTATTTGTTAATACTACTAAAGACAATTATTTTAACTTAAAAACAGACAAACAATGAAATCAATCTTTATGAGCGGTACACCTCGCGTGGACGTAGGGAAAAAAGATACCAAGGCATTGCGCAAACAAGGACTTGTTCCTTGCGTATTGTACGGAGGTAAAGAACAAATCCATTTTTCAGCTTTGGAAACGGATTTTAAACCATTAATTTTTACTCCAGAAGTTCACACGGTGGAATTAGAAATTAGCGGCAAAAAATTCAAAGCATTATTGCAAGATGTGCAGTTTAACAACATGACTGATAAAATTCAGCACGTTGATTTTATGGAAATTCATCCTGAAAAACCAGTAATTATTCAAATTCCGGTTCAAACAACTGGTGTTGCTCCAGGTGTTAGGGCGGGTGGTAAATTGATAATGAAAATGCGCAGATTAAAAGTGCGTGCTTTCTTAAAAGATTTACCAGATAACATTACGATTGATATTTCTAAATTGGAAATTGGTCAAGGTGTAAAAATTAACCAAGTTAATGCAGGCTCTTTGGTGTTTTTAGAAGCTCCAAATGTAGACGTAGTAGCAGTAACAGCAACGCGTGCATCTCGCCAAGAGGCTGACGTGAAAAAATAAGTTTCTTAGAAACTATATACTGAAAAGCCGAATGGAAACGTTCGGCTTTTTTATTGGTGTAAAGCTGGGGCAGGGATTGAGCCAAGTACCTTGTACGGGTGAAAGCCCGCTCGGCCCCCATTAACTTTTTTGAACTATTTCTAATTGATGCAGAAATTTTGGTAACATTGCAGTAGTATGTTAAAACAGGGATTACAACAGAAATTATTACAAAAGCTCTCGCCTCAGCAAATACAGTTGATGAAATTGTTGCAGGTGCCTACTGTAGCTTTGGAGCAAAGAATTAAGGAAGAATTAGAAATAAATCCTGCCTTGGAAGAAGGCGCTGAAAGAGACGAGGACTCGCCTGAAGAAGTGGCGCCTGATGATCCTTTTGGAAGTGAAAACGATGGTGATGAGGAAGCGCATGCGGAACAAAACAGGGAAGATTTTAATTTGGACGCTTACATTGACGACGATGAAACGCCGGCCTACAAGCTGGTGGCCAACAACTACAGTCCGGATGATGAGCGAAAAGAAATTCCATTTGCTGGAGGACTTGGTTTTCAGGAGCAGTTACTGAGCCAATTAGGACTGCGGAATTTAAACGAACATGAATATCAAATTGCAGAATATTTAATTGGAAATATTGATGAAGATGGCTACTTGCGTCGTGATATGTTGTCGGTAGAAGATGATTTGGCTTTTTCTATGAACGTACAAACGAATCAAGACGAGCTGTTGCGGTTGTTAAAAGAAGTACAAGAATTGGATCCTCCAGGAATTGGTGCCCGTGATTTACAAGAATGCCTCTTAATTCAGCTCCGAAGAAAAGAATACCAAACGGTTGAATTAAAAACAGCAGCATGGATTTTAAGAGAATGTATAGATGAAATTTCGAAGAAGCATTACGATAAAATTTCTAAAAAATTAGAACTTTCGGACCAAGAATTAAAAGATGCGATAAAGGAAATACTGAAATTGAATCCTAAACCAGGAAATTCTCAAAGCGACTCGCCAAAGAGCACGCAGCACATTATACCAGATTTTATTCTCAATAACAATGAAGGAAGTTTAGAGTTGCAACTTAACTCTAGAAATGCACCAGATTTGAAGATTAGCAAATCTTATCAGGAAATGCTTCACCATTACAGCAAAACCAAAAAAATTACTGGTAAAGACCAAAAAGAAGCGATACTTTTTGTAAAACAGAAAATTGATTCTGCTAAATGGTTTATAGATGCGATAAAACAAAGGCAGCAAACGTTATTGCTTACCATGCAGGCAATATTGGAATACCAGTTTGATTATTTTTTAACAGGCGATGACACAAAGTTGCGCCCCATGATTTTGAAAGACATAGCAGAGAAAGTGTTTTTAGATATTTCGACCATTTCTCGAGTGGCTAATAGCAAATACATACAAACATCTTTTGGAACTTTTTTGCTGAAATCGTTTTTCTCAGAATCCTTATCGAACGATGCTGGCGAGGAGGTTTCTACGCGAGAAGTGAAGAAGATTCTAGAAGAATGTGTAGCAATAGAGAATAAGAAAAAACCAGTTACAGACGATAGATTAGCCAAGGTTTTAAAAGAACGTGGATATAACATTGCGCGCAGAACGGTTGCTAAGTATAGAGAACAGCTAAATATTCCGGTAGCAAGGCTTAGAAAAGAACTATAACGTAAAATGGTACACTCTGCTTTTTACTTAATGCATTGGTAGGGAATGGCAAGCGGACAAAATCAACAAAAAATGCAAAAACGAATGCTCGCATTGGGCGATTCCTATACCATTGGAGAATCTGTTTTGGAAAAAGACAGATGGCCCAATCAATTGATTGACCTATTGAATGCGAAGGGTTCTAATTTTTCAAACCCTGAAATTATTGCCAAAACAGGATGGACAACCGGCGAGTTGAGTGAAGCTATTAAAGAAAGTAATCCGCAAGGCACATTTGATTTAGTTTCGCTACTAATTGGTGTAAACAATCAATACCGAGGAAATAGTTTGGCCGAATATAAAATTGAGTTTAAAGATTTGTTGAATAAAGCAGTAAATTTTGCTGACAGGAAAAAAAAAATGGTCGTGGTGGTTTCTATACCAGATTGGGGAGTTACTCCTTTTGCAGTTGGAAGAGATGGGAGTAAAATTAGCGAGGAAATAGATTTTTTTAATGCAGCAAACAGAGTAATAGCAGAAGAAATGGGAGTTTTATACGTAGAAATTACAGAAGAATCTAGAAGTGCTGCTACAGATTCGAGCTTGATTGCGGAAGATGGCTTGCATCCTTCAGCAAAAATGTACACACAATGGGCACTAGCTGTTTTAAAAGTACTGCAATAGAATTAAATTACTAAAGAATCGGTATCTATCAATCCGATTGCTTGCATCATACTAGAGACTTCTAGTTTTTTTAAAATATTTCTTCTGTGCGTTTTGATGGTGTTTTCTGCAAGTTGCAATTTTTCAGCAATGTCTTTTGATTTTACGCCTTGCCTTGCAAGTTGAAGAATTTCAAATTCTCTTGTTGTAAGTTTTGTAATTAGATCATCTATTCCGTCAGGAAATATTTCAGATCTTCTAGTGTTTGTTTCTATTATACCCATTACTCTAAAAGGGTGCTGTGGGTCAAAAAGTTCTACTAAATAACCAACTTGTAAGGGAATTTCATTGTCACCATTGCTAAAATGCTTGGATGTTTGCATAAACCATGCGTACTCTCCTTTATTCTTTTTTATCCTAAAGAAAAACCGAAAACGAAATGACTCCTTTTCTTTGGGCTTCATTCGTAAGTATTCAAAATAGGCTTTTTGCGTAATATTAAGACATTTGAAGAAATCTTCTTTATGCACTTTATTCTGCAAAATTCTTATCCCATCTTGTAGAATAGATACTCTTTCTTCATTCATGACTTTCATAAAATGCTCGTTTAAGTAGTCGTATCCGCCTCTTTCAAAATTATAAACAAAAGCAGCAATATGAATATCTGATAACATTTCTAGTGCAGGACTCATCTTTTTAATAAGCGATTTAATGTCTTTGTTAATGGGCGCATGCTGCGTTGCCAATAACCACATTTTTAATCCTAATTTCTTTTCGCTCTTTATTGACATCGTTTTCTCTAATTGTGGTAACGTTGTAAATTTAAGAAAGAAATTACCTTTTGGTTCATTGTTTATTTATTTTGTTGATTGTTGATAAATAAGCATTTCTACCTATATTTGCATTCTGTTTAGATTAATTCTAAATAACAAAACATTAGCAGGTTTATAATTGTTATATAAAAAAACGAATAATGATAAGTGTTTCAGATTCAGCAAAAGGGAAATTGGTAAATTTAATGGATGAAGGAAGTATACAGCCAGATAGTTATTTAAGAGTAGGTGTAGAGGGTGGCGGTTGTTCTGGTCTTTCTTATAAATTAGATTTCGATTCAACCATGAAAGAAGGCGATCAGCTTTTTGAAGATAAAGGAGTTAAAATTTTAGTCGACAAAAAAAGCTTCTTGTATTTAGTAGGTACAGAACTAGATTACTCCGGAGGTTTAAATGGAAAAGGATTTGCGTTTAATAATCCAAATGCCTCCCGTACTTGCGGATGTGGAGAAAGTTTTGCTGTTTAATTTTTATAGATAAGAAATGGCTGCACCAGGAAATGAATTATTAGAAGCCCATATTAATTCTGATTATAAATATGGCTTTACTACAAATATTGAAATGGATTCTGCCCCAAAAGGGCTCAATGAAGACATCGTTAGATTTATTTCTTTAAAAAAGAATGAACCTGAGTGGATGCTGGAAATCCGTTTAAAAGCATACAGACATTGGTTAACATTAACAGAACCAACTTGGGCACACGTTTACCATCCTAAAATTAATTTTCAGGATATCATCTATTATGCTGCACCCAAAAAGAAGATTGAACTTTCGAGTTTAGATGAAGTAGATCCCGAACTTCGTAGAACATTCGAAAAATTAGGCATTTCACTAGAAGAGCAAAAACGTCTAACTGGTGTTGCTGTTGATGCTGTAATAGATTCAGTTTCAGTTAAAACAACATTCAAAGAAAAATTATGGGAGCTTGGAATCATCTTTTGCTCTTTTAGCGAGGCGGTTCAAGAACATCCTGAATTGATTAAAAAATACATGAGTTCTGTGATACCTTACACAGATAATTATTATGCTGCTTTAAATGCGGCAGTATTCTCTGACGGTTCCTTTTGCTACATTCCCAAAGGAGTGCGTTGCCCGATGGAATTGTCTACTTATTTCAGAATTAATGCTTCAGGTACAGGACAGTTTGAACGGACTTTGATTGTAGCCGACGACAATTCTTATGTAAGCTATTTGGAAGGTTGCACGGCACCGATGCGTGATGAAAATCAATTGCACGCTGCAGTTGTTGAAATTGTTGCCCATGAAAACGCAGAAGTTAAATACAGCACAGTACAGAACTGGTATCCTGGAAATAAAGAAGGAAAAGGCGGTATTTATAATTTTGTAACTAAACGGGGTATTTGCTCGGGTAGAAAGTCAAAAATCTCTTGGACTCAAGTAGAAACAGGCTCTGCAATTACTTGGAAATACCCAAGTGTTATATTAAAAGGTGATGATTCTGTGGGTGAATTCTATTCAGTAGCAGTAACCAATAATTACCAGCAAGCTGATACTGGAACAAAGATGATTCACATCGGTAAGAACACAAAAAGCACAATAATCTCTAAAGGTATTTCTGCTGGATTTAGTCAAAATAGCTATCGTGGCCTAGTTAAGATTAACAAAAAAGCGCAAGGAGCACGTAATTTTTCACAATGCGATTCTTTGTTGATGGGCGATAAATGCGGGGCACACACTTTTCCATACATTGAAATAAACAATAAAACAGCTACGGTAGAGCATGAGGCAACGACCTCAAAAATTGGAGAAGACCAATTGTTTTATTGCAAACAAAGAGGTATAGAAACAGAAAAAGCAATTGCTCTAATTGTAAATGGCTATTGTAAAGAAGTATTGAAACAATTACCGATGGAATTTGCTGTAGAAGCTCAAAAATTACTTTCCGTAAGTTTGGAAGGTAGCGTTGGGTAGTGAGTTGATATGTATTGAGGGAAAGTTTAAATTTATCACTTCATTAAACCATTTTTGCGGCCGCCACTCTACCCGTCGTGCTTAAAAAATACAACCTCATTTTTTTCTTATTTCTATCACCATTGGTTAGTTTGGGGCAAGTTGCGATTAACGACCCCGAAACTATTTCTTATAAATGGTACTTGCAAGGAAACTGGGACAGCCTCTTAATCAACAGAAAAATGTTGTTGGCAAATGGTAATGATTATTATTACATGCGTTACCGCTTGGGAGAAGCGGCTTACAAAAAGGGGAAATACAGACAGGCTGCAACAGATTTTGGAAAAGCATCAGCGCTGAATAGCTCTGATTCATTTGCATCAAGTTATTTTGCAAATAGTTTACTTCTTTCTGGGCGTTTCTCAGAGGCGGTATTGGTGGGGAAAAAACTTAGAAATCAACAATCAATAGACGCGCGTTATTATAAAAGCTCCCAATTAAATGTTTTTTATGGTGAATGGGGTAGAAAATTTAGTTCAGATACCAGCATTTCAAAAAATCTTCATTTTCTTAATTTAGCTGCAGGTATTCAATTAATGCCTGCAGCACATCTTTTTTTGGCATTCTCGAGTTTAAGCAATTCTAATTATTACAGCGATGTGCAGCAAGAAATCTATTACGCAAAATTAAAACTTCAGTTAAAGAATGCCTGGAGCTTAGAACCTTATTTTAATTTCATAGACGCTACAGTAGCTTACAAGCCGACCACAGATTACCCTTATACCTCTAATTATTACTTGCAAAATCAGGTAATTGGAGTGAATATTTTAAAGTCCTTTTCAAAATGGGATGTTAATTTAGGTGGCGTATATGGCAACTTATCTAACAATACTCAAACCCAAGCAAATGTTGGATTTACATATTATCCCAAAGCTAACAATTCTCTGTTTGCCATAGTGCAACTCACGTATCATAATGAAAACAATGGAACCAGCATTAGTCAAAACCTTTTAATAAGACCATCTGCCGGAATCAAATTAGCAAAAAGTATATGGTTTACCACTGAGTTCTATTACGGAAATGCTTATAATTTTATAGAAAACTCGGGCTATTTGGTGAATAATGCCGTAGATTTAACCAATTGGAGGCTTAACAATGGGTTGCAATGGTACCCAAATAAAATGCTGTCGTTTTACCTCACTTA